>Ga0222668_1000810_pt1 | contig 17265 bp, 17 predicted proteins | sample AntAcemetagen728_FD_179823 | JGI IMG/M metagenome (GOLD analysis project Ga0222668, IMG submission 179823) | Saline water microbial communities from Ace Lake, Antarctica - #728 | ecosystem: Environmental > Aquatic > Non-marine Saline and Alkaline > Saline | place: Antarctica: Ace Lake... | reverse complement strand
GAGTTGGCTATAAATTCAGTTGTCAAGGATTACTTGACAACTGCTTCTGATAGCAAAAAACACAAGGTTACATTTTATAGCCTTGACATGATTTTGGCTATTGGTTTTAGGGTTCGAAGCAAAAGAAGCACACAATTCCGACAGTGGGCAAACCGTAATTTGAAAGAATACATGATTAAGGGATTTGCGATGGATGACGAACGTCTGAAAAACCCCGACGGCAGACCTGACTACTTTGATGAGCTTTTAGCCCGCATTCGGGACATTCGGGCATCTGAAAAACGATTCTATCAAAAAGTGCGTGATCTGTTTTCACTGAGTAGTGATTACGATTCTTCAGACAAAACAACACAACTCTTTTTTGCCTAAGCACAAAACAAAATTCTATTTGCCATAGCAGGCAAAACAGCAGCGGAGATTGCAGCAAACAGAGCCAACCCCAATGAACCCAATATGGCATTGACCAGTTGGAAAGGCGCTGTGGTGGGTAAACAAGATATTTTTATTGCCAAGAACTATCTCTCCGAAGATGAAATTGATAGTCTCAATCGGTTTGTCATGGTGTTTTTGGAAACCGCTGAATTGAGAGCAAAGAACAGGGAAGACATTACCATGATTTTTTGGAGAGACAATATGAATAAAATCATCGCACTCAATGACAAAATACTTCTTGATCACAAAGGTAATATCAGCAATGCCCAAATGGAAAAGATGGTAGCAACACTTTACAGTAAATTCGATGCCAAACGAAAAATTGAAGATGCCGAAGCCGCTGACGAGCAAGACTTGAAAGAACTCAAAGCGTTAGAAGAAATGGTTAAATCCAAAAAGAAATGAAAGAGTTGGAGACCTATCTTACTCCCATTTTAACATTCATAGCTCGCGCACCTTTGATCTGGTTCTCTATACTACTGATGAAAGCAAAATGCAGATCTATGAATTTCAAGACTATAAAGCTGCGCGAAAAATAACCGATTTACTTCGCCAACACATGAGCATCATCACTTTTGATGAATGGGGTGAACGCGCGGCAGCGGCATCACGAAATCAGAATCGGAGGAGGTGATTGAAAATAGGCTTGTAGCAAAACCGATAATAAAACACTTTTTTCCTCTATTCAACTAGATTATTTCTCAAGGCAAACAGAACAATTCCAACCCGCGTTTTCACATTCAGTCTATCACATATATTTTTTCTCCAACCTTCTGATGTTCTTGGACTGACGAACATTTTATCTGCAATTTCCTTATTCGTCATTTCAGTACAGAGGAATTTGATAAAGGTCAATTCTTGTTCAGAGAACGAAATACCAGCAACTGTATCTTCAGAAAGCCGATTGGAATGCAAGGTTTTGATCAGTTTTCCAGAAACGAGATCCGAAAAGTGATAACCATGTTGTATCACATCATTGATAGCCTGCAACAACTGAAGGCTTTGTGAACTTTTCAGCAAGTATGCTCTAGCTCCCGCCTTCAACATGCGAATTACATTGATGTCATCGTCCAACGCGCTCAATGCTATAACCTTTAAGGCTGGCCTATTTTCAGTGATCCAATGAGTCGCTTCTATGCCATCCTTTTCAGGCATATTGATATCCATGAGAACAACATCAGGAGCGCATTTCCCCAACTGCTCAATCAAATCCATCCCGTTGTTCGCTTGCAATACAATTTGATGTCCACCTTCTTCAACCAACTTGGCGATGCCTTGTCTGATCAAATCATGATCATCAGCTATGGCTATTTTTATCTTCATTCCATCTGGTTTTGTGGGCTTGTGATAGAAACAATTGTTCCAACATCACTAGAACTTTGAATAGCGAAAACACCATCAATCATTTCCACTCTATTTCTTAAACTTATCAGACCCAGCCCTTCTTGATGTGTTCGGGGATCAAATCCTTGTCCGTTATCTTGTACCAAAAGCTGTAATTGATTTCCTTCAATGCCTAAGGTCACTTCTACTCTATCAGCTCCGGAGTGTTTAATGACATTGTTCAGCATTTCTTGCGCACATCGAAAGAGAATGATTTCATTTTGTTCCGATACCGCTATTCGATCAGTTGGTGGATGGTATACACAACTAATATTCGTTGCTTTCGCCAAGAGTTCACATTCCCTTTCCAATGCAAGATCCAAGCCCATTTCATTGATCTTACTGGTATGTAAGCTGTGCGAAAGGTTCCGCAAATCGTTCAGCACATCTTTAAGAATCGGTTGTAATTCTTTCGCTTCGCCCCCTTGTTGATTAAGCTGGATAGCCAGGGTCATGCGTTGTCCAACATTATCATGAATTTCCTGGGCTATTTGTTTCATTGTTTGCTCAGTGATCTCTAATTGAGAACTTAAAAGCTCCGTCTGAAATTCTTTTTTAAGCAATTGCTTTTCAGTAAAATGTGACCGTTGCGATTTTTTATAGGCAATCACGAAGAATACAATGGCTACTGAAAGAATGAGAAACAGCACAATACCTCCATAAACTATAAAAATAAGTTCTCTATTCATGTCGCCTCTATTTTACGCATATTTCGTATTGAAAGCAAAAAGGCATAGCCAAGCGCACTGTAGTAAATGATTGAAGCGATGTTAAATATTATCATCAATAAATCAGTCAACTGTCCGTTGTCCATTAAAAAATTCAGACTCCCTAGATAGGTGAAGAATACACATTGATAGATTAGAATTGCGGCAGTGGTAATGAAGATTGGGTTTGATGACAGAGGCTGATCTGAAACATTTTTCAGAATTGAGTAGAGCACCATTAAAGACCCCAAAACCATAAATGGGATTGTTAAGTTGATAAACGAGGACGGAAACACATCGCCAATTGTGATTGAGAATATAATTCCCGCTGCAACGAATCCAAACGTCAAAATAATCAAAATGCATTTAACTACAGCGTTGAGAATAGACCTCCTCATGAACTCAAGATACAATCCTGAAGATATCCCTGTGTACAACCAATAGGCCTGGTTATTATTAGGCAACCACTCTTGATGCACAACCACTTCATGAACGGCGGTGTATACCAACATAATTACCATTGGTTTCAGCGCTGAATGAAGCTTGCCGAAGTAAATTACTCCGACAAGCGATGAAAGGATTAAGGCAGTGATATATAGGTTGAAAATCATAAGATTACATTAACATTAATCGCAATTTTCCACATAAGTGTTTGAAGATGGGGGCATTTTGACAAGGTCTAAAGGACCATACTTATCCTCAGGACAAACTTTGGGACAAGGATCCACATATTCCCATGTCTTCAAGACCCTATTACCACCAGAGCCATTATATTGATTTTCATGAAATTGTTCATTTTCATAAGTTGGGCAAATCACAAGGGTCATAGCATTTTTAAGAACCTTAACTGTTCCATTTAGATTATACGACTGATTTCTTATTGCCGGGTATATTCGTATTCCAGAAAACCCCTTCCCAAAACCACTTTGCTTTTCAGCCCATAATCTTATCAAATCCCACTCAGAAATAAACCATGAATGGAGGTTCATAATTGGATCTTGATTTAGATTCGGGCATTTAACGGAAGATGGAATACCCATCGTAGCAACAAGCGGATCTTTCAAATTTTCATTAAAATATTGAAAATTGTTTACCCAACTTAAGGCTTCTGCTTCAGTTGTTCTGTCAATCAATGAGTCTTTCTGATTCTGCAAAAGCCCGAGGATTCCTTTTAAACTCAAAGTATCAGCATCTAAATAACTTGAGGGAATAGTAACCGTTGAAGCTGATTCCGTTTTTGCACAGATGAGAAAGCCCAATAGACCGCCGATTAAAACACCCAATGATAAATAAAGTATGATTTGATTTTTCATTTGTATTTGATTAAAGATTGAGCCTCAAATAACACCACATCTTTTCAAACCTCCAAATCACAGCAGTAAGTTGGGTAATAACACTTTGATGTTCCGCAAATATACGCAGTCCGATGCCGTACAATTGCCGTTGCCTTGAACAGGACCTCTGAACCACCTTTGTACTAAACCAATTAAACAACATATCATGTCAAAGTACAACTACCTTATCGTCTTTCTCTTTTCTCTTTTTATAATAGGAACCCTTTCTACAAATGCGCAGGAAGTGAATGGATACGATTTCTCAGAACGTAAACCTGATAGCTTAGTTTCTGTAAGACACAACCAGATGGCAACTTATCAGATTAAAAACATTAATAGATTCATCTATGACGTAACCATTAACGGTTCTCTAGTCAGTTACAATAATGCTGTGCCTGCAGTATTTGATCAAATATTTAAAACCGAATCTGTTGGAGATTCAGAAATTGCAGACGCTGCCAATAGCGCAATTCAAGGTTCTGATGACGTTTCCCAAATAATAGCTCTTGAACGGAAACTTAAAACCAAACATAATGAAATAGACCTGTTCAACAAACTGAATGGTCCTGTTAAACTCAAAAACCTAGGGTTTACTGACGCTCTAACGGACTCAATCTCATTAGATCATTTTCAGAATTTTATAGTCGATCTCAATTCAGAACTTGATTCTCTTCAAGCCAATTATTATTCGCAAATGGAGTCACTTCAAGGATATGAATTAAGGCTTCAGAATGTTACTGGAGCTTCTTTGAAAGTAGATCAGTTATTTGATGCACTCGAAAAGTCAAAAGAATTGAAAAATGCCCTCTTGACCATTGCCCAATCAAACGCACTTGACGCAGATATCGCCGCAGAGAAAATTGCTGATCTCGAGGATCAAATCAAGATTAACATCAATTTATCAATCATAAAAAGTAGTTTCGAGGAAGCCATCAATAAATTTAACTCACACTACCAAGAATACTTGGCCAGTTCTGATGTCCAAAACCACTTCACAAACGATTCACAAAAGGTAATAGATTCCATCAAAAAACTGAAAGATGAAGTTGACCGAATCAATGAACTAGTTAAAAAATCAGATTACAAAAAAATAGCGGAAGACATTACAGTTCTGAAATCTGACCTCGTCAATAAGAATTCGTACAGCGCGATCTCTAATCCTATCCAGGCCAAAGAAGATGAAGTGAAATTCGATATCAAAATCACACCAAAAAGCACCGCTAATGCTAATTTACTTACTACCCCAACCAATTTCACCACCCAAATCCCAGTCCATGGAGGTGTTAAGATTGATTTCAGTACTGGGCTGATTGGTAACATTGGTCTCCATGATGCGAAGTATTCATCAAGCATTACCGAGGACTCTACAAGCTTCAGCCTTTCTAAAGACAGGAATAACAATCTACTTGGATTTAGTCTTGGTGCCTTTATGCACTTCTATGAAAAAAACGGAAAAAACGACCATTGGGCAGGGACATTCGGATTGGGACTCAACAGCACAGATCTTAATGATCTAGAAGTCTATTTTGGAGCCAGTAGAATCTTTGGGAAACAAGAAAGAGTAATATTTTCTGGAGGCCTTGCAATCTCAAAAGTAGCTTATCTGAAGGGCAGTCTCGACGAAGATGTTCAAATTGACTATTCGAAATTCACAGATGAGTTTACAGAGGATGCTTATAGAATTGGAGGTTTTCTTTCATTTAGCTACAACCTATCAAGATAGCTAGAGTCCTCTGGCAATTTTAAAAAAGCATTTATCTTTTGATGAACTAGTGGGACGCAAAATATGCGTCCCACTTTTTTCAGAGGCTATCCCAATAAGAATATCAACTAATTCATTAATTATCAGACAGAGCCGAATCTCCAAGAACCATAATCAAAACTTATACTATATAGTCCTCCCCAAAATTAGGACAACTGATTAAAGTGTAAATTAACAGTTGAAATATGAAAAGGACAAGAAGAAAATTTAGTGCTGCGTTCAAGGCAAAAGTAGTTTTAGAAGCATTGAAAGAGCAGATGACAGCCCAGGAGCTTTCTAGCAAGTATGAGGTACATACGAATCAAATCTCTACCTGGAAAAGCGAATTCATTTCCAATGCATCTGCCGTTTTTGAGAGCAAGAAACCAAAGGAAACTGAAGACGTTGATACAGAGAAGTTGTACAAAACAATCGGTCATCAAAAGGTGGAAATTGATTTTTTAAAGACAGTCTTGGGAAAATGAGCGCAACTGAGAGAAGACAGCTTGTTGTGGCATCTCATTCAAGATTGAGTCTTAAAAACCAATGTGAGCTCTTAGGAGTTACTCGTTCGCTAATGTATTACAAGCCCAAAGGTGAAAGTGCTCTGAACGAGCAGTTAATGAAGAATATCGATAGATATTTTCTTCTTCACCCATACTATGGCGTTGAACGAATGACGGACTATTTAAACTTGGATTTAGGGTATCGAGTGAATAGAAAGAGGGTTCGTCGATTGTACAAAATCATGAACCTAAAAACGATTTATGCTCGACCCTCGACTACAAAGCGTGACCCTACGGAGTATATCTATCCATATTTGTTGCGTAACCTTAAAATAACGGTCCCCAATCAGGTCTGGCAGACAGATATCACCTACATTCCAATGTTCCGAGGCTTTATGTATATGGCAGCTATCATTGACGTGCACAGTCGAAAAGTACTGGGCTGGAGTATTTCTAATTCAATGACAAAAGAATGGTGCAAGGAGCTTCTTGAAGATACCATTAGCGCACATGGAAAGCCTCAAATACATAACTCAGATCAAGGCTCTCAGTACACAAGTGATTTATACATTAAAGCACTTAAGTTTCATGAAATCCAGATATCAATGGATGGAAAAGGCAGGGCATTGGACAACGTTTATATTGAACGATTTTGGAGGTCGCTCAAACAAGAAAAGATATATCTTAACCCACCCAATGGAGGGTTAGATTTATATCAAAAAGTGAAAGAGTATGTGCACTTTTACAACACAGAAAGAAGACATACTGAAATTGGTAGTATTCCTCCTAACCAACGTTATTTTGAACCCAAAATGACTGGGTAATACAACTAAGAAATCGAAAAGGTTGTCTTAAAGATGGGGAGTACTTTAAGGTTTACCATTCCCTTCCTGCCGCCCTTTATGGTCATTTTGTTCCTTAACGCTTAAATAGTTGGACTGGTTTAGTAGCCTAAATCGGGGAATTAAATGGTCGAAGAATTTTATAACGTTAATACCGCTGCACAGTTAGTCCCGTCTTTGAGTGGAAAGAGCGCAAATAGTGGTGAGTAAATCATGCTTCTTAGTCAAGTGTGCTGTTTACCGAATGCCTTCTCCTTAAAAAAACGCCTAATTTCAAATCATCAACCTCACTTTCCTTTCAATCACCTCATTCACCGGATAGGTTGTCGCTAATTTTCGTTCTAAATCCTTTTTCCAAACAGAGGCGAAGTTCCGCACGAAAGCCGCATTCACCTCTGGCACTTCCGGAATTCGCCCTAAAATAGTGCAGCCCGTATAGCTTTCAATGATGCGCTCAGTCTCTTCGTTTTCAGGTCCGTTCAAAATGACACCTGCAATTGGAATTCCCCGTTGGCTGAGGATTTCGTAACTCATCAAGGTGTGATTGATGGAGCCTAAATAATTTCTGCTAACCAAAATGGTGGGGACGTTCCATACGGATAAGAGGTCAATGTAGGTCTGTTTATCATTCAGAGGAACGTGCAAACCTCCGGCTCCTTCAATGATCAGTGTTTTGTTGTGCTTTGGGAATTGAATGGAGCCCGGTTCTATTTCAATGCCGTCAATGCGGGCCGCCGCATGCGGACTCATTGGTGAGGTTAGTCTATAGGCTTCAGGATGAACAGTCAGGTTTGACGGAATTAGATTTCGCACATAATCACTGTCTGTATAATCTAATGATCCGGCTTGAGCAGGCTTCCAGTAGTCTGCGCTAAGTGCGCTGCACAATAGGGCAGAGGCTACCGTTTTTCCCACATCTGTGCCTATTCCAGTGACGAAGTATTCCATCTAATTTAATTTTGAAAGTAGAATCAAGATACAACTTGTTGTTTCACGAAATGCATCACCAATTGGTCAATTTGGCTGTTATTATTGAAAGCATGCAAACAGATGCGGATGCCTTCTTTTCCTTGTTGTACCGTTGGCTGACGAATAGCAACCACGTCGAATCCGTCTTCTCGAAGCATTTCTGCTGTTGAGAGGGTCTGTTCTAGCGAGGTTCCACTCCACCATTGAATGGGCCCGGTCAAACCTTGTGTAAATCCTGTTTTTGCAGCGATTCGTTCACTGAAGTAAGCAATGTTGGAATCCAATTTTGCCCTTGCCTCTGCTGATTCACTGAATTTCTCATGGGCTGATCTTACACCCGCAATGAACAAAGGCGAAGGGGCAGTGCTGTAGATCAGTGGTTTGCAGAAGTTCCACAATGCAGATTTTAAGGTTGTATTCCCAACAATGCATGCGCCTTGGCTTCCTAGTGCTTTTCCAAAGGTATGGATGCGCACATCTACCTGGTCAACCACCTTGAGCTGCCCGGTTCGTCCGAGTAACCCTTTACCTATGGTTCCCGCGCTGTGGGCTTCGTCAACAATGAATAGAAAGTCGAACTTAGCCTTCAGTTCGCTCATCTCCTCAAGGGGCGAAATTGTGCCGTTCATAGAGAATAACCCCTCGGTAACCACCGCCACGGGAGTCTGAATGCGTGCCAGTTTGGCCGCTAAATCTGTCGGGTCATTGTGCTTGAAAGACCACGTTTGAACCCGAGCGCCCTGCAATGCACTTCTGATACTGGCATGAATGTGCTCATCATAAAGTACGTTGATCCCTTGGCTTGTGAGCATTTCAAAAAGACCGTAATTCGCTTCAAAGCCAGCATTGAATAAGGTCGCTGTTTCACCCTGGTAAATTGAAGCCAATTGCTTTTCTGTGGCAGCTAATTCCGAACTATATCCTGCAATCAGTCTAGATGAACCAGCACCTTGCGGCGCATTGAAGTGCGCATTTTCATTCGCTAAGCCTAAGTAATCATTGCTAGAGAAATCAATGTTTGAAGTTCTAAGTTTTGCTTCGCGAAGCAAATTGGAATCTTCACGCTGCTTCAATGCTGCCGCTAATTTGTCGAATGCTTGATTCATGGCCGACAAAGATACTGGATAGATTAGTTCGAGCCCGGAAGTTCTTTTACAAGTCCTTCTGGTGTCACAAGAATGTACTTGTGCTTCGTTTCAATCTTCACAACGGGCTCAGGTTTTTTCTCCTCTTCTTTCTTCTTTGGCGGACGTTCAACCAGTATTTTTATTTGCAAATTATAGGTGTACTGGACTGCAGGCTCTACTATTTCCGGATTGAAAATAAAATCGAAACTGCCGTAAGGAAGCTTGTTGTAATAAAGCGTTGGGCTTTGTCTTTCATCCAGGACCTCTTCTGGTCCGCGCTTTTGCTTCTTGGTAGCTTTGATGCTTGTTTTCGTCACTGGTTGATAGGTCACATAGCGCTCAAGTGGAAAATACACGCCTTGCTTATCTGAGAATTGGCGCCACATATCGTCAATAAGGATTCCCGCTTCTTCGTATTGATCGATGCGTTTTTTGAACACCTTCATCGCTTGTTTGCGCAGAGAATCATACATCGCTTCGTGGTCTTTCACATAGTAATCTACTTTGATCAGGTCGTAAATTTCATTGATGGCGGCGGCGGTCACAATGCGGTCAAGCGTTGCTGCATCTCTAAAGTGCACATGAATGTTCTTTTGGATTTCGAATCCGGCTGGGATCTCTGTGTAGTTGGTAGTGAAGAATTTCTTGGTCACTTCCACCTCATATACAGGCACAAGACTGAGCATGTCAGGCACCACATCTTCTTTTTTCAAACCATATTTCTCCAATCGCTTGATGAACTTGCCAATGCGCTGCTCCATTAAAGAGTCTGCCTGAGCCGCAGTAGCTCCTACTTGAACTGCATGAAAAATGGCGAGGTAAGAATCTGCTTGCACATTAAAGAGACCGTTGATTGAAACATACAAATGATCTTGGTTGGGGGTGCTTGCTTGTCCTCCTGTTTCTTTTTGCATGTTTTGAGCAGACCATCTGCTGGTTTCATTGTAGAGGATATTGCCTGCACTTTGCGCATTTAGCTGCGCCGAAACAAAAAGGAGTAGGGTGAAAGTTAGTAAACGTGTCATAGCTTTTTCGTGATTTTGAAGAGCTGTACACGTTGGTTTCGAAAAGGTTCAAATCTTCGTCTTTTCTGAACACTGTCTCCTGTTTTATTCAGGCTAAAGCCTAGCCCCTACCCTGAGCAAAGCTAACGAGCCTAAAAACCAAGTCAAAACAACATCTCAAGTCAATTGCCCTCAACTTTGTAGTTGATGCTTCTGGATTTGTAAACGGATGATCTAATCTGAATTGGAGTGGGAATGTTTTGTAGGCCAATTGGTAGGCTTAATTCCGGGTGAAACCACCATCTGACCAATCGATATTGACGCACAACCATCCGACGATTTATAAACCACTTTCTTCTCATATCTGATCAAGTAGCCGTGAGCTCAGCTCATAGAAAACGGATGACATCCTTTTGAAATAGGAGTGGACGTGTGAGGGACAAGGAATCGGTCTTGAATTAGCAGGAGGGGCGGGGCGTTGATGATAACAATCTTCGTCTTTTCTGAACACTGTCTCCTGTTTTATTCAGGCTAAAGCCTAGCCCCTACCCTGAGCAAAGCTAACGAGCCCAAAAACCAAGTCAAAACAACATCTCAAGTCAATTGCCCTCAACTTTGTAGTTGATGCCTCTGAATTTGTAAACGGATGATCTAATCTGAATTGGAATGGAGATGCTTTGGAGGCCAATTGGCATTGACTAACCATCGTCCACCGAATCTAGGGAAATTACTCTTTCTCGTTGATCTTCACTCGAATCTCAACCTCATCGATTCCTTTTTTGACATTGGCATACAGCCGAATTTTTCGGTACTGCCAACCTGATTTTTCAGTGGTGTCGAAATCTACTGTGATCTCTCCTGTGCCACCCGGAGAAATGGGCGCTTTGGGAAAGGTGACCTTGGTGCAGGAGCATTCAACTTGGTACTTGGTGATGATCAATGGAGCATCACCGGTATTTGTAAATGTAAATGTGTGACTCAGGGGAGTGCCCTCAGTTACGGTATCGAATTTATGAACCTTTCGGTCAAAAGAAAGCTCTGCTAGCTGTCCGAAAACAGTAGCAGAGCTTAAAAATGTGCAAATTATAATGAGGGTGCTTTTCAGCATTTCCTTACTTGTTTACTGGTGCTCCAGAAGCAGACTGCTTAACAGGTGCGCCTCCAGCTGTAGAAGCCTCAACAGTTCCTTTGATACGGATCACTTTCGTTGGCTCATTTGAAGCGTTAGAAGTAATTGTAACAGACTTGTTGATTGGTCCAACACGCTTAGTGTCATACTTCACAGAAATCTTTGAAGTTGCTCCTGGATTGATAGGTGCCTTTTCACACTTAGGTACAGTACATCCGCAAGATCCTTTACAACGTGTAATAGTCAAAGCTGAAGTTCCGTCATTTGTTACTGTGAATTCACATGCTCCGTCACCACCTTGTTGGATCGTTCCGTAATCATGTACTTCTTTGTCCAATGAAATAGTTGGCCCTGAAGTCAATTCTGATTGAGCCTGAGCTCCGAATACCATCGCTACAGCGAGGAGAAGTGTGATAAATACTTGTTTCATAATAGTGGGTTTTCTCGATTGATTACCTCAAATGTAACGACATTGTTTTTTTTAAGTTCTGACTTTAACAAACCTTTAACAGGGTGATTGTTCGTTTACGAGGGTGCAATTCAACCGCCAACTTTGTGGCTGATCCTGCTGGGACAAGGGTGTGGTGCCTTATTCGTAAGGAGCAAATGGAGTAAGGGTCATTCATTAGAATTCTCAGCAGTATTCCCTAACATGGCAACTTTCTTAACAGAGTTTTTAGAGGTTTTGTAATTGTTCACACTCTTTAACCTCCCTCTACATCCTCTTTCCCTATTTCTTCGCCAACGAAACATACCTTTGTGCGCGCTGTTACCAAGACATAATCTAATCTGAATTAAGAACATGAATAACTTCGATTTTCAAAATCCTACCAAAATCATCTTTGGAGCCAATCAAATTGAAAGGCTTTCTACAGAACTTCCGAAAGACGCAAAAATACTGTTGCTCTTTGGTGGGGGAAGTATAAAGAAGAATGGAATCTATGAGCAGGTGATGTCTGCCTTGGAAGGTTTCGAGGTCGAAGAGTTTGGAGGGATCCCTGCAAACCCAGAATATTCAGTTTTGCTCAAAGCGCTTGAGGTCATCAAAACGAAAGACATTACTTTTTTGCTTGCTGTTGGTGGTGGCTCTGTCATAGATGGGACGAAATTCCTCGCTTCTGCCGCGTTGTATGAAGGCGAAGATCCATGGGATATCCTTGCGAAAGGAATCCGAACAAACGAAGGGATGCCTTTTGGAACTGTCCTTACGCTGCCAGCCACCGGTTCCGAAATGAACTCTGGGGCGGTTATTACAAGAGCAGATCGAAAAGAGAAGCTTCCAATGGGCGGACCAGGTTTGTTCCCAATGTTCTCAATTCTTGATCCGAGTGTTGTAGCTTCTATTCCTCAAAGACAAATTGCGAACGGATTGGCAGATGCGTTTACGCATGTGCTTGAGCAATACATGACCTATCCCGTTGGAGCCATGCTGCAAGATCGCTTCTCAGAAAGCATTTTCCAATCGCTCATTGAAGTGGCTCCGGCCATTAGGAAGGATCCTTCAGACTACAAAGCGGCTTCCAATTTTATGTGGTGTTGCACCATGGCACTGAACGGACTGATTCAGAAAGGAGTGCCTACTGATTGGGTAATCCACATGATCGGACATGAATTAACAGCGCTTTTCGGAATAGATCACGCCCGTACGTTGGCCATTATTACTGAAAGCCACTACCTCCAAAGTTTCGAAGGCAAGAAACAGAAGCTGGCGCAATACGCGGAACGCGTTTGGGGAGTGACCGAAGGCACCGTTGAAGAAAAAGCGAAAGCTGGGATTCAGAAAACCACTGAATTCTATCAGTCTTTGGGCATCGATACGAAGTTATCTGATTACACCAAAGAGTATGAGGGCACAGCTCAAGAGATTGCCAAGCGTTTTGAGGAACGTGGTATCAAAGGAGCTGGAGAGCGGGGTAAAGTAACACCGCAGGATGTAGAAAAAATTATTGAAAATGCGTACTAACCAACAACACATGAAAATCAAACTCATTTCACTGTCCTTCTTTTTAACCCTATTTGCGGCATGTTCCAGTACTGCAGAGAAGCAAGAAGAAGTTTCGGTTCAAGAAGAAGATCAGAAGATCAGCCAAGAAGAAGTTGTTGCCGCTAAGAAGGTGCTCTTTGTGCTAACAAGCCATTCAGAGATGGGAGATACGGGTGAAAAGACCGGTTTTTGGGCTGAAGAATTCGCCGCACCTTACTATTATTTGCTAGGCCAAGGAGTAGAAATTACCCTTGCTTCGCCCAAAGGCGGAAATCCACCAATTGATCCGAGCAGTATAAAGGAAGGTGCCCAAACTGAAGCTACTAAAAGACTGTTCGAAGATGAGCAGACGCTTGAGAAATTGGCCACTACCTCCATGCTGGGTTCTGTGAATGCAGAGGAATATGACGCCATCTTTTATCCTGGCGGACACGGTCCAATGTGGGATTTGGCTGAAGACGCGAACTCCATTGCGCTCATTGAATCGTTCTACAGTAGCAATAAGCCTGTAGCCGCAGTTTGTCATGCTCCAGCCATTTTTAAGAATACAAAAGATGCAGATGGAAATCCGTTAGTACAGAACAAGAAGGTGACTGGGTTTTCAAACACTGAAGAAGAGGCAGTTGGTTTGACTGATGTGGTTCCCTTTTTAGTGGAAGACATGCTGATTGCGCAAAATGGTATCTACTCGAAAGGCGATAACTGGTCTGAACACGTTGTCCAAGACGGAAACCTTATAACAGGCCAAAACCCGGCTTCATCAGAAAAAGTAGCTGAACTTTTATTGAAGGAACTTCTGCAGTAAGTAGATTTCGATCTAAAATATTGAAAAGCGGTTTGATTGAGTTCAAATCGCTTTTTTTCTGCTAACTCATCAACTTTCCCGACCTTTGCAGCTTATTTATTATTCTGCTTCGGCGAAAACCCTTTACAATGGATATTCCTAGTCAATACGACCCTTCGCAAACCGAAGACAAATGGTACGAATTCTGGCTGAAGAACGAATTCTTCAAATCTGTGCCAGATGAACGTGAGCCGTATACCGTTGTGATTCCACCTCCAAACGTAACCGGAGTGCTTCACATGGGACACATGCTCAACAACACCATTCAAGATGTCTTGGTCAGAAGAGCTCGTATGAAAGGTTATAACGCATGCTGGGTGCCGGGTACAGATCATGCTTCCATTGCAACGGAGGCGAAAGTAGTGCGCAAGCTGCGCGAAGAAGGCATCAAGAAAAGTGACCTTTCGCGTGACGCATTTATGGAGCATGCTTGGGATTGGACCCACAAACACGGGGGAATCATTCTTGATCAATTAAAGAAATTGGGTGCAAGTTGTGATTGGGATCGCACGCGCTTTACCATGGATGAAAAATACTATGATAGCGTAGTTGACACGTTCATTGACCTTTACAACAAAGGAAAAATATACCGTGGTTTACGAATGATCAACTGGGATCCTTCGGCCAAAACAGCCCTTTCTGATGAGGAGGTAATCCACAAAGAAGTGAATGGAAAGCTCTACCATGTGCGCTACCAAGTAGCAGGCACAGATGAGTGGCTTACCATTGCTACTACACGTCCTGAAACCATCTTAGGTGATACGGCTATTTGCATCCACCCAGATGACAAGCGCTATACGAGCCTCCATGGCAAAAAAGCAATTGTTCCTTTCGTGAACCGCGAAGTTCCAATCATTTTGGATGACTACGTAGACATGGAATTCGGTACAGGGTGCCTGAAGGTAACGCCTGCCCATGATACCAATGATTACGATCTTGGGGCGAAGCACAACCTTGAAACCATCGACATCATGAACAATGATGGAACGATGAATGAACATGCTGGAGATTACAATGGCATGGATCGTTTTGATGTGCGTAAGAAGATTTCTGCCGACTTAAAAGAAGCAGGTTTCTTGGTGAAGGAAGAAGACTACCAAAATAAGGTGGGCTATTCTGAACGCACTGACGCTGTCATTGAACCGCGTTTGTCTTTGCAGTGGTTTGTAGACATGAAAGACCTGTCTAAGCCGGCACTTGACAACGTAATGAATGACAACATTCGTTTCTTCCCACCTAAATTTAAGAACAGCTACCGCAACTGGATGGACAACATCAAAGATTGGTGTATTAGTCGTCAACTTTGGTGGGGACACCGCATTCCAGCTTGGTTTTTTGGTGAAGGAGAAGATGAGTTTGTTGTAGCAAAGACACTAGAAGAAGCACTAACTGCTGCACAAGAAAAGTCTGGAAATGCCAATCTTCAGACTTCAGATCTCAAGCAGGAAGAGGATGTAATGGATACTTGGTTCTCTTCTTGGTTGTGGCCTATTTCTGTGTTTGACGGATTCTATTCTGACGAAGAAGTAGATTACTATTATCCGACCAATGACCTTGTAACGGCGCCTGAAATTATGTTCTTCTGGGTGGCGCGTATGATCATTGCCGGATACGAATACCGTGGTGAGCTTCCTTTTAAAAATGTTTACTACACAGGAATCGTTCGCGATCAGCAAGGAAGAAAAATGAGTAAGTCGCTCGGGAATTCACCAGATCCAATTGATTTGATGAAAATTTACGGAGCAGATGGTGTGCGTGTAGGGATGCTCCTTACTTCGCCTGCCGGAAACGACCTTCCGTTTGATGAGAAACTGTGTGAACAAGGACGAAATTTCTCAAACAAGATTTGGAATGCCTTTCGCCTCGTAAACGGATGGGAAGTTGAAGACCGCGCTCAACCTGCGGTTGCTGCTAAGGCCATTGAATGGATGCAAGCGAAGCTCGCTTGCACCACCCAGGAAATCAATGAGCAATACGACCAATTCAGAATTTCTGACGCTTTGATGGCAACCTACCGCCTCATTTGGGATGATTTCTGCTCATGGTATCTAGAGATGGTGAAGCCTGTTTACGGTCAACCTATTGACACCAAGACCAAGGCCTCAGTTGTAGATACGTTCGAAACTGTTTTGCGCCTATTGCATCCTTTCATGCCATTCATCTCAGAAGAGATTTGGCACTTCTTGGGTGAACGTAAAGATCCGAAGGAGGCTTTAGTTGTGGCTTCATGGCCAGAAGTTGGGGCGAAGAACGATGCTTTGCTTAAAGACTTCGAGGTGATTCAAGACGTTGTTACAAACGTTCGCAGCATTCGCAAGGAAAAGCAAATTGCGATGAAGATTGCCATTGAATTGTCCATCAAAGACAATGAAGGCATCAACAAAGATTTCATGCCCGTAATTTCGCACCTCTGCAACGTTCCTGAAGTTCAATTTGTGAACGAAAAAGTAGAAGACTCATTCTCTTTCCTTGTAGGAACAAATGAGTTTTTCATTCCTTTCGGAGATACAGTTGACCTGGAAGCAGAGAAGGAAAAATTAGCGAAGGAGTTGGACTACTTTAAAGGCTTCCTTATTTCGGTACAAAAGAAATTGTCAAACGAAAAGTTTGTTTCGGGAGCACCTGTGCAAGTGGTAGACAACGAGCGGAAGAAACAAGCAGATGCTGAATCCAAGATTAAAACGATTGGAGAGAAGTTGGCGTCAATGAATTGATTTAGCGGCCCACAGCAGGGTCGGCCCACCAGCCGACCAAAAACGATAAATGGCACAACGGGTCAGAACGATTCAAGGTTGATGGATTAGAATCCCCTTCGGACGCTTGGCAGCGTCCCTGCAACGCCGTGGGCAGAGGGCATACGATTCAGTCTACCACCTCAAAGTCTCTACCAGCCTTGGTTTTATCGCATGACCCGAACAATTTCGCAATGCAACTCCGTCATTGGAATGCACTGTTTGAGCCGAGGTTCTGCACACGTGGATTCATATTCTACCTTTGAAAACCGAGGTGAGTTTGCATGGAAATAGGAGTGAATTGCAGAAATTGAAGGAAATATGGTAGCCACGGTTTTGGCTCCACCTTTTGAAGAAAAAAGGTGGAAAGAAAGAAAAATAAAACTCTCCAATTAAGAACAACAATGAACCATATCGCCCCTGCTTTGTTCTTAATTTATGTTTGGATTATTCAAAAAAGACCCCGTCGCAAAACTACAAGCTGAGTACAAGCGACTCATGGAGGAATCATTTAAAATGAGCACCTCCAAT
>Ga0222668_1000804_pt1 | contig 17343 bp, 15 predicted proteins | sample AntAcemetagen728_FD_179823 | JGI IMG/M metagenome (GOLD analysis project Ga0222668, IMG submission 179823) | Saline water microbial communities from Ace Lake, Antarctica - #728 | ecosystem: Environmental > Aquatic > Non-marine Saline and Alkaline > Saline | place: Antarctica: Ace Lake... | reverse complement strand
ATTTTTGAGTAAATTCATGGATCTTCATCTTGTTTTTTTTAACAAAGATGATCAGTTGGTCCGTAAACTATTTACGCAGTGGTATAATTTAGACTAGTCAAATTCAAACAATCAATTTATTGGCACTTGGACAAGTTATAAAACAAATGTTTCAAAAACATGCAATTGGGGCGACTACAGAATTCCGGCCTGCGGCGATCTCGATATTGGCGCGGCAGAATTTAGTGCCAACGATAAGTATTTAACACACGGTTGGGAAAATTACAGACTGGCGTATTTTTATGATCCTGAAAAACCCGAATCACAAAAGGCTAGACAAAAAGAGAATGAAAGTTGGTGGAAATAAAAACAGATGATTCGGAAAAGGAACAACTTGATGGTAAAATTGGACAATTGGAGGTTGAGAATGATTTGTTAAGAAACGTCTTGAGAAAATAAGTACAAAATATCATTTTCATATACCGGATGCAGCTTATTTTACACGTTTTGCAACAGTTAATTCGGTGGATGTTTTACCCGATAAATCTATTTTAAAATTTGAATTGATAGTATAAAATAGTGCTGAGAAAATAAAGGAAGGGAGCGTAAAGTCAACAAATTTTCGCATTTGCAGGTTTTAGATACAAATTGCCACCATAACAGGGCATGATTTATATATTCGGTGAAATTTTTAATTAATTTTAGAACATGAATCAGTTTAAACGATTTAATGAAATTTTATAAGAAGTGGCGCTTTTGGAAGAAAACAATTTTTGGGCTAATTGTTGCTCCAATCATCTTGTTTTTTCTTGTGGTTGGAATTGTATATTGGAAACAAGATGCCATTGTGCAAGAGCTCTTGTTAACCCTTAACAAGGATTTTGAAGGAAAAATATCAATAGAAGACAGTCATATCTCTCCTTTTGAGAATTTCCCGTACATCTCGATTGATCTAGATCATCTTAAAATAGTGGAGGATAAGGCTGAAAATAGTGAAGCAATTGTGTCTATAGCTGATGTTTATTTGGGGTTTGATATGTGGACCCTTCTTTCGGGAAAATTTGACATTAAAGCAATAAAATTAGAAGAAGGCTATATTCATGCTGTCCAAGATATGGATGGTGAAATTAACTTAATAAAAGCCTTATCAACCAAGAAAGAGATAGAAGATGCAGGGGAAGAATTTCATATGGATTTGAAAAAGGTCGAATTGGTCAATATCGATTTGTACAAACTAAATCTACAAAATGGCATGATGGTGGAGACCTTTGTAGATCAAGCCAAAATCAAATTTAAAACGGATCAAAACCATATTTATGCGTCAATCAATTCAACGGCAGAGCTAAACGTAATTCATAATGGCGACACCTCTTTTTTTAAACATAAAAAAGTAGAAATAGACACTGAAATTGATTATGTAAAAGAGACGAAACGATTGACCATAAAACCGTCTTCGGTGAACCTCGAAAAGGCCTCTTTTAATTTTGAAGGATCGATTGATTTGGTTGATGATATGAACGTAGATCTCCTTTTTAAAGGAAATAAACCAAGTTTTGAACTGTTTTATGCGTTTGCGCCCGAAGAATTATTGCCTACATTGGAACAATACGAAAATCAAGGAAAGATTTTTTTTGATGCATCTATTAAAGGAAAATCTTCAAACGGTTACATGCCGCTCATAGATGTTACGTTTGGATGCGAAAATGCCTATTTTAATAATACGCGGTCAAATCGAAAATTAGAAGAACTTAATTTTAAAGGACATTTTACGAACGGTCAAAACAGGGATTTAACGACCATGGCGTTTTCAATTAGTAACTTTACTGCCAAACCAGAAGCCGGCTCCTTTTCTGCAAATTTGGCTGTTGTTAATTTTGAAACTCCTGATATTCAACTGCAAGTAAACTCCGATTTTGACCTCGATTTTTTGGCCAAATTCTTAAATTTAAATGATTTAAAAGACTTGAAGGGAAAGGTGAAAATGCAAATGAATTTTCACGATATAATTGACTTAAAGTCTCCCGAAAAAAGTATAGAGGAATTAAGTAAATCCTATTACTCAGAGTTAAGTATTGATAACCTTAGCTTTAGCACGTCCGCATATCATTTGCCCATTAAGGATATAGATGCCAAAATCACTATGAGCGGAAATGAAGCAAAAATCGAATATTTTAACACCTTAATTGGAAAATCGGATGTTTCAATTTCGGGCAGTATAAGTGATTTGCCGGCCATCATTCACCACACAAGTGAAGTGGTAAATGCAGACCTAATTGTATCCGCTAAGTTGATTGATTTATACGAATTAACGGCCTACGATATAGAAGAAATCGAACCTGTTGATGAACAGATAGAGAATTTAAGGCTTCAACTAAAATTTTTGAGTTCAGCCAAAGCCATTACAGAATCGCCAAACTTGCCAATTGGAGAGTTTTATATAGAGGATTTTTATGCCAAATTTAATCACTATCCGCATACGTTACATGATTTTCATGCGGACCTAATTATTGATGAAAAAGATTTTAAAATCATTGATTTTTCAGGAGAAATAGATAAAAGTGATTTCCATTTTAAAGGAAAATTAGGCAACTATGATTTATGGTTTATGGAAGAATCACAAGGGGACACTAAAGTTGAGTTTGATTTAACCGCACAACATCTCGAATTGCACGATTTGTTTTCGTATCAAGGTGAGAATTACGTCCCGGAAGATTATAGGCATGAAGTGCTAAGTGGTGTGAAAATTCATGGAGAAACGGCATTACATTTTATAAATGATTTACAATCTATAGATATAAATCTCACACAATTTGATGCTAAAATGAAAATGCATCCTATGAAGTTTGAGAAATTTAAAGGAAAAATTCATTTTGAAGATGATCATATTCAAATTCAAAATTTAGCGGGTAAAATCGGAAAAAGCGAATTTGTTTTAGATCTTAATTATTATGTTGGGGAAGATGAGACCATAAAAAAAAGAGATAATCATTTTGGTATTTCTGCTAAAAGATTAGATTTTGATGAGTTGTTTAGTTACGAATTACCCCCATCTAATGAAACGATTACCCCGCAGGATCATGAAGAGGTGTTCAATATCTATGATTTGCCTTTTACGAATATGACCTTTGATATGGATATCAAAAATTTAAATTATCACCGTTATTTAATTTCAAATTTTAAAGGAAAGTTAAGGACAACACCTGATCATTACGTTTACATTGACACGTTAAACATGAATTTAGCCGGCGGAATAATGATGTTGTCTGGTTATTTTAATGGGTCAGACCGAAACAAAATTTATTTTAGTCCTAAACTCAAAATCATAGGAATGGATTTAGATCAACTCATGTTTAAATTTGAAAATTTTGGACAGGATGAGTTGGTGTCTGAAAATTTGCACGGGAAATTAACGGCTTATTTAACGGGAATGATTCATATGCACCCCGATTTAATACCAATTATAGATGATTCCGAAATTCACATGGATGTGACTGTTATCAATGGTCAATTAGTGAATTATGAGCCCATGCTTGCCATGCAAGAATACTTTATTGATAAAAATATGAATAAGATTTTATTTGACACATTGAGTAACCACCTTGATATGAAGGATGGTTTTATCACGATTCCGAATATGACAATTAATTCTTCAGTTGGATTTATAGAAATTTCTGGAAATCAAGATATGGATTACAATATGGAATATTACATTCGTGTCCCCTTAAAATTAATTTCTAGTGTTGGTGCGAAAAATTTATTCGGAAAAAACAATACTGAAGAAATAGACCCCGAAAAAGAGGATGAAATCCAATTTAAAGACGAATCAAAAAAAACCAGGTATGTAAATATTAAGCTAATAGGAGATCATGAAGATTATAAAATTTCATTGGGTAAAGAAAAAGGTAATAAAACCCAAAATCAGTGAAATGAATAAAATAGGATCCTTTATTTAATAAATAATTATGTCGAGGTGAGAGACAAGGGCATGTTTGACGCGCCGCTAATGATTGTTTTTTGACTGCTACCGTCGACCTATTTTTTATAATGCGCCTTATAATAATCCTGATAAGCACCAGAAGTAATCTCATCAACCCAGGTTGCATTCTCCAAATACCAATCAATTGTTTTTGTCAACCCTTCTTCAAATTGCAAAGTAGGTTCCCAATTCAATTCATTTTTAATTTTGGTGGCGTCAATCGCATAGCGCATATCATGTCCAGCTCTATCTTTGACATACGTGATCAATTTTGCAGAGGTTCCTTCGGGACGTCCTAATTTTTGATCCATTATTGTGCAAAGCAAATGCACTAAATCAAGATTTGTCCATTCATTCCACCCCCCCACATTATACGATTCACCTATTTTGCCGGTGTGAAAAATAGTGTCAATCGCACGGGCATGATCTTCCACCCACAGCCAATCGCGCACATTAGCACCCGTTCCATATACCGGTAGCGGTTGATTGTTTTTGATGTTATTAATCATTAACGGAATGAGCTTTTCTGGGAATTGATGTGAACCATAATTATTTGAGCAATTGGACATTTTAATGGGTAAACCATACGTATGGCTAAAAGCCCTCACGAGATGATCTGAGCTCGCTTTAGAAGCCGAGTATGGACTGCGTGGGTCATATGCCGTCGTCTCAGTAAAAAAGCCTTCAGATCCTAAGGAACCGAAAACTTCATCCGTTGAAATGTGATAGAAAACATGATCTTCACCCTGCCATGCTGAGCGAGCAACATCTAATAAATTGGCGGTGCCAACAATATTCGTCGTAATAAAATCCATTGGGCCAGAGATCGAACGATCAACATGCGATTCGGCTGCTAAATGAATAATATCTGTAATGGATTCTTTGATGAAAATTTCTTCAAGCGCAGCTTTGTCGCGAATATCGCATTTAACAAATTGATAATTGGGCGCATCCTCAATGTCGGTGACGTTTTTCAAATTACCCGCATAGGTTAAACTATCCAAGTTAATGATCTGATAATTCGGATACTTTTGCACGAAAAGACGCACAACATGAGACCCTATAAAACCTGCACCACCAGTTATGAGAATGTTTTTTTTCATATTTATTTCTAGTCTCTGGTTTTTAGTCTCTAGTCTCTAGTCTCTAGTTTTTAGTTTTACTATGTAATCACTATCCACTAACCACTAACCACTACCCACTACCCACTAATCACTATCCACTAACCACTAATCACTATCCACTATCCACTATCCACTCTCGGCTCAGCCGAGACTATCCACTATCCACTAACGACTAAAGACTCCAATAGTCTATATTTTTTACAACGTCTTTATAAATCCCTTTTAAGTCAATGATAATTCCTTGGTCACCCTTTAGCATTTTTGAAAAATCAGCTTCGGTGAAATTGCTATATTCTTTATGATTAACAGCAACAATAATCGCATCATAATCATTGGTTGGATTTGCTTTTAAATGAAAGCCATATTCATGGAATAGTTCGTCCGAATCGGCATGTGGGTCGATAACGTCAACAGTACAAGCAAACGATTGTAATTCACCAATCACGTCTACAATTTTTGAATTTCGAATGTCACTTACATCTTCTTTAAATGTTGCCCCCATGATCAAAACTTTTGATTCCATTGGGTTTTTACCGTGTCCAATCATTTTTTTGACCGTCTGTTTACCAACATAGAATCCCATAGAGTCATTTACATAACGACCAGAATTTATGATTTTTGCGTGGTATCCTAATTGTTTTGCCTTATGGGTCAAATAATAGGGGTCAACACCAATACAATGCCCGCCAACTAAACCTGGACGGAAATTTAAGAAGTTCCATTTCGTTCCTGCCGCTTCTAATACTTCGTAGGTATTAATTCCAAGTCGATTAAAGATGATTGAAAGCTCATTAATTAATGCAATATTTACATCACGTTGCGTGTTTTCAATAATTTTTGCAGCTTCTGCAACTTTAATTGATGCTGCGCGGTGAACACCTGCACTCACAACTAATTCGTAGGTTAAAGCAATATGCTCAGACGATTCAGGATCACAACCCGAAGATACTTTTACAATAGATGTAAGCGTATGAACTTTATCGCCTGGATTGATGCGCTCTGGTGAATAACCAACCTTAAAATCGTCTCTGAATTTTAGTCCGGATGTCTTTTCAAGAACAGGAATACAATCCTCTTCCGTACAGCCAGGATAAACCGTCGATTCATAGACGACATAGTCACCTTTCTTTAAGGCTAATCCAACTGTTTTACTCGCTCCCAAAAGTGGAGTAAGATCCGGCATATTGCTCGAGTCGATCGGTGTTGGTACAGCAACAATAAAAAAGGTTGCGGCTTTTAAGTCTTCAATGTTGGCAGTGAATTCAATACTACATCCTTCAAAATCAGACGAATCTAATTCGTTACTAGGATCGATATTGTTCTTCATCATCTCGACCCTTTTTTCATTGATGTCGAAACCAATTACATCAATTTTACGCGCAAATTCAAGGGCAATAGGCAAACCGACATAGCCTAGACCAATGACGGCAAGTTTTGTTTCTTTATGAATTAATTTCTCGTAAATATTTTTGCTCATTTTACGCTTATTTTATTAGTTGTTTGTTTCGAACAGAATAAATACGCTCGATAATTTCTACTACTTTAAGTCCTTCCAACGCATTAGTCGTTGGTTTTTTTCTACCTTTTAAAGAATCGACTACATTCTCAATAATATAATGATGGTTTGCAGCAGAACCTTTATATGTTCCATAATCATTAGCTGGATTGGAAGGAGGAAGAACAGGCATCTCATAATTTTCAATATGACAATGCTCTATTTCGTTCATGTATTGACCACCAATTTTCACACTTCCTTTACTTCCAATAATTGTCATTGAACTTTCAAGGTTGCTATCCCAAACAGCCGTCGAATAATTGATGCTTCCCATGCCACCTTTAATAAAGTCAAAACTCACAAAACCAGAATCTTCAAATTCAGTCGAGTGCTCGTGCGTAAAGTCTGCAAATTTCCCTTGGATATTAGCAATATCTCCAAACAACCAGTACATGATATCAATAAAGTGAGAGAATTGTGTGAAGAGTGTGCCCCCATCTAATTCAGTTGTACCTTTCCAACCGCCTTTTTTATAATAGCGATCATCACGGTTCCAATAACAATTTAATTGCACCATATAAATATCGCCGAGGAGTTGATTTTCAATCACATCTTTAATCCAGACAGATGGCGGAGAATAACGGTTTTGCATCACACAAAATACTTGCTTCGAATGTTGTAAAGCGGTGTAGATTACACTTTCACAGCCATCTTTCGATAAGCCCATAGGCTTTTCGCATACCACATGATGTCCATATTCTAAAGCCAATTTTGCTTGGTCAGAATGTAATCCATTTGGACTGCAAACATTAACGACATCATAATCCAGGCCACTTTCCATTAATTCTTCAATTGAATTAAAGAACGGTATCCCTTCAAAATCTTCCATGGCTAATTCACTTTTTGGGCGAACGTCAACCATGGCAACTAATTCTGATTCGTCATTACGTTGCACCATAGTGGCGTGCCGTTTTCCAATGTGACCGCAGCCAATCACTGCGAATTTTACTTTTTGATCGTTTTTGATCATGCTATACGTGTTACCTTATTATTTTCCAATTTATAACGTTCATTGCTTTCAGGGCAAGTCGCCTCCTGTTGGTCATTAAATTCTAATCTATGTCCATACGAACTCATCCAACCAATTTGCTTCGCAGGGTTACCCACAAGTAATGCATAGGCCGGAACCTCTTTTGTTACAACTGCTCCAGCACCGATAAAAGAATATTCACCTATCGGATTGCCGCAAACAATCGTCGCATTTGCACCTATTGATGCTCCCTTTTTAACGAGAGTTTCGAGATATTGGTTACGTCTGTTTACTGCACTTCTCGGATTCATCACATTTGTGAATACCATAGAGGGCCCTAAAAACACGTCATCTTCGCAAATTACACCTGAATAAATCGAAACGTTATTTTGTATTTTGACATTGTTTCCTAGAACAACTTGCGGGGAAATAACGCAATTTTGACCAATATTACATCCATTTCCAATCACACAATCAGGCATGATATGTGAAAAATGCCAGATTTTTGTGTCGTCTCCAATAGAACAACCGGGGTCAATTACCGCCGTTTCATGTGCGAAATATTTAGCCATATTTTTCTTTTTATGTCTTAAAGATATGATCTTTAAGAGGTTGTTCTACAACGTTTAATTACTTAATAATGTACTTGTCAAAATTATAATGATCTTTTTCATTCAGTTCTTCATCCGTCAAACTTTGAAAATAGGCATAGGTCCGCTTTAAACCTTCTGAACGACCTATTTTTGGTTCCCAATTCAGAATTTCTCTCGCTTTTGTAATATCCGGTTGTCTCTGCTTAGGATCATCCAAAGGTAGATTTTTATAAATCACCTTTTGCGAAGTTCCGGTGAGTTGTATGATTTCTTCTGCGAAATCCCGAATCGAGATTTCGTTTGGATTACCAATATTAACAGGTTGTGAATAGTCTGAATGCAACAGTCGCACAATTCCTTCTACTAAATCGTCAACGTAACAAAAAGATCGTGTTTGCGAACCATCCCCAAATACTGTTAAATCTTCACCTCGCAAAGCTTGACCAATGAAGGCTGGTAGGACACGGCCATCATTTAAACGCATTCGTGGACCATAGGTGTTGAAGATCCGAACAATACGTGTTTCAACATGATGAAAGGTGTGATAGGCCATGGTAATCGCTTCTTGAAAACGCTTCGCTTCGTCATATACGCCTCGTGGTCCGATTGGATTAACATGTCCCCAATATTCTTCTGTTTGCGGATGAACTTGAGGATCACCGTAGACTTCAGATGTACTTGCGATCATCAATCGTGCATTTTTTGCCTTTGCTAATCCTAAACAATTATGAACACCTAAAGATCCTACTTTTAAGGTTTGAATCGGAATTTTCAAATAATCAATGGGGCTTGCCGGTGACGCAAAATGGAGTATAAAATCCAATTCACCTGGAACATGGATGAATTTACTCACGTCGTGATTGTAAAATTCAAAATTCTCCAAGGGAAAGAGATGTTCAATGTTTTTGAGACATCCTGTAATAAGGTTGTCCATTGCGATTACATGATAGCCGTCCTTTATAAAGCGATCACAAAGATGTGAACCTAAAAAACCTGCTGCCCCTGTAATTAATATTCTTTTTTGAGCGCTCATACTTATCCGATTACTGTTTCTCTGCCGATACTTTCATAATAAATGCCTTTACCGATCATTTCTTCCAAGTCAAATAAATTTCGACCGTCAAATATCTTTGGAGACTTTAAATCCGACTTAATTTTTTCAAAGTCTGGATTTCTAAATGCACCCCATTCAGTTGCAATTAATAAGGCGTCTTTATCCAAAATTGCTTCGTATTGATTCTCTACGAAAGAAATCTTGTTGCCATATAGGGCCATTACATTTTCCATTGCTTCGGGATCAAATGCTGTAATCGTTGCTCCCGCTTCCAATAGTGCATCTATGATGTAAAGTGCAGGTGCTTCGCGAATGTCGTCTGTGTCTGGTTTAAAAGCGAGGCCCCAAAGTGCAAAACTTTTTCCTGCCAAATCACCAAAATGATTTTTTAATTTTTCAATTAATCGTAGTTTTTGCACATTATTCACACGCAAAACCGCATCAATGATTTCAAATTTATAATCAACTTCCTTACCCGATTTGACAAGGGCTTGAACGTCTTTGGGAAAACAACTTCCACCATAACCAATTCCTGGAAATAAGAAACGTTTGCCTATGCGAGAATCAGAACCGATCCCTATGCGCACAGAATCGACATCTGCTCCTACTAATTCACAAAAATTTGCAATTTCATTCATGAACGTAATTTTCGTTGCCAAAAATGAATTTGCCGCATATTTGGTCAATTCGGCCGATTTTTCATCCATGAAAAGAATTGGATTTCCCTGACGAACGAATGGTTTGTACAATTCTTTCATCATGGTTTTTGCACGATCAGATTGCGTTCCGATTACAACACGATCTGGTTTTAAAAAGTCATCAACTGCAAAACCTTCACGCAGGAATTCGGGATTGGACACGATATCAAAATCAACTTTCGCATGCAATGCCACAGCTTCATGAACCTTCGTTGCGGTTCCAACAGGAACAGTGGATTTATCAACAATCACTTTGTACTCCGTAATGATTTGACCAAGTTCGGCTGCAACACCGAGGATATAACTCAAGTCGGCTGACCCGTCTTCTCCGGGAGGAGTGGGAAGGGCAAGAAATATAATGTCAGAAGCATCTACCGCCGCTTTTAAGTCGGTCGTAAATGTTAATCTACCTTGTTTAATGTTGCGCTCGAAAATTACATCCAAATGCGGTTCGTAAATTGGTACAATTCCATTTTGCATTTTTTCAACCTTTGCTTTGTCGATATCAACGCAAATCACATTGTTCCCTGTTTCGGCAAAGCACGTTCCTGTTACTAACCCAACGTAGCCTGATCCTATTACGGCAATTTTTTTCATTTTTTTTATATTTTTCGACCGCTCACGTTTGAGCAGATTTTTAGAGTTCTATGGGGTGAATAACCCCGTTTATGGTCATGTCTTAAATTGCAATTTTCGAGTGATGCTGTCTACTGATTGAGATATGACTCCAATGTCTTACAAATGTAGGTCAGTTGCTCTTCATCCAATTCAGTATGCATAGGAAGTGAAATAACAGAAGTACAAAGTTCATTCGTTACAGGAAATTCATCATGATTGAAATTTTCTGGACCATAGGCTTCTTGCGTATGAATTGGCATTGGATAATAGATCATTGCAGGGACCTCATGCGCTTGCATATACTCTTGACAAGCATACTGATCAATACCTTTTATTTTTAGCGTATACTGATGAAAAACATGCGTGGAGTATGAAGCAATCGCCGGTGCTTCAACGCGCGGATCATTCCTGAAATAAGTTGTATAAAAGGCTGCAGCCTTTTGACGTGCTCGGGTATACTCATCTAAATGACGCAATTTAATGCGCAAAATAGCTGCCTGAACGGAATCTAATCGTGAATTTACACCTAAACGGTCATAATAATAACGTTTACCCATTCCATGGTTTACAATCGAACGCATGACTTGCGCAAGGTGATCATCATTGGTGTAAATTGCTCCACCATCTCCATAACAACCTAAGTTTTTTGAAGGGAAAAATGAGGTAGTTCCAATGTTTCCAATCGTTCCCGCAGCGTTTTTCGAACCATCTTTTGAAGTAAAGATTGAACCAATAGCTTGAGCAGTATCCTCCACAACGTAAAGGTTGTGTTTTTTTGCAAGCGCCATAATTGCATCCATATCTGCACATTGGCCGAATAAATGAACAGGAATAATCACTTTTGTGCGCGGTGTAATTGCTTTTTCTATCGCTGCCAATGAAATGTTAAACGTATCCGCATCAACGTCTACTATAACAGGTTTGAACTTCAAAAGACCAACGACTTCAACGGTTGCTGCAAACGTAAAATCACTCGTAATAACTTCATCTTCCGGTTGAAGATCGAGTGCCATTAGTGCAATTTGTAAGGCATCCGTTCCGTTTGCACAAGGGATCACATGTTTCACATTTAAATACGCTTCCAATTCGGACTGAAGCTCTTTAACTTCGGGGCCGTTAATGAACTGTGCTGTTTGGAAAACATGTTGTGTGTTTTGATCCACTTCGGCTTTGATTTTCTCATATTGAGTAACCAAATCAACCATTTGAATTTTTTTCATCTGTTAAATAACATTAATCTATTGAATAAACTTTGCAAATATAGCCAATAATATTCGCTTTTAATCGTTTCTTTGAAGGGCTTTTTTTAATTTAGCACTCTAAAAATACGTGATTATAACGTTGATTAGAATGGACTTATTATATCCTTTTTCGGATGGATTAAAAACAAATCGAGTATGAGAATAGTTTTCCTTTTATTTTTTTTAGGATCCTTTGGGTCAATCGCACAGATTAGTTTGAAAGATTCGGTGCGAAATACCTTTATCATGGGGTTAAACTATAAGGCGACTTTTCCGGGCGGAGATTTGTCGCAACGCTGGGGTTTTCACAATTCACTTGGATTAGATATTGATCAAAAGTTAAAATCAAATCTAACAGTGGGATTGAGTGGCGGATTCATCTTTGGCAGTCAATTGCGCGATTCGTCCATTTTTGCGGATTCGTACAATTCGTTTGGAACAATTACAAGTCTTTCCGGAATGCCAGCAGATATTCTTTTTTTAATGCGCGGTTTCACAAGTCATGCAACAGTGGGCTATGTGTTTAATCGTTTAGGAAATAATGCCAACTCGGGACTCTGGGTAAAGGCGGGTCTTGGTTTTATGATGCATAAAATAAGAATTGAAAGTTTGTACGACGCAGTGCCGCAATTGGAGGGCCAATATCGCAAAGGGTATGATAAGTTGACAACTGGTTTTTCTTCAATGCAGTTTATTGGATACTTGTATCAGGCCAATGTGAGACTCTTAAAGTTTTACGCGGGATTTGAATTTACGCAAGGTCTTACCCAAAATATTCGAAATTATAATTTCGATACCGGAGGCCCAGAATTGGATTCACGTATTGATTTGCAATACGGTTTTAAAGTGGGTTGGATTTTGCCAATTTCACACCGAACTAAAAGCGAATATTATTACGATTAATGAAGTTTTTCTACCAACTTGCTGTTCGATTATATGCTTTTGCGGTTCGCATTGCATCTCTTTGGAATCCTAAAGCGAAAGCCTGGATGCGGGGTCGTGCAGATGTGTGGGGGCAACTTGAAAATTGGAAAAAAAAGCAAGGTCCTGTCTATTGGTTTCATTGCGCTAGTTTAGGGGAATTTGAGCAGGCAAGACCTTTGATGGAGCGACTAAAAAAGGAGGAGGTCTGTCAAGTTGTAATTACCTTTTTTTCGCCATCTGGATATGAAATCCGAAAAAATTATGAAGGCGCAGATCTTATTATTTATTTGCCGCGCGAGTCTGTTCAAAACGTCAAGCGGTTTTTAGATCGTGTGCAACCCCTTGCTGCATTTTTTATTAAGTATGAATTTTGGGCGACTTATCTGGCCTTATCCAAAGAAAGAGGTGTTCGCTTGTATAGTGTAGCGGCTGTATTTCGTGAGGACCAATTGTTTTTTAAATGGTATGGTGGCTATATGCGGAGGGTTTTGGGCCTGTTTGATTGCATTTTTGTGCAGGATAGGGTCTCCGAAGAAAAACTAAAAACAATCGGTTTCGATTCTGTTTGCGCTGGCGATACACGGTATGATCGTGTAATGGAAAATGCGAAAAAGGTGAAGGCTTATCCGAATATCGAAGAGTTTATTGGTGGTGAACAAGTAGTTGTAATCGGGTCGAGTTGGGCTGCTGATGAAGCCGTACTTTTTGATTATTTGAAAACAAATCGGTTTAAATGGAAAGTGATTATCGCACCCCACGAAATAGATAATGCGCATCTCCTTTCAATTGAAAATGAAGTTGGTTTATCATCAATTCGATATTCTCATTTAACTCCTGACAATAAAGGGGAAGAGCGGGTCTTAATTATTGACAATATTGGCATGTTGATGAATGTCTATCAATACGCTAATCTAGCCTATGTTGGCGGTGCTTTTGGCAAAGGGTTACACAATATTTTGGAACCTGCGTGTTTTGGTGTGCCAGTGATCTTTGGGAGTAATTATTCAAAATTCAATGAGGCCTATGACTTCATTGCTCATCAAATTGGGTTTTCAATTTCAAATACAGCCGAATTAGTCGCTGTTTTTCAAGAATTGGAAGGTGTTGATCAGCGTGACAAAGTCATCAAATTTATGCACGAAAGGGTAGGAGCCACTCAAAAGATTTTAGATCACATCACGGCATAAAAAAAAGGACGCAACAAATATATGTTGCGTCCCTTCGAATTAAAATGGGTCTTCTTTTTTTACTAAAATTGCCTCGCAATCAAAAGTAACTTCAATTTTATCTGCTTTAATGGCGTCGTATTCAGCTTTTGCAATTTCTTTACCGTTTTTAGCCGCATCATCCAATAAGTGTTTTTGGAATTCAACGGTTAAGGTGTCTTGTGTCGCAACGCCATAAACAATCGCTTCTGTTCCCACCGCCGTTTCAATAGGGATTGTAAAATGATCTCTAAAGAATTTTCTGAATTATCAAGAATACCAGGAGAAGACAGTGAAAAGATGTTGGATAAAATGGTGTCAAAAGGATATTTAGAAAAGGTTATGACAAAAAATGGGTCGATTTTAGGTTAAAACCTCGGTGTAAAGACGTAGGAAACGAAAATAATTGAAGAATTTATCTTAATTTAATAGGTTGGCGTTTTTTTTTTTTTATTGTTGCAATGTCTTGAATTTTTTGCTAAACAAAAAGACCTAAAACGAATAATTAATTAAATTTAAATCAAATGAAAAAGTTAAATAAGATAGGATACATTTGCTCATTCGCACTCTTCATCCTTGGGTGTAAGAAAGAAGAGCTTAAATTAGATATAGCTAGCAACATCCAGTTTATCAATTAGATGACAACAGAACACAGGAGGATAGTCTAAATAATTGTGTCATAAATGAGTTAGTTTCATATTATTTGGATGAGCAATTCGTGAACCCAGGGACTTTTGATCCCACGGACTCCAGTCTATTTATTCTTGTTGAAGGTGACTCGGTTGAAAATTATGTCCATATTAATGCGTTTACTACAATTAATGGGTATTTTAATTATGGGCAAGAAAATGGCTATGGGAGCAAATTATATGATATGTGCAACTTTGAACAATATATGGCTCATTATGCGGATACATCTGGTATTATAGAATTGTATGATTCGACAGGAAATGTTCCTAATAGTTATTTTCAGCATGAAGCAGATATGTACAATAGAATGGTAATAAATTCGAATGATGATCGATCTCCTATATGGCTTTTTATAGATTATTATTTTGGGTCATCAACTACTTCTTTAACAGGATTCAAGCCCTTCTTTCTAGCTCCAGCGTATAATAATTCAATTTCTCGCTATCTCCATTTACAAGTAACTCCACCCTTCATTTGGGGCGCTGTATCAATCTACGATAGAACTTTTTATCGAAGTAGACTAGGCACTATTGGGCGTTGGTCATGGCAACACGTATTATTGCATTCGTCATTCGGTTTACAATGGTTTAATGATAAAATGTCTTCTTGTATAGCATCATAAAATAATTAATGGTAAAAAACTCGCTTTTATTAATTTGTCTAGTACTTTCTTTCATTGGGAATGCACAAATAGTTGGATTTACAAAATTAGATACGTTAAAACCATTTGTTTTTTTTGAAAAATCGGAACCGCGATTTGCTGTTTTTGGATTTGAAAGCGCTGGGCTTATTATTAATTCGAGGGATCCAATTACATGGAATAAAAATTATGTTAGACATATAAGGGTAGAACCACATTTAAGTTTTTACACAAAAAATAATATTGGATTTGGAGGAAGGGCAAGAATTGACTTCTTCCAATCTAATATTTTGGATGATAGACCAACTCTGTTTGAGTTTGGTATCTTTGCGAGATATTATTTCCCTATTCAACTCAATATCAAAATTTTTAACCGCCTTTCATTGTCTGCAGAATTTTCTTACTCAGTGGCAAATTATTATTTATTAGAGAATAAAATAGACACAGAATTTCAATCAAAATTTAACCAACAGGTGATTCGTATTCCAATAGGTTTAAATGTTAAAATTTATAAAGGGTTAAATTTAAAATGGGGATATCGCTTTGAATATTTTTTAGGTCAAACAATTAATTTTGAAAACATGGTAGGTTTATCGTATAATTTCGTAAAAAAATAGAAATGAGAATTAGAAGTTTTATTATTTGTTTTTTGTGTCTTCAATCAATATATGGTCAGATGGGATTAAAAAATCCATCCTATTTTCTTAAATCCTTCCAAATTGGTACTTCTGTAACTTATATTTGGGAAAAAAACGCATATACGTCAGATGATTTTTATGGAGAGACTACTTGGAATGTGAATTTTGCAACACGTTTATCAAAACGATTTTGGTTAGGTGTGCAAGCGGCACCAATATTTTTTAAAGAGCGTTTTGGGACATTGTCCTCCAAGCGAATTAATTATTTTACCGGCGTTTTTACGCAATTTGATTTTGTGAATAAAAATGGATTACGGATTTATGCAGAAACGTCAATTAATTCTGCTAATTATTGTACTTGTGGTGATCTTAATCCAACTACTGTGGATGGTTTGTTTACCTGGGGCGGTGGGGCAGGAATAGAGTTCTCGCTGAACTCTAAAACAAAAAATAATTTAAAATTAGAACTTGGTTTATTTAATTATGTAATTCTAAATGACATTAAGTTTAAGTATAATTTCACACAGTATATTTTTGGTTTAAATTATGTATTTGGTGAAATATAGTTCGGCTTTAAATTTTTTGTTAGGTATATTAGGTATAATCATGATTTTTAGTGGCTGCACTAATTCTGAGCGTATATTCCAGAAGCAAAAATATGTAAAGGGGCAATTGGTTAAAAAATATTCTCCTGATCAAAGTATCAGTCCTTCTTCTGATAATTCTAGCGAAACAGATCTGCCAGTACTATTGATAACGGTCGAAAAAATCGATACAAACTTTAATTCTGAAAAACGAATCGAAAAACTAGCTCCAGTTTTACAACAAGCTCCACTTGTTAATGAAATGGTGAAGCCTCATTTACAACCTGCCAAAACTTTAAACCACCTAATTAAAGGCCAAAAAATAATTCAAAAATTTGAGAATGAACCTGAGGAAAATTCAGTCCAAAAGCATAAAAAAGAATATGGATTATTTTTATTGGTACTCTTATGTTTTTTACTTCCATTTTTAGCTGTCGGATTAAAAACGAATTGGGATTTGGTACTCGTAATAATTACATTTTTACTCATGATTACATGGCCAATAGCTGTTGTCTTATCGTTATTGATTATTTACGAGATAATATAATTTTATAAAAAAAAGAGTTTTCAATTTCAAATACAGCCGAATTAGTCGCTGTTTTTCAAGAATTGGAAGGTGTTGATCAGCGTGACAAAGTCATCAAATTTATGCACGAAAGGGTAGGGGCCACTCAAAAGATTTTAGATCACATCAAGGCATAAAAAAAGGACGCAACAAATATATGTTGCGTCCTTTCGAATTAAAATGGGTCTTATTTTTTTACTAAAATTGCCTCGCAATCAAAGGTAACTTCAATTTTATCTGCTTTAATGGCGTCGTATTCAGCTTTTGCAATTTCTTTACCGTTTTTAGC
>Ga0222668_1000803_pt1 | contig 17348 bp, 15 predicted proteins | sample AntAcemetagen728_FD_179823 | JGI IMG/M metagenome (GOLD analysis project Ga0222668, IMG submission 179823) | Saline water microbial communities from Ace Lake, Antarctica - #728 | ecosystem: Environmental > Aquatic > Non-marine Saline and Alkaline > Saline | place: Antarctica: Ace Lake... | reverse complement strand
AAAGCCCTAGCCAAAAAAGGTAGAAAAAAAGAGGCGTTTGAAAATCTCGAGCAAGCGCTAGAAATTGATAGTACTCATATACCATCCTTGATTGCCATTGCCGAATTATCAAAAAAGTCGAGCCATACCGATGCCCTTGTGATTTACGAAAAACTGATTGTGATCAATCCTTCAAATGCCTACTTCTATAGAGAGGCAGCCGAAAGTGCGGTTGAAGTTCAAAAGTTTGACAAAGCCATTGCCTACTATTCTTTAGCCTATCAATTTGATAGCCTTGATCTGATCACCATTACTGGTTTTGCTCAACTGTTGCTTGACTTCCAACAGCATGCCGATGCAGACAGTCTGCTCAATCGTGCGCTCCACCTTGATCCACCAAATCGTTTTGCCAGACTTACCAAAGCTAAACTAGGCTTCGCAGCTGAAGAATGGGAAGAAGTCTTGAAATGGCTAGAGCCCTTGATGTCTGACACCCCTCCTCTCACGGCAATGAGGTATGCGGGAATATCACTCTATCACTTGGGGAGATACGAAGAAGCGATAGAGGTGCTTCGTACCTTATCGAATGTGCTCAATGAACTCGACTATCCGCATTATTACATGGGGCTATGCATGGAGAAATTGGGGCAAATCGATATGGCTACCGTTCAGTATGGTCAGGCCCTTAATAAAGCACTATCTGGCAATCTCGGGACATACTACGAAAGGCTTGGGCTAATACAACAAGAAAGTAGGAATCATAAGGAGGCAATTGATTCCTTTCTGATGGCAAAAAAATTCTCAGGCAGAAACATTATGAATTTTCATTTGGCAAAAAGTTATGATGTCTACTACCAAGACCAAAAAATAGCATTGAACATGTTTGAGACATTTATAGCTCAAGAAGATACTCTTAAAAATCCCGAGAAGGAGTATGCCGAAAGTCGTGTAGATCAGTTAAAAAAGGATCTCCATTTTGACGGAAATTAGATGAACTTTTAGTTTGATTTTTTGTTTTATTCCTATGCTTGACAAAACAATAGCCGTCGGAGGAGTTTCAACGACTCTGATTCTTTATACCGTTTGCCAGCACTTGTATTTTACTTAATTGGATTGCGCTTATTTTCGCTGTTTCTCCTGCTATCATTGTTTGGATGGTTTGGGTAGTTTTGAAGTATGGCGAACACAAAAACGAGGAACTCAAAGAAGAACAGGAATTCGGATATGTAGATCGACCTGAATTGGGCACACAAAAAATTTAATTCCATCCAATGAGCGGCATTCTTCCTGCTGCTTTTTTTACTTTCGGCTCACATGAAAAATGAAAATCAATTCGACGTGATCATCGTCGGTGCAGGTGTGGCAGGATTAGTGGCCGCAAAAAAATGTGAGGAATCGGGATACTCAACCCTTCTTTTAGATGCTGATAATGAGGTAGGCGGAAGAGTCCAAACAGACCAAGTAGATGGCTTCACTTTGGAAAGAGGTTTTCAAGTGTTTATCGACACTTACGAGAAAGCAAAAGAGTTACTGGACTTCGAATCCTTAAACCTAAAACGTTTTGAACCAGGAGCAAAAATATTTGACGAAAAGGGAAGCTTTTCTATAGCTGACCCATTGAGAAAAATTGCGGCGCTTCCATCAACGGCTCTCTCAAGAGTGGGTTCTTTATCTGACAAGTTTAAGATGCTCAGCCTTTCCCAAAAACTCCAATCAAAAACCTTAGCAGAGGTCTTTGAAGGAGAGCGACAGTCTACCCAGAAATACTTGAGAGATTTTGGTTTCTCTGAAAAGATTATTGAGAACTTTTTCAAACCTTTTTTTGGAGGGATTTTTCTCGAAAGAGAGCTGGAAACCGACGCCGCCATGTTTCGATTCGTCTTTAGAAATTTCGCGAAAGGTAGTGCCTGCATACCAGCAAAAGGAATGGGTGAGATTCCAAAGCAACTCAAATCCAAGCTACAATCAACGGAGATTCGTCTCAACACCAAGGTCTCAAAAGTCAATAACGATCCTTCGATTGAATTGGAAGATGGCTCCACTGTAAAAGCAAAGAAGATCATCATAGCTTGCAATCCCGATCATTTATTAGCTCAACTTGATCACCACATTTCGTGGAACAGAACAACCACAATGTATTTTAGCGGAGATAAATCTCTCCCTTCGATGATTAACACAATAGGCTTAGACGCCAGAACCAAAAGCTCTATCAACAACTTCGCAAGGCACGACGAGGTGGTTCCAAATTGCGCCCCATCCGATAAATCGCTCTGGTCTGTCACAGTTCGCGGTAATCAAACTCAACAAGAAGTTAGGCAAGATTTGATGGATCTGTTAAAAGTAAAAGAACAACAACTGAGATTCCTCAAAGAATACAATATCAAATATGCTCTGCCTAAAGTCGATAGTCCAGCCTTGAGCTTACCTGCCGAACAAACTCAAGTAACCCAGCACGTTCACCTTGCGGGTGATTACCTTACAAACGCCTCTATTGATGGTGCCATGCGCGCAGGAGAAAGCGCAGCACGAGCCATCACCGAGACTCTTGAGGTTATGGCTTAAAATTATTGAGACACTCTCGTTGAAACCAATAACTTTGAATAAAAATTATCACTATGAAAGCCTTAGTCACCTTCGCATTTCTTGTATTCGTTTTTACTGCACAAGCCCAACTCGAGATTCGTCCCTTTTTAGGAATGAACTTTAGCAATGTAAGCGATTCGCCAGATGGAGCAAGCACTCAAGCAAAAGTGGGTGGTCAAATAGGTGCGAGTGTGATGATCGGAAACCGTTTTCATTTAAATCCAGGTATCGCCTATTTCTCAAGATCAACTGAGTTCAGTTCGACGGGAAACGTAAACGTCGATCAAACTGTTGAAGGAGTAACCATTCCTATTTTAGTCGGATATCGATTTGTGGATCCAACTACTGAGCCGATATTAAATTTGAGACTTTTCGCAGGGCCCTCCGTTATGTTTCTAACCACGACTAAATATGATAACGGAGAAATTAGCGATGCTGTAAATTGGAATTCCAGTCAATGGGGAGCACAGCTAGGAGCTGGTCTCGACATAGCCATCTTCTTTGTTGACGTAGCTTATGAATTTGGATTGACCAATACTCATGAAGGGGGAGAAGGCGTATTTGAAGACTTCAGTGAAGTAAAGCAAAACACTTTCATAGTCAATGCAGGTTTCCGATTAAGCTTTTCCAGATAATCTCGCAAGCCCCTCTCCTTTAAAAGACGCTTTTCAAACTGAAATACATTTGAGAACAGCAATCCAGAAGAGCTGTCCAGTAATACACAAGCGGTCAAATAATTGGATGAGCCAATTCAATCGTGGCTGAATTATTGCGTTCTTTGATCTCAAATAAACAGACAATGAAATTTTCGACAGCCTTTATTGGAGTAGCTCTTATAGCTCCATCGATCGTCCTAGCTCAAAAAGTGGACATGAAACTGAACCTTGAAAAAGGAAAAGAATACACTCAGAAAACTGAAGTGGCAAACATTACAAAGCAAACCATGATGGGCCAAGTTATGGAAATCAATACTACGGCTACTTCAACTACATTCATGGAATTGGCAGAAGACAATGGCAAAACAGATACTTACAAAATCTGGTACGGTGATGTAGGTATGTCTATGACTGGAATGGGACAGACTCAAGCATTTTCTTCGGACACTTCTTCTCTTGAAACCGTTGACCCGATGTCTGCAGTTTTGGCAAGTTTGACTAACAAGAAATTTGACGCTAAGATTACCGAAAAAGGAATGGTAGAAGAAGTGATGGGTCTCGAAGAAATGGTCAAAGAAGCAACTGCTGACATGCCTGGAGGCCCCGCAATGGCTGCGCAGATTGCAGGGAGTTTTGGCGACGATGGTCTTGCGAAAAACTTGGAATTAACCACTGATATTTTTCCTGAAAAGGGAGTGAAGGTTGGTGATTCTTGGACCAAGAATCAGTTTACGTCTACTGGACTACCCATTATTGCAATTACCACTTACACTTTGAAATCAGTAGATGGTGGAATGGCTGTTGTAGATGTTCAAGCTAATTTGGAAACAGATCCAAATAATGCCAGCACCCAGATGCAAGGAATGGAGGCTACTCAGTATTATGAAGGAGAGCGCAATGGAACATTGAATGTTGATGTAGCTTCTGGTTGGGTTACCTCAGGAATGCTTCAAGACGATATCGTAGGTAGCATTACATTGGCTCCTAACGCTCAAATGCCCGATGGAATGACCATTCCTATCGAAATGATAAATAATATCACCATTTCGAACTAAGGCATCTATGACCATCCGCACCTGCGGAAAAATTTTGTCCGTATTCGTTCTAATTTTCCTTGGATCGTCAAAGTTGCAAGGGCAAATCATGAACATCGAAAAGTTCAGGCTAGATAGTTTAAGCCGGGAGAATCCCTTCCGGCTTAAACTTGAAGCAAACTTTGATCTCTACAACCGCAGCGCAACAGAAGAAGACCGTGCTGAGTTTATCGCTCTTGGTTCCGAAATCAGTGCGATCTATGCCCCAGGCAAGCATTTTTACATGCTACTAGGAGAAGTCTCTTACGTTGAGAATAATTCCAGCAAGATTCTCAACAATGGAAACGTTCACATCCGAAGCACCTTCCATTTCAGAACGAGATTCAGTCCCGAACTATTCGCACAGGCCCAATACGATGATTTCAGAGGATTAAGCGATCGCCTCATCGGAGGTGGAGCCTTTCGCTGGAATGCCATCCGAAAACCCAAGTTTATGCTAACGTTTGGATCAGGGCCGATGTATGAATTCGAGAGTTGGGTATCTCCTGTTGATCAAGAAGACGTCGAAGTAAGCTTTTTGAAGCTGAGTTCCAATGTGATCGTGCGCTGGTCCATAGGTGACCACGTAGATATAAACACCATTGTATACTACCAAGTGGGGTACGACGACGACATTGAAGCGACTAGAAATAGATTTACCAATAGCACGAACCTCAACTTTCGAATAAACACGAGAATATCTTTTAAAACAGGGCTTCGACTTGCATACGAAGATCGTCCGATCGTACCCATCACCAAATTCATCTATTCCATCGAAAATGGGATAAGCTTGAACTTTTAGAGCTTCAATAGCTCTTTAGTATTGCGTAAATTTGTCGTCTCATGACCAATAATATTTTTCATTTCAGAGTTCTAGTAGATCAAGCCGAAGAAGCTTTTCGTGATATCGAAATAATGAGTTCCGACAGTTTTGAAGACCTTCATCTCGCTGTTGTCAAAGCATTCGAATTTTCGGGCGATGAGATAGCCTCCTTCTACATGAGCAATGAAGACTGGGACAAAGGGGAAGAAATAACCCAGATGGATATGGAGGGAATGGGAGCTGAGGGCATTAAAACCATGAAGGATACACCACTCCATGAAATGGTTTTTGAGCCAGGCCAAAAACTCCTCTACCTCTACGACTTCATGAGGATGTGGATTTTCTTTGTCGAACTCGTCAGCATCTCAGAGCCAGAAGCAGATCAAACCTACCCTCTCGTGATTTTGACGGTGGGCGATGCACCCAACGAGAGCTCGAAAGAATTGGTGGAGTCATTTCAGATAGATTTTGACGGAGACTTTGACGACGATTTTGAAGAAGAAGAAGGATTCGAAAATATAGATGACTACGACGAAATCATCTAAACCTCAAATACCCGTGATCTGCGGGCCCACGGCAGCAGGAAAAACTTCTGTTGGAATTGAGCTCAGCCAATCTCTAAATGGTGAAGTGATTTCGGCCGACTCCCGACAGTTTTATACCGAAATGTCCATTGGTACAGCAAAACCTACTCGCGCTGAAATGCACGGAGTACCTCACCACTTCGTTGATCATTGTAGCATCGAAAACCCAATTACTGCTGGAGAATTCGAAAGACAAGGGGAACGGAAAATTCTAGAAGTTCTCGGTAAAGACAAGTTACCAATCGTCGTGGGAGGCTCAGGACTTTTTGTTCGCTCCTTAATGGAAGGATTAGACGATTTACCCTCAAGCGACAGACTTAGAAGCGAGCTCATCGCGCAATTTGAAAGTGAAGGGATTCAATCGCTTTTGGAAAGACTTGGTAAGGCTGATCCCGATGCCATAAAAAGCATTGACCACAAAAATCAAGTTCGAGTAATGAGAGCGATCGAGCTAGTCGAGCTCAGCGGTATAGCTTTAGCAGAAATAAGAAATCAAGAAAAACCTCAAAAAGCTTTTGATCCCATCTGGATTGGCATCACTCCCGAAAGAGATGAGCTTTACGAAAGGATAGATCACCGAGTAGATCAAATGATAAAGAACGGCCTAGAGGCTGAAGCCAAATCTCTTCTTTCGCATAGAAATTCAGCTCCACTTAAAACAGTTGGCTACAAAGAACTATTCAGTCTTTTTGATGGCGAGTATGACCTTGATGAAGCCATACGATTGATCAAAAGAAACAGCCGACATTACGCAAAGCGACAATTGACTTGGTTCAGAAAGATCGACGGCATAAAGTGGTTCCATCCCGACCAAGTCGAGGATGTAAAACGACACCTGCATAGTCAGCTATCTGATCGCTAGATCCCTTGCCTCTAAAAAGCAGTTGAAAACTTCACAATTTTTGGCAACCCACAGCTATGAGAAGCTGTGGAAAGGCTTTAATTTTACCTATACTAAGAATCACTGTTAAATCAAAACATAAGGCATGGGTCACAATCGAATGGAGTTGATAAATGAGATGCTGGAGAAGAATCCCAACGATACTTTTCTAAACTACGCGGCGGCCTTGGAATACAAGAAGGAGAACAAAACGGCGAAGGCAATTTCCTTTTTCCGCAAGATCATCGATAACGATCCCGACTACCTTCCCACCTACTACCAGTTGGGAAAACTACTAGAAGAGAAAAATAAGACTCCCGAAGCGGTTGTCTTCTACAAAAGAGGAAGAGAACTAGCAAAAGTGAAGAACGATATCAAAACGCTTGGAGAGCTTTCTGAGGCGCTATTGATATTGGACGAAGACGATGGTGAGGCCTGGTAGACAAAGAAAAATAGAGTAAATCATTAATAAGGGATGCGGTTATCGTCCCTTTTTTTATGCCTGAAAATCAAATCTGATCGCAACCCTTACTTTTGCAGTTATATCCTCTCAGAAAATGAAAAGATCAACCCTAATCGTATTGACAGGCCTTTTAGCAGCTTGTAGCACTGAAACTCCTATGGAATATCCCGAGACAAAAAAAGTAGATACCTCAGACGTGTATTTTGGAACGACGGTAGCAGATCCATACCGCTGGCTCGAAAACGATACTGCTGCGGATACCGAGGCTTGGGTCAAGGCTCAAAATACGGTCACTCAAGCCTATCTAGAAAAGATTCCCTACCGACAGCAAATAGAAGATCGACTCACCGAGTTGATCAACTACCCTAAACTTTCTTCGCCTTTTAGAGCAGGTGAATATTACTTTTTCTACAAAAACGACGGTCTACAAAATCAAGCGGTCATCTATTTCCAGAAAGGAAAAGACGGCGAACCTGAAGTCTTTATCGACCCTAATGCTTTATCAGAAAGTGGAACAGTGAGCGTAAACCTTATTGGCGCATCGGCTGACCATAAGTACATGGCCTACACCAAGTCTGAAGGCGGATCGGACTGGAGCAAGATCTACATTCGTGAGATTGAAACAAATACCGATTTGGAAGATGAACTCGAATGGGTCAAATTTTCGGGGGCGGGTTGGTTCAAAGATGGATTCTATTACAGCCGCTACCCTGCCCCAGCGCCAGGAACGGAGTTGAGCGCTGATAATAAATACCACAGCATTTATTACCACAAAATCGGCACCCCTCAAAGCGAAGATGAACTCTTCTACCGCGATGACGAGAACCCCGACTTGTACCACTGGTGCGACATAACAGAGGACGATAAATACCTAGTGATGTATGCGGCTGCAGGAACCGATGGTTTTGAACTCCTATTCAAAAACCTTGAAACCGATGGAGAACTCACGAAGGTGAGAGAAGGCTTTGCCAATAAAACCACTATTATCGATCACAAGGATGGAAAATTCATTGCCCTAACTGATATCGATGCGCCAAACTACCGAGTGGTCTCCATTGATCCAAACAATTTCGAATTGGAGAATTGGAAAGATCTCGTTGCCGAACGAGAAGAGACTTTGGTAAATGTGACCACCGCGGGCGGCTACCTCTTTCCCGAGTATCTCAAGAGTGCAACTTCCCAAGTATTTCAAATGGATTATGCAGGTAATACGATTCGCGAAATCGAATTCCCTGCGCCAGGGTCAGCATCTGGATTTTCAGGAAAAATGGAGGACTCGAAGGTGTTCTACTCCTTTTATTCGTTCACCTACCCTCCCACTATTTTTGAGCTCGACCTCGAAACAGGAGAGTCAACACTATTCAATAAACCTGATCTGAAGTTTGATCCCGAAGATTACGTGTCGAAGCAAGTGAGGTTTAAAAGCAAGGATGGAACAGAGGTTCCTATGTTCATCGTTCACAAAAAGGGAATTGATATGGATGGCAACAACCCAACATTGCTCTATGGCTACGGTGGGTTTAACATTAGCCTGAGTCCTACTTTCAGCGTTTCCAATATCTTCTTCCTGGAGAATGGCGGCATCTATGTCTTGGCAAATCTTCGCGGTGGCGGAGAGTTTGGTGAAGAATGGCACAAGCAAGGAATGAAGTTGGACAAGCAGAATGTCTTTGACGATTTTATCGCCGCAGCGGAGTATTTGATTGCAGAAAATTATACGTCGTCAGAGAAGTTGGCCATCAGAGGTGGATCCAATGGAGGTCTCCTAGTTGGCGCAGCAATGGCTCAACGACCTGATCTATTTGCGGTAGCACTTCCTGCTGTCGGTGTAATGGATATGTTGCGTTTCCAGAAGTTCACCGTGGGCAAAGGATGGATTCCCGAATACGGATCATCCGAAGCTTCCAAGGAAGAATTTGATGCACTCTACGCGTATTCACCACTTCACAACTTAAAGGAAGGCACAGCCTATCCGTCAACTATGGTAACGACTGGCGATCACGATGACCGAGTAGTGCCAGCGCATTCGTTCAAGTTTGCAGCAAGGCTTCAAGAAGCTCATACAGGAGATAACCCTGTCTTCATAAGAGTGGAAACTGATGCCGGACATGGCGCTGGAAAACCAATGGCTAAAGTGATCGAAGAACAGGCAGACGTTTGGGCCTTCACGCTTTATGAGATGGGAATAACAGAATTGGGCAATACTTCTCCCGTCGAAAAATGACAAAGACGTTCAACCGTTTTGGAGGCCTAATATTTCTTGCATTGGCCATAGCCTTGAGGCTAGTCTTCTCGGTATTTCCAAAAGTGTTTGAGTTGGTTTATTTCGAGGGAATCTTTCCCCTCATCAGAAAAATTCAATACCCCGTTGGAGCGGCACTGCCCTTCTCGGGGTATTATTTTTTGATCGGTATTGCCACAGTTTGGCTCATTTGGCGAATGCCAAAATCAAAAGTCAAAAAGAAGTGGTTCAGCTTCGGCAGGCGCTTACTGAATTTCTGCGGTGGGCTGATCGGACTGTTCCTATTGTTGTGGGGCTTTAATTACGTAGGCCCTAGCTTAGCTGATCGCATGTCGCTGGCAGAAAACGACAATCAATACGACGTTGCCAAACTCTACCTCTTCAGTATGGAGAAGGCCACTGAAAAGAGGATGGTAATTAATCTACCAACTGATTCTAGCTCAGTCGAAGATTTGGCAGTGGAAATCAATTACCAAGAGCTGAACGACGCGGTTAAGAGCGTTCTAGGCGAATTGGGATATCCCATTGATACAAATGTAAAGTTGAGACGAGTTAAGCCCGCAGGGGCGCTCAGACGAGTGGGGATTAGAGGCATCTACAACCCATTCACCGGAGAAGCCAACGTGGAATCGGATGCTGGGGTTCTGACAGGAGTTTTCACAGCTGCTCACGAGATGGCTCATGCTTACGGAATCACAAGTGAGGGCGAAGCCAATCTGGTGGCTTACTTGTCACTGATCAATTCAGGAAATTCAATCTGGGAATATTCTGCAGCTTATTCTCTTTGGAGATACGTGGCTGGAGAAGTCAATCGAAAACTGGAAGAAGACGATCGCGCGATTTTGGCGGAAGCCATTCCCATCGCACTTCAAATTGATCGCTTAGCCATTTGGCGAAGAATGAGCGATAGTCCTCCTTACTTTCCCGAGCTTTCGGAAGCTGTAAACGACAGCTACTTAAAAATTCAAGGAGTCGAAGGCGGTACAGATGATTATGATGCTTTTGTAGGATTGTATTTGCGCTACGCCAATCCGATTATGGATTGATTGTCAAGCGTTCGCTCGCAGATATTACTTTGCCATCAATTCCAACTGCACGGACAATCGCGGTGTAGAATTCATTATCCAATTCGTTTGGTGAGCCTTCAAAATTCCAAGCTTCGTTGATGTTAGACGTTTGGAAAATCACTTTACCCTTCGAATTAATGATGGTCAAGCTAAACGATTCAATTCCAGATCCTATTATCAAGTAAGAATCGTTCACTCCGTCACCATTCGGCGTAAATGAATTGGGCACGAACAGTTCAGACCCAGCTTTTACCTCTATTGTTCTAGGCATTATACGCTCTGAGCCATCATCATACTTGGCCAAAGCATAGACGGTCAAAGTCTGCGGTTCGTTGATTGTCAATTTTAAGTTCTCGCCCTCTATCATCCCAAAAGAAGCGGCATCCCAACTGTATTCAGCTGCGTTTCCTTTTGCACTTAAAGATAATTCGCACGGCGTGTAACACGTCTTTACACCTTCTATAGCCAGTTTCGATTCAACTGTTGTTTCTGGTGTGGGAATGGTGGCTTCGGTTTTTTCTGCTTTGACTTGCGTCTGTTCCACCAATGCATTTAATGGTTGAGCAGCTTGGATTTGCAAAGGCAATTGAGACATATCTGAAACTTCGCTTTGTTCGCTTACCTCGTTCGGAGTGATCGATTCAGAATTTGAGTGATCAGTCCATACATCAGTACTTTCCGCTAGAGCAGCGACTCCGATCTCTTCAGAAACTACGAGTTCATTTGCTTCTTCAACGATTTGGATCTCTAGAGAACCTTCATCAGTTGGGGCTTCTTCAACCTGCGCCGTAATTGGAGCAGCAGAAATTTCAACACTTCCTTCTTCCGCATCAACATTAGCCACTACTGAAGTGGTAACTATTTCATTTTGGTACTGATCGCTCAATGCCATACCACCTAGTAAGACGGCTGACACAGCTACCACTGTCCACATGGGGAATTTGAAGGGTGGTGTGTAAGGCACAACAATTTGGGACTTGATAAGCTCCCAAGCGCCTGCAGGTGGAGTTGATTCTGCTTTTCGCAGAGTCTCTCCTATTTGCTGTTCAAATAAATCCTTATTCACGGATCGGTTGTTTTATTTCGTTTGAAATCAATTTTCTCATGTAAGCCTTCGCCTTCCGATACTGGGTTTTTGAGGTACTCTCAGTAATTCCGAGTTGCTCGGCAATTTCCTTGTGAGTATACTCTTCAACCGCATAAAGGTTGAAAACCGTCCTGTACCCTCCGGGCATTTGGCTTATTAATTCAGTCAATCTATCTGCCGTTACTACTGGCTCATCCTCATCATTAGGATGCACCTCGGTATCTACGTCTATTTTATAATCTACTTCAAAAAGAGAAATATTCCTCTGCTCTCGTTTGGACCTTCTAAGGTGATCCAAGGCATTGTTCGCAATCGTTCGTCTAATCCAAGCTCCCAAGGGTCCCTTCCCGTCGTACTTATCTAGCTTATTAAAAACTTTGATAAATCCGTCTTGGAACATGTCTTGAGCCTCTTCATAGTCTTTTCCATACCTCAAACAAAGCGCCATCATCTGACCTGAATGCCTTTCATAAAGCAAAGCCTGTGCTTTGGTATTCCCTTCCATACAGGCTCTGGCCAATTGTTGGTCATCCACTTCTTTACTATCTCTTTTGTTTGATTGACTCATGAGGTTTGAAATAGTTGTCTAAACCACTTCTCAATTACCGATTTTATCCATTGAGGTGCTAGTCACTTTTTCTAGAAATGTAAGAATCTCAGCATTTCAGTTTGATATACTCCCAGAAGAATTCCACTTTTAGCAAAAAATTGCCCTATGAGAAAGTACTTCTTCCTTTTCGCTATTGCCTTTTCTGTAACAGGCTGCCAAGATAACGCAAACAAGATGGACGAAAAGTACGCTCCTTACGAGCATTTTTTCTTTCAAAGATCTTTTCCAGATAGCACGCTCGACCTCAGTGTGATGCTCAAAAGCGTGGAGAAATCACGTAACCTATTTGCATTCAATCAAGCCAAAACTTCAGAGGCGGAATGGCTTCAAGAAGGACCTTTCAATATCGGTGGCCGATTAAACACCATCGCGGTTCACCCCGAAGATCCTAGCACCTGGATAGTGGGTACCGCTGGAGGCGGGGCTTACATCACTAATGACGAAGGAGCCACGTGGGCGAACCTTACCGAAAGCTTAAGTCACCTGCCCATTGGCCATATAACTTTTGACCCCAACAACACAGAGACCATTTACATAGGAACAGGAGATGTGAATATCAGCGGAACGGTATACATCGGGAATGGCCTCTACCGCAGCACGGATGGTGGCGAGAACTGGGAAAACATTGGACTTCAGGAAACTCGCATTATCTCTAAGATCATTGTAAATCCCGATAATTCCGATCAGATTTTTGTGGCAACCATGGGAATACCTTTTGAAGCAGGGCCAGATAGGGGCCTGTATAGAAGTGACGATGGCGGAGAATCCTGGGAACAAATCCTATTCGTCAGCGAAACTGCAGGTATCATTGACTTGGTTATGAACCCAGAAGATCCATCTGTGCTCTATGCTGCGGGCTGGAATCGGATCAGAACAAACTTGGAGAGCATTGCATCTGGAGAAGATGCAAAGATTTTCAAGAGCGTTGATGGTGGAGACTCTTGGGAAGTACTGACAAGTGGCTTACCCTCAGTACCCATGAGTCGAATAGGATTGTACTTATGGGAGGGCAATCCCGAGGTACTGTTCGCCCTTTATGTAAATCCTTCATTTCAATTGGAAGGTATTTACAAAAGCATCGATGCAGGTGATAGCTTCGAAACAATTCCAACTTTTAACATTCCTCCAAACGCTTTAGGTGGATTTGGCTGGTATTTTGGGAAGATCAGAGTCAATCCTACTGACCAAGATGAAATAAGTGTTTTGGGGGTTGATCTCTATTCCACTACCAATGGAGGAAATAGTTGGCTTATGAGCGCTCCACCTTGGTTTGAGTACATCGTCCACGCCGACAAGCATGACATGGTCTACTTAGGCCCAGAGGATATCCTCTTAGCAACGGATGGTGGACTTTACCGAACCACTAACGGTGCAGCCACTTGGACGGATGTAGATCGAATTCCGAACACACAGTTTTACCGAATTGCAACTAGCCCACACGACGAGAATCTCATTTACGGAGGGGCTCAAGACAATGGAACCTCCATAAGTGTTGGAGATGAGCCCACAGACGATTGGCTTAGGTTTTTTGGGGGAGACGGCTTTCAGCCAATTCTCGATCCTCTGCTTGAAAACCTCACTTATATGACCACCCAAAACGGAAGCTTCTATTGCTACGATTCGGATTTTGGCGAACTCTTTTACCTCATCGATGGCTACACCGCTGAAGAGCGGGTAAATTGGGATGCGCCATTCCGCATGGATCACGGTGACAATTCCATTCTGTACATGGCGAGAGAACGGGTTTACCGAATGGAAGATGCACCTTATGGAATCTGGGAGCCAATTTCCCCTGTCCTTGTTGATGATAGCGACATATTCTTCGATAGACGAAACGTGAGTACAATTGCCCAATCGGAAGTGAATGGAGAGGTATTATACGCAGGTACCTCAGATGGTAAAGCTTGGGTAAGCCAAAATGATGGAGACGAATGGGTGGATATTTCAGAAGGACTTCCTGGCTATTACGTCACCGATATAAAGGCTTCACCTTTCAATGAGGGAGAAGTACTTATTTCAGTTTCAGGATACCGCGACAACGATGAAACGCCACACCTCTATTTGAGTTCTGACTACGGTCAAGACTGGATATCTGTTTCGGGAAATCTCGAGGAGATGCCGATTAACCACATTGAAATCTATGACGAAACAACTTGGTTTATCGCTTCAGATAATGGAGTTTATATAACTGGTAATAATGGGATTAATTGGCAAAGAGCTGGTGCTAATTTTCCTTTCGTTGTTGTCGCAGACCTTGAGATTCAAGAAGAGACGAATAGGCTCATCGCTGGAACGTTCGGAGTCTCCATCTTTTCGATAGACATTGAAGAACTTCTGGAAGACATCGTGTCTTCTACCAGTTTTGAAGCAGCGATAAAAATCAAGCTTTACCCAAACCCTACTCAAGATTACATTACCACATCTGAAGCCCCCGCAGGCTCGGAATATACCATCTTCAATATGAGCGGCAAAATTGTGTTGCAAGGGATTTTAAGTCATCCAAGAATAGAGCTAAACCTTCCCGATGGGACTTACATCATCGACATACAGTCTCCGGAAGCGCTTTATCGGAATAAATTTATTGTGATCGGTTCTTGAAGGGCCTGATAATTAATCTAATATCTCGATTGTAATTGAAGAAGTTATAGGTCCAATTTACGAATACCACTACCCTGTTTCTAAAGCCGACCAAGGACATTAAATGGACGAACATCCAGATAAACCAAGCAAAAGCGCCTTGCGTCTTGAATTTTGGAAGATCAGCTACTGCTCTAGTACGACCAATTGTGGCCATAGAGCCGAGGTCGGTGTATTCGAAGGGCTTCCACTCTTGCCCTTTCAATGTTCGGTTGAGATTCTTGGCCAGAAGCCTACCCTGCTGGATGGCAGGTTGAGCGACTTGCGGATGCCCTTTCGGGAAGTTTTCCGTTTCCATGTAGGCTAAATCTCCAATAGCATAAAGCCCAGCTTTTCCTTCAACTTGATTAAATCGATTGACGCGAATTCGATTTCCACGAACAAGGTCGTCTCCCGAAAGACCCTCAGGCGGTTTACATTGGACCCCTGCAGCCCATATCAGCGTCTGGGTCGACATTGGCTTCCCCGATGTGGTGATGATTCTACCGTCGTAATCCTCCACTTTGGTGTTTAACCAAATCTGAACCCCAATACTTTCCAGAAATTCCTGCGCTTTTTTCGATGATCCTTCCGACATCGGCGGCAGGACTTTACCTGTTCCCTCCACCAGATGAATACTCATGCGGCGAAAATCAAGATCTGGATAATCTTTTGGGAGAACGTGGTTCCGAAGTTCGGCAATGGCTCCTGCTAGCTCGACACCAGTGGGTCCAGCACCGACAATCACTACATTCATCAAGCTTTCCCGTTCTTTCAAATCATCGGTGAGCAGCGCAGCTTCAAAATTTTCCAAGAGCAATGAGCGAATATTCAATGCTTCGGGTACCGTTTTCATCCCCATACTCTTTGCCGCAATGGTTTCATTGCCAAAGAAGTTGGTCACAGTGCCCGTAGCTAAAACTAAGTGATCATATTCCAGGTCTCCCGAAGAAGTATGGATTTCCTTATGATCGGTATCGATTGATATCACCTCAGCTAAACGAAAGAAAAAATCGCCTCGGTTTTTAAAGATCTTTCTCAGGGGATAAGCAATACTATCGGGCTCCAGCCCTGCAGTAGCAACTTGGTAAAGCAAAGGCTGAAACGTATGGTAATTGTGCTTGTCGATTAATACGATCTGAAACTTTCCCTGTGGCAAACTTTTAATGAGCTGAAGGCCCCCGAATCCACCTCCAATAATTACAATTCTGGGAATAGAACTATCCGATATATTCATGAATGACCTTCTTAAGCAAAACCACTACTGAAGTGAATTAAAACTTTATATGAAACCCTTAATCAACTGTTATTAAGAATTATAATTATCTTATAATATTACTCGATGAGTCTCAATCACTATTTAATTAGCTATTAAATCTCTTAATGCCCCAAGGTCTTTTTCTTCATCCACATCCGTCAGAGTTGGCAAAAGTGTGTAGCTCAATTTGAGCTTTTTTGTATCCAAAATCGTATCCAAGAGCACATCAGGTGTAGACCATTTCTTATCTCTGAAAAGGTGCGAGTAATGCCTATCCATACCCAAGAGGTAGTATCCCCCGTCCAGTGCTGGACCTATTACAACATTGTGATCATTCAGTAAATTGAAAGCATCCTCTATAATTTCTGCAGTTAAGTCGTAACAGTCTGACCCAATGATGACCACCTTGTCATAGTTTTGAGCAAAAGCCTCTCCAAAAGCACGATCCATTCTCTCCCCTAAGTCATCTCCTTTCTGCAGGAACTTAGGGAATTTGTAGTAATCCAAAATGTCAAACTCCTCAATTTTGTTGGAATAGAAAATAGCCTTATCCGCAAAAGTCTTGTTTGCGACCGTATAGGTATGATCCAATAATTTAAGATAGATTTCAAGGGCCTTTCGGTCGCCCACTGTCTTTGCAAGCCTGGTTTTCACCTTGCCCAATTCAGGGTTCTTTGCAAAAACCATCAACAAGTTATTCTGTACCATACTCTTTTTCGTAATTGTTTAACCAAACTCCCCAGCTAGTGCTGAAAGGATGTACTTTTCTCACTTCATTTCCTTTAGAGTCCAAAACAGGGTATCCCCGATTTGTCCAATCGAAAATTCCGCCAAATAGATTGTATACGTTCGTAAAACCACGTTTTTGAAGCTCCATTCCGATGTCTTCACTCCTCTTACCAATTGAGCAATAAATAACTACCGGTTTTGATTTGTCTGCGCTTTCTAATAAATCGTAATCAGGAGCCTTATACCCTATGCATTTTGCTCCTTGCAGGTGGCTCACGCTATATTCTGCTTGTTCCCTAGAATCCAAGAGCAATACCGTCTCATTTTTAAGCATCTCTGAAAGCGCTTGCGAAGAAATGGTATCGACTTGATTCGTTAGCATCGTTTTGACCATTGTTTCAAAACCCCATTTGTTTTGGCCCTTTGAAAGCGAGATCATAAAAACCGCTAGAAGCATTAGAATATACTTGGTTTTAATCATTGTTTCCGCCAAGGTATGAAGATTTCAAAATCAGGGAGAATTGCGGTGGAAAAGTTGACCAACTCGCTCTATTCACAAAAAATCGAGATATGGCATCAAACATTTAGAATTTACCCTTAGTTTGTTAGCCTTCTCAGAATACTGCTCGTGTGATTTACAGGAAACTCAAAAGGCATATAACTTTGTTTTGGTCATTCCCCCCCCTTTCCAATGTAAA
>Ga0222668_1000801_pt1 | contig 17360 bp, 18 predicted proteins | sample AntAcemetagen728_FD_179823 | JGI IMG/M metagenome (GOLD analysis project Ga0222668, IMG submission 179823) | Saline water microbial communities from Ace Lake, Antarctica - #728 | ecosystem: Environmental > Aquatic > Non-marine Saline and Alkaline > Saline | place: Antarctica: Ace Lake... | reverse complement strand
TCGTATTCATGGAGGGCTTGGATATACTTCCCCAGCTAGATTCCTCAAAAAGCATGGTGTTGTAATGAAAGGAAATGCAGCCTAATATTAATTAGAAAAATGTGTCCAAGTTTTTGCGTTTAAGACACATATTAAAAGGTTGTCTATTAGCGAATTATTTTTTGAGGTTAAGAAATTTCAAATGAAACAGTTTCATTCGGGCGTTTTTGTGCAAGACAATTTATCGCGTCCTCACTGAGCAGACCAATACGTGCATAACCTCCTGTTGCAGGTGCATCACGCATGAGCAGAATAAGCTCTCCGGCTGGAGTTGCTTGAATTGTTCCGGGTTGCACCGATCCTGTTATGATTTCATTTGTGCCCATTTCTTTTATCAATTCAGTTCTAAAGCCCATTCGGCTAATTTGTGGGCTAATTTTGAATGAGTGAGATAGAAAAAGTTCGATTTGAGCGGGACTTAATTGATCGAATTCGGGTCCCTTCCAAATGACTAGCGGATCACCCGTTGAACAGTTGCTGAACGATTCAATCGGATCATTTATCGTCCGTATTTCGGATGTGTTTGCAAAAGAAATCAATTGGTTGGTTTCTAAAACAGTCTGTTCTGTTATGTTTGGATAAAAACTCATACTCCCAAGTGTGCGGTCTGATTTGAAACCTCCTCTAACAGCTAAGTAACCACAAAGACCACTTTTCACACGTTCTAAAGATAAAATATCTCCTTGTTGTGCGCTGTGGAGTCGGTTCGTTAAAAGGGGTGAGTTATTGAGTTTGGCCTCCACTTCGCAACCTGTAATTACAAATTCAATCGGTTCAATGAATTCAATACGAGGACCATTCAACATGAACTCTATGACAGCGCTATTCGCACTATTTCTAACGATTTGATTCGCGATTGACATTGCTCTTTGATCCATTGCCCCGGCGTTGGGAACGCCAAATTTTTTATAACCAAATCTTCCACGGTCCTGAATTGTTGTAAAGATACCAGGCTTGATTATTTTAAGCATAAGTTGAACGTGTATAATCTTTATCGGCAGCAATTGATTCAAATTCTTTCCTAGAAATTGAATAGAATTTCAATTGATCTCCTGAACTAAACGGTGAAGGTGTTTTGTGATGTGGATCAAATAGTTGAATTGGTGTTTTTCCAATAATTTGCCATCCACCAGGGCTATCTTGAGGGTAAATACCTGCTTGATCTCCCGCAATTGCAACGGCACCTTTATCTATTCGGAGACGTGGACTCGCTTTTCTTTCTGTCACAAGTTTCTTGTCCAGTCCACCCAAGTACATGAATCCTGGTAAAAAGCCTATAAAATAGAGGTGGTAGAGCGGGGCTGTATGTCGTCGAATAATTTCTTCGATAGAACATTTTTTGAGCTGAGAAAGTTCTTCAAGGTCCCAAGCAAATTCGAGTTCATAACATACCGGTACCTTCCATTGTTTTGCAGATGTGAGTTCTTTTGGACTTAATTCAAGCAGGTTTTGCTTTAATTTATGAATAATTTGATCAACATCTATCGATTCTCTAAAGTAAAGTGTTAAACTGTGATAGGTGATTACTGTGTCTATTAATAGGACATGAAAATTAAGTTGAATGATGCGTTCGGCCTCAATAATCTCTCTGTTCGTATTCGGATCAATTACTTTTGGCCATTCGATTAATACGGTTTTGTTACCTATTGGCTTGAATTCAATTTTCATACTTTTTTCGATTCTGATTAATGCGTTTTAAAATACCAACTGCATTAGGGTTATCACCGTGAATGCAAAGTGTTTCAACCGTTAGACTTTCCGTTTTTCCTGATTGAGTTTCTACAATACCCAATCGATTTAATTGGTTAAATTGATGAGAAGCTTGATCCAAATCCTCTATCAGTGCACCGGGTGTATTTCTGCTTGCTAAGCTGAGATTGTCGTCATATAATCGGTCAATAAATCCCTCGCTTATCCTTTTTACAGCCGTATCCAATTCAAAAAATGCAGATTTGGCTGGAACCAACAAGTCAATTTTAGGCCAATTATCGGAAACAAGTTTACATAAGAATTGAGCTAGTTTTTTATCCTTCGCAGCATCATTGTAAAGCGCTCCGTGAAATTTAATGTGTTTCATTTCCGCATTGTTACAGTGTGCGATTTGCTCTACCAATTTGATTTGTTCGATCAAGGACTTAGCCAAACTATTTTGATCAAGTTTAATGGAGATGCGCCCAAAATTTAAACGATCTGGATACGAAGGATGCGCACCGATTTGAACATTAAATTGTTTTGCAAGTTGAATCGTTTTTTCAATGATGTTATCATTACCTGCGTGCCCACCACAAGCGATATTACACAGGTCAATATAAGGCATGATTAATCGGTCGTTTTCAAGTCCCTCACCTAAATCGCAATTAATAGTACAATTCATCTATTGAAATAAAACAGCGTAAAACATTTTGATTGAAAGGCCAATTACAATAAGTATGATGAGCGATCCACTTATATTTTGAAATTTCGAATTCACAAATTTACCCATAAGACTCTTCTTATTCATGATCCAAATTAGCATCAAAGCAACAATCGGTAGGAGTACGCCGTTTGAAATTTGGGCGAATTTAATTATTTCAAGAGGACTCTTTCCAATAATTGCAAAAAGAACGCCTGAAACCAAAACGAGGCTCCAAATCAATCTTGAGTTTCTGTCCTTTAAATCTTTTTTCCATCCAAAACATCCTTGGGCGACATAAGCTGCTGCAAGGGGAGCGGTGAGGGCAGAACTAATTCCTGCAGCGAAAAGTCCAATACCTAAAAAGTAGCCCGCCGAGGCCCCATACACCGGTTTTAATCCTGCTGCAAGATCTGTAATCGACGAAATGTTTGGATTTGGTATGGCGGCGGCTGTAATAATAATAGACATTGAAACGAATCCTCCAAGTAGAATAGATCTCCGCGAGTCTCTGCGAACGGCAGGCAGGTCAGATGAAGTCTGCCATTTCTCTTGCACCAAGGAAGCGTGGAGAAATAAGTTGTAAGGAACAACCGTTGTGCCGATCAATCCAATGATCATCAGTAAGCTTCCTTCTGGAAATTGCGGAATGAAACTGCCCTGAAGTATTTGACTCCAATTTGGATTGGTGAGAAGAGCTGCGATTGAGAAGGATAGGCTCATAAGGAGCACAAAAATGACCAGCACACGCTCCAAAAACTTATAGCTGCCAACATATAGAAATGTGAAAGCAATTACTCCAATTGATAGTGGCCATAAATTGTATGTGTTTTCAGCTATAGCTATATCCCAAACGGGTATGAAGCTCGAAAGTCCGAGTATTCCTCCAGAAATATTACCGGCTTGGTAGGCACTATTTCCAATTATTATTGCCGAAATCATCAAGATTACAATGAAGTTTCGAAGAATTTTATTGCTGATGGATGCTCGTATTGCTTCCGCGAGTCCTTTTTTAGCAATTAGTCCAAGTCGAGCCGACATTTCTTGTAAAACAATTGTCGCAACTACTGAAAGTAATAACGCCCATAAAAGACTGAATCCAAATTGCGCTCCCGCAATGGAGCAAATGGTGACCGTTCCAGGTCCAATAAATGCTGCAGCAATTAAGGCACCTGGACCCGAATTTTTGAGCATACTAAACCTTTTCATTCCTTATGATGTTGATTACCTTAACGTTTGAAACACGTCGCTTTCCTATAGAGAATAGAAGGTAATTTAGAACAATCAATACTGAAATGATCGAATAAGATTTAGACGCGGCTATCTTTCCATAAAATGCTAATTTGGGAGAAAGATAATCCATCATAAAAATGATGCTAAGCCGTTTTTTTTCCTTTATTTTTTCCGTCCATCCACTTTCCGCCTTTCACTTGTCCGAGATATGTCACAATCTTACTTCTGCCGTATTGCTCAATTGCCATGTCGACTTCTGCCATGCTTTCTCGTCTAATTTTCACTGGTGAGTTTGACCCCTTTGATCGCAACTCAATATAAAACCCCTCTTTTAGTTCGGCCTGTTTAGTTGCCGGTCTTCCTTTGCTTTTCATTTAGTAATTTTGACCTAATTTAATAGAATTATGCACATTTCAAAGGGTTTAGACTAAAAATCTTATCACAACTGTCAACGAACGCTCATGAAATAAGTGTAGAATTTACCATGAATAGGGGGATGTTGACTAGTTAAGATGTTAAAAACTTATTTATTCTTTTTTAGACTAGTTTTTGAAAAAACGTAAATTTTGATTAGTTATTCGGTGTTTAACAGTCATAGGTCGATTGAGGGTAAGAATGGGCATTGATTGAAGCGATTTTTTAAAATAAGAAACGCAGCCAACAAAGTGGCTGCGTTATGGCCCAGATTAACCCGAGATGGACCAAAATCAGATGGATCAAGTTTAAACAAACGTTGTTAGGTGAAGGCTTAGTTTAATCCAATTAAGGATAGCGAATTACAAGATTAGCCTTTCATTTTAACTTTCTCCATTGATTTATCTTAGTTTTGAGTATTAATATTCATCAATGTTACAGCAAATATCCAATATTTCCTCAACTGGGATACCTGTATAAATACCTGTTTGTTCAAAACCGTAATAAATACCTGTTACGAAATAAATGAGAATAAGGAGTAGATTGTTCTCCGTGCAGAAAGGCTAATTGTTTGAGGGTTAAATTATTGGTAAATCATCAGCCACGATAATGCCATTTTGTAAGGCATAGATAACGAGACCAGCAATATTTTTTGCGCCAGTTTTAATGAAGAGATTATTTTTATGACCTTCTACAGTTCGTTTTGTAATAAACAATTTGTCGCCAATTTCTTGTGCTGTTTTCTGTTGACACAATAAAATTAGTACCTCTTGTTCGCGCTCAGACAAGTTATTTTCATCTTCCAAAACAGGTTTAGGAAATTTGGAAGACAATTGCTCACGAATAACTTCGAGTTGGGCTTGGTCAAAATAATAGCCGCGTTGATCAACTTCACGAATAATCATTAAAAGTTCAGTTGTTGAAATTCCTTTTGGAGCAAATGCTGACACGCCTGTTTTTAGCATGAATCCCGTGAACGAAACTTTGTAATGGGATGTAATAATAATAATTTTCAATTCAGGATAAAGCTGTCTGAGATGTTCTGTGGTATCAATGCCATTCATTTCATCCATCTTTAAGTCCATTAAGAGGACATCTGGAATAGTATCGAGTAAGGCCATTTTTTCCAAACAATCGCGTCCATTTGAGGCTGTAAGTAGCACTGATAAATCATCCTGACTGTCCAGAAAATTGTTCAATAGATTCACTATTAATGCATCATCATCAATGATGCCAAGCTTAATATTTTTCATAAGTACAATCTTTGGCTAGTCTAATTTAAGTATTATCTTTTTTGAGAACAAATAAGAAGGAAGTATACTTTTGTTTTCTCGATTTTATTTTATAAAATCCTTGCATATATTGAACTCTACTTTCAATACTATTTAATCCAAGTCCCTTCTTAAGTATGGCGGTGTCAAGACCTTCACCATTGTCTTTTATTTGAAGACAGATTAAACGCTCCGTTTGTCTTAAATAAACGCTGATGAGCGTTGCTTTAGAGTGTTTATCTATATTTGTAAACAATTCTTGCATAATGCGTGTTAGCTGAATTTTATTGCGAGGACTAAGTGTAAAATCTGCTCTCATTTCAATCTTTGTCATGAGGTTAAACTTCAGTTTCCAAGGTTCAACTAGATCTTTTACTATTTCGTCAATCGGTGTTATTTCAATCAGTGGTGGACTTAAATCATGTGAAATTCTGCGCGCGACTGTAATGCTTTCACTAAGCATTTCATCCAGCTGCGCTGGGTCTTTAAGAATTTGTTGTTGCAATCTAAGAACGGTCAACTTTCCAATCAGGCCATCATGTAAGTCTGCCGCGATCCGATCTCGCTCTTTTTCTTGAATTGTTATACTTGTCTCCAATAATTGACGTTGATGGTCTAATCGTAATTGTGATTCCTTTGCGGTTCGTTCGATTATTTTTCGATAATTCAGCCGAACTAAAAAGATGATCGATACAACTAAGATTGTCACAAAGAGCAAGGTTATTCCAAACCAAAGTGCTAATGTTTCAGGATTCTGCCATTCTTCCATATTGCGTGCGTAAGGTAAATGTAAAATAGGTTAAAAAAACAGGAATATCCGAACCAGAAGTAGAACTTTAACAGCTGAGAATTTTTCCCAACTAGAAAATTGAGAGGTAAAAAATAAATCAAATTAAAAGAGAAAAAAATCAAAATAATGGTGTTCAATTTTAATCCACTATCGCTAGGGTCGGTGCCTTTAGTGAGTTTGTCGAAAAAATAAATCATGCTAAATAGCACTATGATAAAAGAAGCGATAGTTCTAGAATAAGATTGAAATGAACTCACGTCATTCACGTCAATGGTTAAACATTCATAGGCCATATATGAGCCTGATGCCACAAAAAGTAGCGATAAGAGCAATCTAAACCTACTTATGTCCATAAATCGAACATACAGAATATAAAAAAAAATAAGCTCAAAAAATCCAAATAGAGGTATAATAATAAGGTTGTTACCGAATATTTTACCCACAATTGTCATAGTAAAGCTGGCTAATAGTGCTAAAACAAGATAGAGTGAAACGTAAAGGTACGCAGGTATCATTTCCTTGACATAATACAACAGAAATATGATGCAGCACACCAGTAAAATGGGGGTTAATCCGTTAATGAAAATTCCAAAATACGCTATACTCATTCAATTAAATAAGACTCAATAAATAGTATTCTCCAGTTCCAGAGTAAGGGGGCTGAGGTAAGCCCGTATCAAAATATTGAAAAACTCCTGTCGCAACATCTTGTATAACAATGTCGGAATTTGCGTTAGTAATGGGTGCAACAGTATAGGGTTTTAGTGCAAGAAAAGCATTGTGTTGATTGCCGAAATTGGCATCAGCTTTCGGAAGTCTTAAAGCTTGAAAGATGCTATCGGGTGCACCAATATTTGTCTTAATCCAGTCGACATAGATCGCGTACCAAGCATTGATACGGCCAAGTGCTTCTTGAGAAGGTAATCCACCACCATTGCCAGATTGTGAAGGATCTACCATTGATACTGAACAAACTTGTACGTCATTCGCGATATTTGTGTTGCTTTGCACATCTTTTTCCGCATTAATGACAAGCATTACCAATTGGTTGGCTGGGTTAACTGCTGGATAAATATGAACGTAAAGATTTGATGAAGAACTATTATCTGGTGTGTATGTATACATATTGCCCTGTGCAAACCAACCTTTCATGATTTGTTTTCCATTCTGGTTGCGTTGAGCCGAGTAGGTTTGCATAGCTGCGGTGATTTGTGTTAGCGTCATAGTTGTTAGGTATTAGATTTAAGCATAAATGTAATCCTTTTTATGATTTAAGCCGGCCTATTTAGTTAGGAGATGAAGACTTTTTGAGTCAACGGGATAAATCAGAAGAGAAAATTGTTTTAACGAAATTCAGGTGAATAACTCGACTTATTTTTTAGTGATTTGGAAGTTAGAATAGTTTAAATTTGCATAATCCATAATGAAACGAATGGATTTGGCATAATTTATGGCGAATAATAAGACTAAAATGTTTGATTTCAAGCGAATTTTTATCGCCGTTCTTCTTGTGATCGCTTGTTATTTTATCACGGATTATTTATGGCAAATTTTCATAACCGACGGCTCTGATAAACTAGTGCTTCGCGCCATTTTAATTGCCGCTTCAATCCTAGGCCTAGCACATATTGTACTTTTTCTACTTCGTAAATCCTTCGAGAAAGACAGGGATCCATCAAATCGACCGCGAAAGCGCTACCTAGAGAAAGCAAGAAATATTGTGAACTATATTACCCCGTTTATTTTGCTTTTAATGCTCTATCATTTTTGGGAGCAGGATTGGATTCTAACTACATTGATTATTGCCGTGCTCTTGATTGATCGCGTCAATGATCTACTTCGAAAAAATAAATAAAATGATCAAGCTTATTTTGAAAAGGTGAACTAATTTAATACCTTTCTCTAAATAAAAAATATGCGAAAATTAAGTGTTCTCTTTTTACTCCTTATTCACACGTTTTGTTTCGCCCAAATTCAATCCATCAATCACGGGAATGAGGAATATCGAATAGCCGCACAAATGGATGCGTGTCTTTCAGCAACGAATAGACTATCCATTCAGACGCGTTTAACGGCAAATGCTTCGCAATTAGAAAGCGAAGGCAGACTGCTCTTTCCTGATGATCGCGAGGATGTCTTGTTTAGTTGGCCTTTGCAAAAAGCGAGCGGGTTTGATTGGAATGATTATTATGGTATTTCGAATTTTGTTGATCAAGATCCTACGGCTGGTTTATTGGATTATCATTGTGATGCCAGAACTTATGACGGGCATTTCGGAACAGATATTTTTACGTGGCCCTTTCCTTGGTATATGTATGAAAATGAATTGGTTGAGGTAATAGCTGGTGCAGCTGGAATTATTATCGAAAAAGATGATGGATTTGAAGATGATCATTGCGAATGTTTTGGCTCTTGGAATGCTGTTTATGTGCAGCACGCCGACGGTTCAGTAGCATGGTATGGTCATATGAAAAGTGGAACCTTAACAGGGAAAGGCATTGGGGAATCAGTTGAAAGGGGCGAATATTTAGGGGTCGTCGCGAGCTCGGGTTGCTCTACAGGGCCACATTTGCATTTGGAAGTGTATGATGCAGATATTCATCTAATCGATCCGTTCGAAGGAGGTTGTAATTCACTTAATACCGACTCATGGTGGGAATCTCAGCCTGCTAATAGGACACCAAGAATAAATGTTTTACTCACGCATGATGAAGTACCAGAACATGGATGTCCAAGTATAAATGAAGATCCGCATTTTCAAACTAATTTCTATCCTGGAGATGTGGTTTACACGGCAGCCTATTTTCATGATGCGATCGCAGGTACTTCAACAAGTTGCAGTTTGATCGATCCAACTGGAGAAGTTTGGAATTCGTGGACTGCAAATCATGATGTGACCTATAATGCCTCATGGTGGTGGTGGTCTTGGTCGCTGCCATTAGATGGTCCTTTTGGTGAATGGACTTTTCAAGGTGATTATAACGGCGAAGTAATCTCACATTCTTTTAATTATGGCGTCTATGCCAAGGTTGATGAAACGAATCTGGCGCAAATTTCGATTTCACCAAACCCCTCTAATGGCTCGTTTCAAATTAGAAATTATCCGAAAGAGTTGCCAATTTTGATCTATAACTCGCTCGGCGAAATTGCTTGGCAAGGAAATATGGATGAGGATGGGTTTTTAAATTTATCAGCGCTATCGAATGGCATCTATTTTTTAAAAATAGCCGACGAATCAAATCAAATGACCACCAAAATTATAATTAATAAGCAGTAATTCAATATTTTGAAATTACAAGCTTATATGGTTTATTGATGAAATTCACCATTTATTTAACAAATCAATAACAGCTCTACAATCAATTTGTATTAACTTTGAATGAATGAATAAACATAATGTCATATTCTTCTTAGGATTGATGCTTTTTTCGGTTTTCGGACGAAGTGTTGAAGTGCATTATTGTAACGGTGAAATTACGGATGCCGTTTTATTCGGTTCAGTAGAGTGTTGTTGTGTTCCGGATCAGAATCAAGGTATTCAAGAAAGTTGCCATGAGGAAAAAGAGCAGCATTGTCATCCTGCAAATGATGGACATGATGAGCATGATTCAAATCTTGAAGAATCTTGCTGTGAAACGGCTGTAGTTGAGTTTTTTAATACGGTCGAATTTGATTTGTCTCAACAACATTCACTTCAATCCGTTATCCTTTGTCTTTCAATTTTTAACCCAACTTATTTTTTAAGCTATAAATCATCTAAGAAGGAGTTTGCGCATTACGTGCAACCGCTTCTTTGGACCGACCTCTCCGTCCAATTTCAGACTTTTTTAATTTGATCTCAGCGAACAATTGCAGGTAATGCGATTAATTCTCACGTTCAAATTAAAATAAAATTACATGAAATATTGGATAATAATTGTGCTCTTGGGTCTCGGGTTCCGGATCCACGCCCAGCAGGAATCAATCATAAAAGGAAAAATAATTACCACTTCAAAGGAAGGGGTAATAGAAGGTGTGCCCGGCGCTAAAATTGAATGGCGTAATAGCAACTATAAGGTGTTGACGAATGCCGACGGATCTTTTGAAATCAAAGGCCAAATCCCCGATACACTAACGGTTTCTTTCACCGGTTTTGAAACGGTTTATCTGGAAATTTTAGATGAATCAATTAACTATACAATAAATCTCAAAGAAGGAATTCTATTGGATGGGGTACAAGTCGTTGGAAAAAATTTAGGAAAGTATATTGACTTAATTGATCCTCGGCATGTGGAAACAATAGGTTCAGGAGAACTGAGAAAGGCGGCGTGTTGTAATCTTTCCGAATCATTCGAAACCAATGCATCTGTTGATGTGAATTTAACAGATGCGGTGTCAGGAGCGAAGAAAATTCAAATGCTCGGGTTAGATGGCGTTTATACTCAAATGCAATGGGAGAATATCCCATTGATAAGAGGATTGTCCACTTCTTATGGACTGAGTTTTACGCCTGGTACTTGGATTGAATCAATTCAAATCACAAAAGGAACCGGTTCTGTGCTCAATGGTTACGAATCCATGGCAGGAATGATCAATTTGGAACTGAAAAAACCAACAGAGTCTGAACGGTTTTATTTCAATGGATATCTAAATAAATTCGGTCGTGCAGAATTGAATGTGCACGGGGCACAAATCATCAATGAAAAATGGTCAACCATGACTTTTTTGCACCTCTCAAATCAATCGTATGAGTCTGACGTAAACAATGATGGTTTTCGAGACATGCCAATTGGCTTTATTGGAGCAGCAATGCACCGTTGGAATTATAACGGTAAAAATAGTGAAGCAAAATTTGGTTTTAAATTCACCTACGCGGATAGAGAGGGTGGACAAATTGGAAGTCATTCAAATGAACCTTTAACAGGATTGTGGAATGCGAAGTTCAATACAGAACATTTTGAGTTGTTTGCAAAAAACGGATTCTTTTTAAAAAGCAGACCTCAAGGGAGTATTGGATTAATTGGTCAGGCCAAATATCACCATATGCGTAACACATTTGGTCCATCTTCATACGAAGGAACGCAGCGCAAAATTTATATCAATTCGATTTATGGTGATATTATTGGCAATACAAACCACGCCATAAAAACAGGACTTAGTTTTTTGTTAGATGATTATAATCAAACATACAATGACTCAACTTTCCTTAAAACCGAAATTGTGCCTGGTGCTTATGCAGAGTATACTTATAATCGACTAGATGAGCTAATCATTGTAGCAGGTTTCAGAGCCGATTACCACAATTTATTCGGTCCGCTCATAACGCCCCGTTTACATGCAAAATGGAACATTAATAATCGAAATGCCCTTCGTTTAAGTGTGGGCAGAGGATACCGTGTTCCCAATCCGTATGCCGACTTTAATAGTAATATGGCAAGTTCTCGAACCTGGATTGTTTCTCAAAACATTGTTCCAGAAGATGGTGTGAGTGCAGGATTAACCTATACACAGAAATTTTTAATGTTCGATCGAGCAGCGTCAATGACCGTTGATTATTTTTATACACACTTCTTCAATCAATTATTAGTCGATATGGATATCGCTCCAACGGAAATTCACATCTACAATACAAATACAACCTCATTTGCGCACAGCGCACAAATTGAGGTCGGAATTGAACCGATTAAGAATCTAACATTGAGAGGAGCGTTTAAATATTATGATGTAAGAGCTACATATAACAATGTGCTTATCCAGAAAGCATTCGTACCTAAATACCGAGTTCTACTTAATTTAGGGTATGAAACGCGCAATAAAAAGTGGTTAATGGACTTAACAGGGAATTGGGTTGGTAAGCAACGTTTGCCATCAACGGTGTCAAATCCTGCCGAATATCAAAGAGGACTTGTGTCGGATAGTTTTTGGTTACTTAACAGTCAAATTACCTATAATTTTAAGCGATTTAGTGTATATTTGGGAGGTGAAAATTTACTGAATATCATTCAAAATGGAGCCATTATTTCTGCTGGCGATCCCTTTGGAACGTATTTTGATGCTACTCAATTGTGGGCGCCAATAAGTGGTGTAAATATTTATGCAGGGGTGCATTTCGCGCTCAAACAAAAAGAGAAAAAAACAAAATAAATTAACAATTAATAAACAACAAGATGAAACAAATTTTAGGATTATTCGCAGTGCTATTTTTAGCCAGTTCTTTTACAACAAAAACAAACTATAAAAAAGATGCCGCAGTGCAAACGATTTCAATTTTGACAAGTGCCGTTTGTGGCGAATGTAAAGAACGCATTGAAAAGGAATTGAATTATACAAAAGGGGTCGTTTTTGCTGAGTTGGATGTCGATACCAAAATCGTAACTATCAAATATAAAGCAAAGACGATTTCTCAAGAAGAAATAGTTGCTGTGATCACTAATTTAGGTTATGATGCAGGTGAAGCCAAACGAAATGAAGAAGCATTTAATAAGCTTCCGAAATGTTGTCAGTCACCTGGACATTGCAGCAGAGACTAATGTTTAAAGAAGGTAAATAACCACCCTCCCAATTGAGAGGGTGGTTATTTTTTTGGAGAATTTCCTGTTTTGGATTATTTGAATATATTTGTAGACTCCCAAAAGCTACCAGACATGAGAATTTATATACTTTTTCTATTTACGGGTTTTTCTTCTCTGCTATTCTCTCAACAACAAGATGAGATTCACGGATTCAGTGCGTTTAAAAAATATGACAATTCATTTGTAACGCCTTATCTTAGGGAGAAGCACTCGGTTTCAGTTGGAGGATTAATCGGCGTCTATGGATCACACTTTGGGTCTTTATTCGCAGAAGACGCCGATCCTATTACTGGTGCACGTGTGGATGTAATCCCGAGTGTGGGCTTTCATCTAGGGTACAATTATATGGTTCTTGAACAGCGAAGAATAAAACGCTCCAAAAAAGGGAATGTGAGGGATGAAATGGCATTGATATTAGGTGCGCACTTGTCAATTTTTACAAATCAAGAATGGATGATGATGGGAACTTTCTACCGTCAGCTGATCGGGTTTAAAAGTCGTTTTTTTAGTTGGTCTTTTCTGAGTGAATATGGGATAGGATTGCACCATACAGCTGCTTTTTTAGACAATCAAAGGCCCTTTAAAATAGATTTATCATTGGAAGTGTTTCGAATGCGTTTTGTAAAACAGCCCTTGTATCTTCATGCACAATTTAATTATGCAACATCAAATGATTTCTTGCAAAAAGACAAAATCAATGTAGGCTTATATGGTGGCTTGAGATACTATCTTTATAAACGTAAGCCATGATGAAACGAATTTGTATCATTCATCTCGCTTTGCTGAGCACGCTTACAATTCGTGCGCAAGATACAGAATTGGGATTGTTAATGGGGGGGAATTTATACCAACACATCCGTTGGGAAAGACCTTCATTCAAAGCGCCTAATTCTTATCACACCTATCTTGAAAATCAAGAGGGAGAGGGATTAGTGACAAAAAATGCAATATTAAATGCCGTGCATTTTGGCCTCAGTGGGAGATACCTGTACAAAAGGTTTACGGCAACTGTTGAACCACAATATTTCTACCAGCGAACTTATTTTAGTTTTCAATCGCCATTTTTTGTTGAACGTATTATAGGTAAGCGCGCCTTCCGAATGCCGATTTATGCCACCTATAAAGTGTTTAAAAATTCTAAAAGCCCATTTTTACTTGGTGGTTTTTCTTTGGTAAAAGAAAAAAATTGGGATTTTACAGCGCCAGGATTTGAATATTACTTTGGTAATTCTTCATCCTCCAATTTGCTAATGGATATGGGTAATGATCATTTTGACGGCATGTTATACAACAATATGTGGTATTGGAACTATATGGTTGGATTTGGTATAACAGCAAAGAAAATGCAATATTCGTTCCGTTTTGTGCAACGATTGGCTTTTGAAAATGCTGCTATTGAAGCAAAAATTTTTCAAGTAGAAATGACCTTGAGTGTAAATCTGTTTTCAACTGCAGACTTTACTAAAAAACACTTTCTTTATGTGGACTAAAAGTATTTTATTGTTGAGTTTGTTTTTTTTGATTGTCGCATGCGACAAAGAAATTTCAGAATGGGATAAAGAATCAAATCTTCCACTTGACACAACAGTTGTGGTCTATCATGGCAATTATGTGTCGCATTCTGACACTTTTTTAACCCTCGATTTTGAACTTGTTCAATTCAATGGTCTCTCCAGCGAAACGTCTTATTTAAGTCCCAACTTGAGCGCATATTATGCCGACAACTTTGATATGACTTTTTCAAATATAGCAGTCGAAAATAAAATTGAAAATTCTGGCTACAGCACAATTTTATTAATGGAATCAACCAGTCATAGCTTGTTCAAAGTTGGCAAAGCGTCACTTTATTTTAGTCGTTTTTTTGAACAAAATCAAAATTTAACCCCCCTTAAGAATATTGGTCTCGCCACATTTAGGTCTGATGAACCTGTGAACCTGCAATTTCATAAAGAAAAATCAGGATTGTACGCTAATTCTGCGAGCTTCAACGATTCCATTATGTACGATTTAATTCGAGTTTCTCCTGAAACAAATTTTGCATCAAGCGCAGCCACTGATTTTAGAGATTTGATGTTTACAGTGATGGACACCTTGCGCAATAATCCAGCAACCGTGGGCGAAAAGTCAATTACCATTGTTGATGATTATGTTGCGAACAACAGCATGTATTATGACGATTCATTTATCAAGGATATTGTAGATTACGCAAATCTTTATGCTATTAAAATCAACGTCATTTGTAGATGTTCGACAATCTTTGATAAATTGGCTTTAGGTACAAATGGGTTTATCATTGATGAACGCATAGACAATAAAATTGTTGGATTTCAACAGGTTTACTTCGTCACAGAAATTGGAACCGGAATTGCCAATTTAGATGCGCTCTTATCCAATAAAGTGACCGTATTTAAATATCGAGTGGTTTTAAATAACAGGGGTAACTTTAGTTTTACATCAGCCAATAGTGTGTCTCTTCAAACTACTTTTGGAAGTGATTTTTTTGACTTTAATTTGATTTTGCCGTGAGGGTTTTTTGGATTTTCTTAATTGTAATGACTGCTGGTTTTGGTTTTTCTCAAGCCAATCTTGCCATTCAGCGCGCACATTCTGATGATATTGTTCAGCTTGAATTTTCTTCTTCAGGAAGATTTTTAGCCAGTTGCGCTAGAAATAACGAATTTGTGATATGGGATCTTTTTCATGAAAAGGCGATTTCCTCCTTTTCACTAAGTGCAGTCGAAACGATTAAAGGTTTTAAGTTCGATCCCGCTGAAGAGGAACTCAATGTGTTAACTAACCGCACTACATTTAGGTATTCCTTGTCTAACGAATCTCTAAAACAAGCTGTTAGTAGCGATTCACTCTTCCGTAACAAACAGCTGTTTGTTCATCCCGAATTAAGCGAACGCCTCTATATTCGAAAAGGACTCATTTTTAAGCGGATAAAAAATAGAAGATTGCCACGCTATAAGCTTTCCGTACCCAATATAAAAGCAGATTTCACAGCGATTGACGTCAATAGAGAAGAAAATATCTTACTCGCCGTAGCGCAGGATGAAAAATTATATGTGTTCGATTACAACTTTGGCATCAAATGGCGTGAATTAAGTGGTCATGTTTCTCAATTATATGACGTACGATTTGCACCGGATGGGAAAACTTTTGTTACAGCAGGAAAAGACCGAAGTATCGTTGTTTGGGATACTAAAACAATGAAGATCATTAGTCGTCTAACTTCGAATGTGTATCGAAAAAAAACTGTTGCTTTTTCACATGATGGGAATCAACTTTTTGTGGGAGATGAATTGGGATATGTTTATGGCATTGATTTTAGAACCGCCTTTCCGCAAATTACTGTAACACGTCCTACACTCCAGGCTGTAAATAAGATTCTTCCAAATCCTCTTACAAAAACAGATTACTTTATGGCAACTGATAATAATTATGTTTATCAGATGTCAGATCCTCTCGCGCAAAATTCTATCGAAAAATACGCCATGAGGTCGCTAGCCTTCCTTAAAGCGAAATCGGTTTTACTTCAAGATCACCTAAAGGTGTACCAAGAACCGTACGGGCAAATCGAAAAAATGTCGCTCTCTCCAAATGGAAAATTGCTAGCCTATACCGGTCAATCCGATTATCCATGCATCTCAATTGCGAATCTTCAAAAAGGTGATGTCAGGCGGTTTTATAAGCCTTATTCAAATGATACTTGGATTGATACTGATTTTTTGAATGATTCTACCTTTATCGGAATTAATGACTCTTCAAATGTTCTCTATTTTTGGATGATTGACGGTAAAGAATCTTATCTTAAAACAGACACCCTAAATTTTATTCTCCAAGATTTTGAGGTAATTGATTCCGCCACGATCTGGTTGAATACAAAACATTACGGTCAGTTTATTTATAATCCTTATTCTCGTAGATCTAAAAAAATGGTAGATTATGGGGCACTTGAAATATTTAGAAGAGGAAAATTTTTAGTGATGGAGAACTTCTCAGGTGCAATCGATTTTTATGATTTGGAACATGAAAAAATTTACGCTCGATTTATTGGACATCAAGATAAAGTAACGGATATTCAATTTCATCCAAACGGTGATACCTTCGTTACAAGCAGCAACGACGGAACAATTCGTTTTTGGAGCCTAGCCTCTAAACAATCATTAGCCATTTTTATTCCGTTCAAAAATGAAGAATTTATTCTTATAACAGGGGATAATTATTATTTGATGTCGAAAGGAGCAATGGATGAAATAGGGTTTAAAGTGAAAGGTAAATATTATTATCCCGAACAATTTGATTTAAAATACAATCGGCCGGATATTGTCCTTGATAAATTAAAGTTTTCCGATAAGGATCTCATCCTTGCCTATCATCAAGCGTATTTGAAAAGATTAAAGAAAATTTGATTCCCCGTAATCTTACCAGTAAGATTTTGCAACGGCTAGTACAAGTCTATCAAAAAGTCTATCTCCAAAGTATCTGCGGTTAAGTTTGTAGCAAAATTCATCAAGGTAAAGTTGTAAATATTTACCATTTATTTTTGATTCCCCGTAATCCTACCAGTAAGATTTTGCAACGGCTAGTACAAGTCTATCAAAAAGTCTATCTCCAAAGTACCTGCGGTTAAGTTTGTAGCAAAATTCATCAAGGTAAAGTTGTAA
>Ga0222668_1000797_pt1 | contig 17426 bp, 7 predicted proteins | sample AntAcemetagen728_FD_179823 | JGI IMG/M metagenome (GOLD analysis project Ga0222668, IMG submission 179823) | Saline water microbial communities from Ace Lake, Antarctica - #728 | ecosystem: Environmental > Aquatic > Non-marine Saline and Alkaline > Saline | place: Antarctica: Ace Lake | collected... | reverse complement strand
AAGAAGAAGTCTCTGTAATTGTAAGTCAAGGTTGGGATTACATCACTGATGGACGCCAGATAGATTCTGCCTTTAGTGTTGTTCAGAAATTGGAGAAAATTTGCACCGATCAGGGAAGTGAGAAAGCTTGTTTGAACATGCTTCAACTCAAAGCAGAACATCATTTTTTTTCTAACTCCTTAGATAGTGCGGTGTATTGGTATAAAAGAGGGCTTGAAGAATCAGAAGCACTAGGGAATGAAAATGAAGCTGCTTATTGCGCAGGCTCCCTGGGAGGTGTGTATTCTAGCATGGGTAGAAACAGAGAGGCGCTTGAGCAATTTCAGAAGGCTTTAGACTACCGAGTTCAAGTGAATGATACTTCCGGTATTCTTTACATTTTAATGCGTAGGGCCTGGATGCAAGTTGATTCAGAGCAGATGGATGGTGCCATGCAAGACTGTGTGAGTGTATTGAAATATGCAGAGGCTTCAAAAGATCATTTCAATGTAGGCCGAATATACGGATGCATGTCTGTGATCTTTGAAAAGCAGAAACAACTTGAAAAGGCCATTGAATACCAGGCGCTTTCAAGCGCGAAATACAAAGAAGTAAACTATGAAGAAGGTGCCGTTGCGAATAAAGTGAACATGGCAATTATTATGAAAGACTTAGGCCGGTATGAAGAAGCTTTTGCGCTTTATGATGAAGCATTGGTCTTTTTTAGAGAAACGAACTTAGTCTTTGGGATCTTGTCTGTTTTTACGAATAGAGCAGTAGCAGCAAACCGAAGTGGAGATCATAAAAGAGCATTGGTAGAGAGTGATTCTGCTCTTAAATATGCCATTCCATTTAAATTAAATGTAGCCCAGTCTGACAACTTTAATGAGAAGGGCATTGCCTATCTGGCGCTTGGTGATCTAGAAAAGGCATTGAGTTTTTCTCAGAAAGCCATTGATTTGTTAGATTCATCTAGTAAGTCTCTGGAGAAGAGAAAAAATGCTGAGAAGACGTTAAGTAAAATCTATGGAGAACAGGGCGATTACAAAAATGCGTTAGTCCATTATAAAACCTTCGCTCTTTTAAAGGACAGTATTTTTGAATCGAAAAGGTCCAACCAAATGCTTCGTTTAGAGGAGCAATATGAAAGCCAAAAGAAACAAAGTCAGATTGAGGCATTGAATGCAGCACGTGAATTAGAAGACACAAAGAAAAAGGCCGTACAGTTTGGGTTAATTGGTGTCGTTCTATTGTCAGGTGTCATCCTCAATAGAGAGTATCAGCGTAGAAAGAAGGTTAGGGCGCTGCACGTTTCAGAGTTGAGCTTGGCTGAATCAGAAAGAACAAGGCTCCAAGACCAACTGCATTTCAAGAACAAAGAACTCACCGCACAAGCTTTGCACATAGCCCAGAAGAATGAACTCTTTAACTCCATTAAAACGGAGCTTGAAGAAGCAAAGAGGGGTGATGAAGGAGATTTTGCCAGAGGGATGATGCACAAGATTAATCTTGACTCACAAATAGACCGCAATTGGGATCAATTCATTCAGATGTTCACAGAAACGAATACGGATTTCCTGCAAACCATTTCCACACGGTTCCCAGACGTTTCAAAAAATGAGCTGCGTTTGTGCGCTTTGATCAAAATGAATTTGACAAACAAGGAGATAGGTACCGTTTTAAATATTTCTGATGATGGTGTCAAGAAAGCGCGTTACCGACTCAGAAAGAAGATGAAACTTGAAACCAATGACAGTTTGGAGCAAGTAATTTTAACTATTTAAACTTTTCCGTCCGTTCCTTTTTTCAAGTATTCATCTGTAAAGTGCGCGCGATGCTTGTCTTGTGCGAACTTCTCATCATTGTATGCTTTTGAATTTCCTGTTGGAATGGAAAGACTCAGCCAAGCTTCCCCTTTGATCATACGTCCTGTAAAGACGATTTGTCCAACATGGTATGCGTAATGTGCTAACTGCCTGTTGATGGCCTCAGGAATGGTATGGCCTTGATTTCTGATGTAGACTTCGGTGTTTATATTCTCAACGTTAATGGTGTCTAACGCATCAAATAGGCACGTCCATCCTTCTTCCCACTTACTGAGAATTTCATCTTTGGTCTTTAGTTCTACCTCGAACTCATCATCTCGCTTACGCGTGTCTTTCTCCCCATCTTCTGTGAGGAAGTTCGTCCAGCGAGAAAGCATATTCCCCCAAAGGTGTTTCACCATGACACCAATTGAATTGCTTGCCGTGTTGTATTGCCAAAGCAAGTCTTTTTCTGAAAGTTGGGCAATGGTTTTATCGCCCAAAAGTTTGTAGTACTCAAATTGCTTTCGAATACTCGCTAAGTAGTTTACCTCCATACGTGGTGATTATTCGCTGATAAGTTAGGGCGAAATGGGGCAGGAAACGAGCAATGATAAGGCTATTTCTGCATTGAGCGAAGCCCATTCAGATTTAATATTTGCACCCTTTACAGCCAAATCATGTGGTTGAATCAGTAGAGTTGAAGGTGGCTTAGAGAAGTCTAATTTCAACAAAGATCTGCTGGGTAATGAGGTGAAGCGAAAAAAAGGAGAACGACTCGTAAATGTTTCATTACGGTCGTTTATGAATTAGCCCATTGAAGGTGCTGTTGTTATGTTTCATGCTGACTGGCCGCGTTAAAGGTCAGATCATGCATCAACCCGTTATGGAGGTTAAAAACCTTAAGCTGAACCGCTCCAACTATCGTCTCATCGAAACGCAGTTGGAACTGCTCAGCAAAGGGGTTGGAAGAGAATGTAATTAACAAACGTTTTTCAGGGGTGGCTGCCACTGAGAATGCATTTGATTGATCAAAGCCTTTCCGAAGGGTGGAGTATCCATTGGAATGCGTTCCAATTGGGCAACGCCGTCCGGTACTCTACTGAATCATAAAATTCTTTGTCCCACTTCAATTTGAAGTGAGCCTCCAATGCTTCTTGGCGTCTGTCTCTGGAGAGAGAGCTTGGCTGAGTGTGACCATCGTAAAAGAGAATAGTACACACAAAAAGCTGAGGAGAAAATTGAATTTTATGCTTTCGGTCTTAACTGAAACAAATGTAGCAGGATGATTGAGTTTCTCTCGATATGTGCAGTAGACAAAAGGTAGACAGGTTTTTATGTGTCTGTTATATAGGTAAATAGAATTCATGGAAGTAGCAGAGAAAATGCTATTTCATCTTCAAAAGCTTGACTCTTTCTCCTTTTTCATTCAATAGAAAGCCTCTTTGTTGGATGGTGTCTCGCTTCCAGAAGGTCTCAATCACACTTCCTTTCGGGTCATGAATAATGAACCTGCCTTCACGTTTTCCGTTAATCCAATTGCCTAAAAATTGGTATCCATCAAGTCGAGACAATTTGCCTTCACCCTGTATGGTGTCTTGCACCCAAGTCCCCTCCATTATTTGTCCGTCAGGATAAATGTAACTCCCCGTTCCAGATTTCAATCCGTTCTTGAAAGTGCCTTGATACCCTTTTGAGGCATTATAGGCAAAGATCCAGACGGCGGCTTTTGTCTTGCCACTTTTGTTTTTCTTGTCTGCTTCAATGGAGTGGACCAATTTAAATTTTGGCTGGTTCTTTTTAATGGTTGGAAGCAAGTATTTACCCGTTTGATTGAATCCTAATTGTTCAATTACAACATGAGTAACACCTTGGTCATTCAGTGATTCGAGCACAGCGCCTTGATCTTCAGAGTATGCAAAACCACAGACTTTGCGTTGACTGTTTACATAAAACAATCCGGCTTTTCGCGTACTGATTACGGCTGACTTGTCTAGGTTAGCGCCACACCATTGACCGGCTTTTAGATAGTTTGCCCAATTGCGGGGATGATTTTTCTTCGCCTTGATTTGCAGCTTGTTGATACCAACAGATTGGGATGGATAGATGCATAGAACAATCAGGGCTGCATAGACGAGTAGATCGAATTTTTTTGTTTTTGGAAAGGCTAATGCAGTCAAATAGCGCAAGCCAAGCACTGCGAAAAGGGCAACGAAAGGAATCATTGGTAACATAAATCGAACGCCAAACCACACTTGCGGCCAGAGCAGGTAGACGGTGAAGTTTCCGCCAAAGAGCAAAAGTAAAAGCACGCGGTACCGCTTACTTGAGAGGATTCCAATGAGCCCGAAAAGAACGATAAGAATTCCAATGACCCAGTGAAAAGGTTTGGAATCCTGCATTTTTCGGGTTTTAGGATCATGGTAGGGAACTTTGGCACTAGGAATAAGGGCATTTGGGATTTCTTTCGCCAGATACCTTCCTGCGTTTGACTTAATACGGGTGCCCCAATCAGCAATTTTCATTTGAGGAGAGCTTGAATCATAGGTTTTAGAGCGCATCAACTGTTTCGTGTAGGAGTTTCCTCCCAGGTTGTGGCTTCTAATTTGCCAAGGAGTGAGCGCCAGCAAAGTGAGGGCAAAAACCAAGAGTGCTGCTTTAAATCTTTTTTCTATGAGGAGATATAGAAGAGCTGCGCCGAACAGAGCCACTCCAATTGTGCGCGTGTAGATGGAGAGAATGAGCAATGCCAAAAAGAGGTATAAATAGGGTGACGAAAGCTTAGCATCCATTTTGTGCCATTTGAGCAATGCCCAAATACTGGAAAGCTGTATAAAGAGGAAGGGGATTTCAGACATCATAACCGTTGAATACTCCAGTAAATGCGCATTGAAGAGCAGGAATAGCCCCATGGCAAAACTGAACCAGCGGTGTTTGGTGAGTAACAGACTAATTCCGAAAAAGACAAAAGAAGACATTAATAAGAACACACCATTCAACCATTTAAAAATCAGGAGGTCTTCATAACCCAACCGCATGAAAATGCTCATGATAAAAGGATAGCCGGGAGGAAAGTGATTTCCGGGCGTCATATTTGGCGAACTGATTTGGGTAAACCCTTGTCCAGAACTCAATCCCTCTGCTAGAATGAAATAGTTTGCATTGTCTCCCCCTAAAAATAGTTTTCCATCAAAAATGCTTGGGAAAATGAAGTACCACGCAATTGTAAGCAAAACAAAGGGGCCGTAAGTATTTAGTAGCTGAAGCGGTCTAGACAAAGTAGTTTCTGAATTAGTGTGTTAAGATATGCTATTCAAAAGACGAACGGTAGACTTCATACGTGAGTATGAAAGGTGAGTTTCCCATTTAAACTGCTGACCATTGGCCCAAGAATAAAATCCATTCATCAATTAGTTGAAGATAGACTGAGATTTATATAGTCTCTTTGATGTATTGTTTTCGAAGGGTCCTTGTAGCCGCTTCATTTTAACCAGAATACTATGAAAAGTCTCTCAACGCTTTTTTTCGCCCTGAGTTCCTTTGCGCTTTTTGCTCAGAATGGCTCAGTTTCCGGCACCCTTCAAGACAATTCTAATGCGGCTGTCCCATTTGCAAATGTTGCGTTATACCACGCTGCAGACAGTACGATGGCAAAAGTAGAAGTAAGTAATGTTAATGGGGAATTCATTTTGACTGAAGTTCCTGCTGGAACTTATTTTGCCGAGGCAACATTTATTGGCCTAGATAAACTTCGTGAAGATGGAATTCAGGTACTCGTAGGTCAAGAAACCAAATTAGGGGTGTTGCAATTACGCGCATCTTCAGTTGCTTTGAATGAGGCAGAGGTGGTCGTTACCCGTCCGCTTGTGGAGGTTCAGCCTGATAGAACCGTGTTCAATGTAGAAGGAACCATCAATAACACAGGCGATGATGCTTTGTCATTGATGCGAAAAGCACCGGGCGTAACGGTTGACAACAATGACAATATCAACGTACTTGGAAGAGCAGGTGTGATGCTCTATGTAGATGGAAAACAACTTCCATTAAGTGGCGAAGACTTGGCGAATTACTTGAAGAATCTGCCTTCTGATCAAATAGACCGCATTGACATTATAACCAACCCTGGGGCGAAATACGATGCTGAAGGGAATGCTGGAATCATTGATATTCGGTTGAAGAAAGACAAAAGCCAAGGGGCAAATGCAAACGTTCGTTCAACGTTTACACAAGGACAAAAGAACAGGAGCAACATCAACTTCACAGGCAATTACCGGAGTAAAATAGTGAATGTTTTCGGGACATTGGGAGCTGCTAAAGGCGCTTCGTTCAATGATATTCGTTTCAATAACTTCCAGAATGACCTTAACTTGAAAGAGACCAATTACATTGGGGATGATTGGGAGAACCTGAACTACAGGATTGGTGCTGATTTTTACATTGGAAAGAAAAGTATTATAGGTGTTTTGGCAAATGGAATGCTGAATGACGGATTGAACACAATTGAAAATCGCATTTCAATTGCACAGGTAAATTCAGAGGTGATTGACAGTGTTCTTTTTGCGGATAGTTTTACAGATGTTGATCGCGCAAATCAGTCGTATAACATCAACTACCGTTATGATGACCGAGACAAACAGCGCTCTTTCAATGTGGATCTGGATTATGGCTCCTATGACACAGAGTCTTTTAGAACGCTTCCAAACATCTACTATGATGCAGCCTTGCAGAATGTGCTAACCACCATCACGAATTACTATGACACCCCAACATACATTGATATTTATACGGCGAAGGCTGATTATGAAGATCAGTTGTTTGGAGGGAAACTTGGTGTTGGGGCGAAATTCAGCCAGGTTGTTTCAGACAATACGTTCTTGGTTTATGACGATGTGGATGGCGTCCAGATTCAGAATGACACGCTGTCGAATATCTTTAATTATGACGAATCTGTTTATGCGGGTTACGTCCAGTATTCAAGGCAATTTGGAACGAAGATTGGGATTTCAGCTGGGTTGAGAGTAGAGCAGACAGATGCTTTGGGCGATTTGAAAGCCTTTCTCCCAGAATTGATTGAGGAGCCAGTAGACTTGAATTATTTACGTTGGTTCCCGAGTGCTGGGATTACATATACCTTCAATCCTGAAAATGTATTGTCTTTGAATTACGGACGAAGAATCAATCGGCCAGATTACAATGTGCTCAATCCGTTCAACAATCAGCTCAGTCAGATTTCGTACGAAAAAGGAAATCCGCGCTTGCAACCGGAGCTCGTGAATAACGCTGAAATTGGTTACACATACGCTTATCGGTTCAACTTCAAATTGGCTTACAGTAATACGCTAGATCAGATTACAAGATTGATTGGTCCTGACGCAGATGATCCCAGAGCGAGTTTTATTTCATGGGACAACTTGGCTACGCAAACCATTTGGAGTTTCAACGCGAGCATGCCTTTGACGGTAACTGAAAAGTGGAGCACCTATGTAAATTTAAGCGGTTCCCACATTGATAACCAGGCAGATTATGGCGAGGACGGTTCAGTTGATGTCCAGGCGTATACTTATAATATTTACATGCAAAACACCATTACACTGCCAAAAGGCTTCAAAGGAGAAGTGTCTGGCTGGTTCAGTGGACCTGGTGTTTGGGGCGGCGTCTTTTTATATGATGAAAGTTGGTCTTTGAATTTGGGTCTTCAGAAGAACTTCCTTCAAGATCGGTTGAGCACACGTTTGACAGTGAATGATATTTTTTATGAAACAGGATGGAGTGGCGTCTCTGATTTCAATGGCCTTGTTGGCGAAGGAAGAGGGAATTGGGACAGTCGCTTTGTGAGTTTATCTGTTGGTTACAATTTCGGGAACCAGAATGTGAAGTCGCGCAATAGAGAGACGGGTATTGAGCAAGAGGCCGGAAGAGTTGGGGGGTCTTAGATTTGTTATCCTGCGCTCTCCCTTCGGTCGCGCATCGGCTCATGATGGAGTGTTCGTTTCTTACTAATATGTGACACTGCTTCACTGGGTCAAGAGTAGGGGATGACTCTGGAAAAAAAAGGTTTCTGATGCTCTTCGTTTTTAAAAGCTGGGAATCAAGCTGGATTTTCATTTTTTATTAATGTCGAAATCGAAATCGGGGTGATTTCAAGCACTTAGCACTTAGTTTTTAGTGATAAACCGGAGACGTGCTCTAAATCACTTTTTCGGTTTCACTCCTAAATTTAAAAAGGCACTCCGAACTCATTGGGGGCTAAACTAGGCATCAAGATGGCCCTCCTTTTTTTATAGGGGGTTACTGACATGGTTAACGTTCAGCGACCGACAAACATTTTTTTGGCACGAGGGTACAAGAGACAAACAAAACAAACCCTTATGACATTTTATGAACCGGTATTAACTTTGACATTGCTTGATTCAGCAACAAAGAAATGGGAATTGAAAACAGAGATTTATTACCCCGCTTTTGAGACCGGGAGACCCGCGTCTGAGACCATTGTTTCGGGTGACCGAAGAATTGAAGTAGAAGTAATTGCAGATTCTTCATTCCAACAAAATCATATTGTAACTTCCACCGAAATTATTAGACGTGAGGCAGGTGAAACTGAAGTTACCGTTACCGTTAAGAAAGGAAGGAAAAAGAAGGGGCAGACAGTTGTTGTCTATTCTGGTGCCGTTCAAAAAGCCGCTTAAAGCTGTTTTTCTCTTTTCAATTCTTGTTTTTTCAATGAACTTAAGTCGTGGTGCTGCAAATAGCGCCACGACTTCTCTTTTGCATGAAGCTGATTCATTGATTGAGGAAGGAAGACTACTTGAAGCATATTCCTGGCTTCAGAAGTTGAAAATCGAAAGTGATTTGTTAGAGCCCTTTGAGCGAGGCAGAATAATCAACAAACAAGGTACTATAAAGGATATGCTTGGCCAAAACGTAGAAGCAAGAAGCCTTTTTCACCAAGCTCTAAGGATAGGCGAAAGACATTCCGATAGCGCTGCTGTTGGCGATGCTTATAATAATTTAGGGTGCAGTTTTTTTAAAAATGAGCATTTTGATTCTGCATCTTATTATTTCGCACGCACCGCAGATGTTTTCGCTACTCTAGGAGATTTTAAACGACTTAGCATTATTGAATTAAATGTGATTTCCATGATGATTCAGGAAGGGATGGCTGAGAAGGGAATCGAATATTACAAATCATCATTTCTAAATAAAAGCACCGAGCTCCATCCACAAACAGAAGCAGTTACAAACCTGAACATTGGCGTTGCGTATCTTAATTTAGATAGTTTTTTATTATCCGAGGCTTACTTGCTGAAAGCAATTGAACTTGCTATAGAGTATGATTATGCGGAGTATGAAATGATGTCTTTGTCAAACTTGGGTGATCTGCATTACAATTTTAAACGCTTTAAGGAATCATGTGATTATTACGAGGAATATTATACTCTAAAAGATTCGTTGTATAGCTCTTCAACAGCCCTTTCGATAGCTCAGCTAGAACAAGAATACGCCCTAGCAAAAGAAAAACTTTCCCTCAAAGAAGCAGAGCTCGAAACTATCACTTGGCAGCGTTGGGTCATAGCGATAGCGGCCTTGTTTGTGATTGTATTGCTTGTGATATACGGCGAATATAAAAGGCGAAAGGCCATCCAAAAGGCCCGTACCCAAGCCATTCTTCAAACAAGAGAAGACGAAAACAAACGCATTACAGATTTGCTATGGAGCGAAATTGGAAGCTCAACCAAAGGCGGAAAACTCACCTTCCCCGGCCAAGAGCTTCCAGAGCACACCATTCCTGGGGCCATCGCGGCTGCGCGCTTCTTAAGCAACCAGCAATTCAATCCATACCTCCAACTCGGATTGACCAATGCGGTTGACAACTTGATTACTGTGCTTTCTAAAGGGAAGGGAATCTTGATTACGCGTGAGCTAGAAGACATAGAGATAGATAAGCAAGACCGCTTAATCTACTACCGTGTCATTGAAAACATTCTGGTTGAAGTCTTTTCTAGAATGAATACGACTAATGTTCAGGTTGAGCTCCAATTGAAGAAAAGTGATCTTCTTTTCCAAGTAGAAGTTGATGAGGTGCTTGACTCGCTGCAGCTTCGTTTCCAGTCTGCAGCGGCTCGCCTTGAGCAGCTGAATGGCAAGTTGAAGTTCGAATTGCTAGCGGAATCTTCAACAGTGAAGGTGGTGATTCCGGTTTAGAGAAATAGGGGTTAGCATTTAGCGCTTAGCTTATAGGGTTAGGATTGTTGTTTTTGAATGGTGAATCGAGATTAATGTCAAGAGTCGAGCACTTAGCTTTTAGTAATAAACTGGTGACGTGCTCTAAATCATTTTTTGGACTTTAGTCCTAAATTAAAAACAGCACTCCGAACTAATAGGGGTCTAAACTAGAAAGAACCTTGACGTTTATTCTTTCAAAAATGATTACACCTTTTATTAATGACGAAATCGAAATCGTGTAATCGAGGGTGATGTCAAGGGTCTATCCAATGCACCCAGTCGCTTTCGCTTCCCGCGTCTCTTTTGTAAAAAAACCAATAAGAAAAGGGTCAGCAAAATGCTGACCCTCGTCTTTTTATTTTAATGTATAGTTCGTATTAGAAAATGATCACTTTCTCTACATGTAACTCATCTCCTTTTCGGAAATGGATGTAATAGATTCCATTTTCAAACTGTCTTAGATCGAAGTCTGAAATTTGACCGTCTTCGGAAGTTGATAAGGTTCTCGATTGCACCAATCTTTGAGTTCCATCATAGATGTCTACGTTTAACGCTTCTTCTAGTGGTTGGTTGATTGCAATTTTGAAATCCCCATTGTTCGGGTTTGGATAAACATAGAGGATATCTTCTAAAGCAAAGCCGCTTGCGAGTACAATCACTTCTGAGCAGAAAGAGTCAGAGCATTCGGTCCCATCTGTGGCTGTTCTAAAGACTTTAATACAGACCGTATACACACCTGCACTTGGGAACGTATGAAGAATTGACTGCAACCCAGTTGTGATCTCATACGGACTTCCATCACTGAAATTCCAGTAGATGATATCACACTCACCAAAGAATGCTGAATTCGTCATTGAGAACCCTAGTGAGTTTGTTCCTCCTGAAGGCACTGAGGTAAACCCTTGTTGTACCGCATCGTAGAAGTCGTTACTACAAAAACATTCAAGATTGAAACCACAATCTGGAAGCGTGATGCAATGTTCGAAATTACAACAGCTTAAGTATTGACCGTTTGGTCCTACTTCATGAAGTGTAACTGTGAAACAGATGGTCTGACCTGCAAGTGCTGGAAACCCAATTGACACATTCACTGGGCCAAAGAATCCACCAGGGAGCAATGTTCCTGTGCTTATGGTTTGGTTGTATGCTGATAGTGCTGGGTCATTGAAAGTGACAACAGCTTCAGATACAACAAAGTTTGAGGTGTTCTTTAAGGTTGCTGACCAATCCCAAGTGTTTTGATTACAAGTGATTGTTTCATCCGTAAAGTAGCCACAATCTGGTTCACAGTAAGTGAAAACAGTATCGCGACAAACGACCTCGCCAGCGACCATCCATTTGATTTCCATCAATTGAGGTGGTGCAACATCCGTTTGCGTGCAAATCTCAGGAAGCGCAAAGACTCCACCTGGAACGAAGTTGCCAAACATCGCATTTGGAATCAAGCTAAATGATGTTCCCGTATAATTGTTAGTCACCCAACCTGATCCAATGAAGTTACTCACTGTAAGCGTGGTTGATGGTGAAATAGCGCAGACCGCAATCTCATCGAAGAAAGTAGCTGAATAGTTATTGAACAAATTCACGCTTATACAGCAATCATCAATGTCAGTTGACGATACATCACTGATGCCTACGTCTTCACAAGGGTCACATGGAGGGATATCAATGCAATACAGCGTATCCAAACTACAGCATAGTGCAGTGTCGACCTGTAAAGGATCAAAATCATGCGCAACTAAGTTGTAACAGAATACATCACCACCAATACTAGGACCTGATAAGAAAGCCGTAAAACTTTGGCAACTTCCAGGAGCAATTGCTGGAGCAGGTGTGAATCCTGTTGGCGTAACTACTAATCCACCTGGAGTGATATTGTCCATCGTGAAGTAGCCTACTGAGAAATCTGCATCGTGCGGGTTGCAAACTGTAAAGTTGTATACCGTCTGACCGTCTTCGCAATAGATTTCATCATCTTGGAGGTATAGACAGTCTGGTTCAACAGGACATTCGAAGATTAATGAATCTTGACAAACTACGTCGTTGTTGAAGTCGTACCAGTCGATGTAAACAGTTTGCGGGCTGTTAACCACATTTTCCAAACAAAGGGTAATCACGTTGTTTAATACGCCTATTGGAATTGGGCCTCCTAACATGTTCGAAGCTAAATCCACAGAATTAGAAGTGCTTCCAACTAAACTCAACAGCGAATTAATTGAGATAGGATTAAATGCTAAGTCAGCATCAGAGGTGTAGATTGACATCCCTTGGAGCGGACCGCTAAATCCGTTATTGTAATGAAGATCAAAACAACAAGGGCTCGGGACATTGTTCTCCACTACTGGGGTGAAATCAATCGAAAGACTATCACAGTCATTGCAAGGGATGATTTCTAATATTAAAAGCCCCGAAGTGTCAGAACATCCGAAGCTGTTCATCACAGTCACGGTATACGTTCCACTAGTTGTTGCAGTGTAACAAGGTAACGTAGCACCAAGAATTGATGATCCGTCTTTGTTCCATTGGTATGTTATATATCCAGGAGGAGCACATAACTCTTCAGGGTCGCATGCTGTATAACACCCTACAGGAGCTAAACATAGATTTGGTTGAGGATTAACGGTTCCTTGTGAAGTATAGCTGCACCCGGTGTTGTCATCTGTACCAGTTACATAATACGTCCCAGCTTGCGTAGTGGTCATAACTGGACCAACCGTTCCATCACTCCAAACGTATGATACTCCAGGTTGAATTGGATTTACTGCTAGTGTATTTAATTCACCAGCACATCCATTGGGAGCTACAGAAACGGTGAAGAATGGTGAGATCACCAAGAAGACATCAAATGGAGGCGAAACACTTTTACATCCATTTTGATCTGTCACTTCAACGAAAAACTGATTTGAACTTAACGGAGTACAAACTGATATTTGGTTGCTTGTACTAATTGGGTTTCCGAATTGATCATACCATTGGTACATTAGTCCAACTCCAAAAGGAACGCTTAACACAGTACATCCTGCATCACAAATAAATGGATTTCCAGAAATGGTCGCATTTGGAAGAGGCAATTCAACCACTTCTACTTCTGCAAGTAAAGATTCACATCCATTTCCATCTACAATTAATACATCGTAGAAACCTGCACCAACCGTTATAGATTGAGTGTTCAGTCCATTTGACCAGGTATATGAATAGCCTGGAGGGGCTGTTAGAATTGTAGTTTCGCCTTGACATACAGCCAATCCTGGATTTGCCGAAATGGCTAAGTCTGGGACAGCAGGGAAGATGGTGATCGGAACCGAAGTGGTTGAAAAACATCCCGCTGCATTGGAAGAAACCACAGTGATTACATAGGATCCAGCAGTCGTATAGGTGTGGGCAGTGCTCGCACCTAAAAAGCTTGCAAGATCTCCGAAGTCCCAGTTGTATTGACTAGCGCCCGTTGCAAATGCACTCATATTGATTGGGTCACCTACGCAGGTTGGACCAGCCGCTATTGAAATGCTCGTTGCACCAACAGCATCAACAAAGACATTGTGAGTAATCGTTGCTTGACATCCACCAAGAGTTGTAACTGTTAATGTTACGGGGTGATTTCCTGGAGGAATCGGAAGGGCAAAATCAAAGCTTGGATTCATGGAAGTTGATGTTCCAAAGCCATCGAAATCCCAAGAATAGGAAACGATGTTGTTTGCTGGATCCGTGTTGATGTTGGTTGCGAATTCATTGAACTGTACGTTAGTACAACTTAGAAATGCAAAGTCAAATTCAGCAGCAACAGGGACACAAACAGTCCTTGCATCAAAAACTGAGCAATTTCCGTTTCCATTAATGTCTGGAACCACCCCGCTAGCTACTACGTAATAGCATCCTGCAGTAGTGTAGGTGTGTGAAGTTGGATTTGATCCAGAGGTATTGGTATCACCAAAATCCCAAAAACTAAACGTCGCATTTGACATTGTCGTTTCAAAATCAATCACATTGCAATTTGGGAATTGATTTTGTGCATTGGTTATGATGAATGAATGTGGCTCAGGATCACATGGCAGAGGAGGACATGTTGATTCACTGACTATAATCGGGTCAGATGTGCTTATACACCCGGTATTGGTATCAGTAACCACCACCCAATAAGAATAGCTTCCCGCTACACCTTGAAAAGGGTGATCGAACGTTGTATTCGTTGCTCCCGGTACCAGCCATCCACCACACCACCATTGATATGTGTTGTTCGCATTGAATTGTGCGATCATTGTAACCGTATGAGGGCTCGAAAGACAAATCGTTGTTGAATTCCCCGTTGAAATGGCCGCTGTAGGACCAGGTACCTCATTCGCATCGAAACTTGCTGTTGCAGAACAACCATTGAAGTCAACCGTAGTCACAGAATAATTTCCCTGACTTGAGATCAATGTTGTTGGGGTATTGTCACTCGTTGACCAAGCATACGATGCAAAGGGAACGGTCGTAGATAAAGTTGCGTTTACGCCTGGGCAAAGTATGCCTGTTTGAATAATAACAGGCTCAATTGGCTGATTAACAGGAACATTGATAAAATGTGTTACAATGTTGCCGCAAAGTTCAACTTCAACTTGGAGTTGCGCTGTTCCTGACCAGTCATTCCATTGGATCTGTGTGTTTGCATCGTTTTGCATCAAGACACTTCCCGCAATAACTGGAGATACTGACCAAGTGATGATCGCATCTACATCCTGTCCGGGTGTTAACGTGTGTGAGCTAGTTGTGTTGGAACAAGCAATGCCAGGTGAAATTGCTAGCGGACCAAAGATTTCCTTATCATCAATAGTGATTGTGAAATCTGCTGATTTGCATGCTGCAATGCCATTTGATTGCGCATAAACAGTTAAAGCAAAAGGACCAGGCATGTTTAGCCAATCTACTCCTACTGAAGTTCCAGTAGGTGAAAGCAAGTTTCCGTTTAATGCTGTCCAATAGTAGGTCACGCTTGGATCCGGTGAAGGGATACTGTAATAGTGCGTCGAATTAGGACAAACTGAAATAGCCCCATCGATTGCTGTTGGCGCAGGAATGTCTTGAACTTGAATAATGATTGACTCAGGTCCATTGCAATAATCCATTGGGTTGATAGGAAATGCTTCAATAACATAAGTTCCTCCAGCAGTCCAATTGATATTAATTTGATCAGTACCATCTCCTGTAAAAGGGTGAGCCGGTGTGATGGTCCATGTGCAGTTTGGATTCGGAGTAGAAGATGCTTGTACGGTCGAAAAATCGCCGACACAAACTGTTGGAAATCCAAAGTTTATCACATCATATGCAGGCACAATGGTAACTGCCAAATTTGCTGAACCTGTGCAGTCCCCAGCGGTATGATTTGGTAACCCAGCGAGGAAATCACTCCAATAATTAACTTGAAGAACCCCAACGCCCATTGGACCCCAGGTTACAGTTACACAATTTCCATTGGTACCGGAGGTAATCGTTCCTCCAGTGACGGTCCAGTCATAGGTTGTGCTTTGCCATTTCGGTAAGCAATACGTTTCAGTTGAGAATTCACAAACAATGGTTGGACCGTCAACAACTCCATTAATAGGAATAATAGGAACAATCACAGATGTTGGATTAGAACAATAAGAGGTATCGCATCCTATAACAGCAAGTGTTACCGTTCCAACTGGACCTAAGCCCCAAGTAACGTTGATGTTTGCTGTCCCTTGTCCTGTGAATATTACAGGGTTGCCATTGGCGTCCAAAACAGTCCAAAAATACGATCCGCAATTCATGGCATCAGTCCAATAATCAGAGTTATCGCCTTCACATAAAGTAGAAACCCAATAGATGTTAGGTCCAGGAAGATCATCTACTTCAACTGTTGCAGTTTTGATATCAGTACAACAGCATAAAGGGTTCCCTTCTGCGTCGAAGTTTGCCTTTGTAGCAGTTAATGTAACCGTATAGGTTCCTGCAGTTGCATACGTGTGACAAGGGTCAGACATGGTAGAAGTATTCCCATCACCAAAATCCCAATGGTACCCATCGGCATTCGTACTTAGATTCGTAAAGCAGATTGGAGAGTTCAAACAAACGTAACCTGGAGATGTACAAGCTGCCGTTGGTCCTTCCAAAATATTTACACAGAAGTTATAAGTAGTTGGTACCCCATTTGCATCGTAAACATCGAGTGTCACAAATCCAGTTCCTAAAGAATTCCAGCTTACTATAAGTTCTGCTGGATTTGCGCCAGGGTTTCCGACACCTCCAACAACATTTACCCAGTTGTATCCGAACAATGGATTGAAAGGGAATTGAAGCGTAGCAACTGAGTTTTCACAAACGTCAAAACAGTTCACGACTGCTAAGGTTCCAGTTCCATTTAGGTCACCGAGCATCGATTCTAAATCAATAATCGAGCAGTCGGGCTTTCCGCATTTAACAGTAATGGTTAATGTAGCTTGGAGTGGGATCTGTGTTCCGTCTGCTCCTTCTATAAAGATGAGATAAGGGATAATATGTTCACCACAACAATCAATCTCTTGAAGAACGTTCTGAATTACTTGACCATCCTGAGAAATGGAAAAGCAATCGTCTCCTTGAGATTCAATGATAATGGGAAAATCAAGGACTCCATCATTGCAAAGAACATTGTAATCAATAAACTCACCTTCAGTCACGCATAGAATGTCGTTTGCTGCCCAAAGAAAGCATTCAGGGGTATAAACACACGATCCATCGTCTTCAGTTGCCGCGGGATTAAAGTTACAGGCGTCGGGGTCGACACAGCCGCCACAGTCGACCATCGCGAACGTTTCGCTAGGTGTAAACAGTAAAGTCATCAGGAAGATGACCATCACTGAAAGAGGGTTAAAGTGTTTCATAGCAGAGATGATTATTGAGCATCTATAGGGAGAAATGCTCTGGTTTGATTAAGTACGTTTAGTTAAACCCCGGTTAAGTGGGTATTATCTAAGATAGGTGATTTTTAAATCAAACAACTGACCAAGTTTATTCTGCGGTAGCTCTCATTTAGAATTCGGTAAGTAAAGATGTGGATGCGGTTTGTCTGTATTCATGGATGAGGAAGATGAGCTCGTAGGGTCGGCCATTTATGTCCGGCCATTTCAAAGGGCTTATAATAACATTGATTGAGATGTTGAATTACCAAAATCACAAAGCCAAATTATTGCAACAGGACGGCCAGACATAAATGGCTGGCCCTGCGATGAGGACCTATGATTATGGATGTTAGATTGTCATCTACCGTGGAAATTGTCTATAGATTTCACATGAATGACAATCGTTCGGGTTCATTCATATTTCATTCTGCGTGAATGGATGAGGAAGATGAGCTCGTAGGGTCGGCCATTTATGTCCGGCCATTTCAAAGGGCTTATAATAACATTGATTGAGATGTTGAATTACCAAAATCACAGAGCC
>Ga0222668_1000796_pt1 | contig 17437 bp, 7 predicted proteins | sample AntAcemetagen728_FD_179823 | JGI IMG/M metagenome (GOLD analysis project Ga0222668, IMG submission 179823) | Saline water microbial communities from Ace Lake, Antarctica - #728 | ecosystem: Environmental > Aquatic > Non-marine Saline and Alkaline > Saline | place: Antarctica: Ace Lake | collected... | reverse complement strand
CATTTGTTGTAGTGTATGTCAGCGTAAAATCGCCGGGCCCTGCGAAGATGTAAGAATCTTCAAGGACAATCCCGTTGGCATCTGTCCAAACTCCGTCAGCATCTGCATCTACAATCAATTCGTCAAGCGATACCTGAGATTGATCAAAACAGAATACTGTATTCTCAGCAGGAACACCAGGAATCGGTGCCTCGATCACATTAATGGTGACATCTGCAGATTCCGCTGAGCAAGGCTCGTTGATAACTGTGTATGTAAAGACGTTGGTCCCAAGCTCCACTGGGTCAAAACTGTTCCCAACCACGTTGCCTTCTGAATCAGTCCAAACGCCATCAGGGTCTTCGCCAACAAGAACGTCGTTCAAGTCAACTAACTCTGACTGCTCACATGCTTCTATTGCATCTCCTATTCCAGGAACAGGAAATGCTATTATGGTTACTTCAGTCGAGGTAGTGGTCGGGCATCTTCCTTCAGTAGTGAAGGTTACGATATAAGTTCCAGCGTCACTATCCTGAGGAGTAATAACTCCGGTTTCAGCATCAATCGCTAAACCATCGATAGCAGTCGTAAATAATCCGCTACTGACACCATCGAGTTCTATGGACTGAACGACATCACTTATGCAAAAACTTTCTGCTGAGTATTCAAATGTATTTGGAAAGAAGCAGGTAAGTGTTCGCTCATTCTCACCCTCTTCGTTTGGCTCACCGTTTCCGTTGGGATCTGGATTTGTTCCAACGTGTGAGAAGTCTTGACCATTGAATGGACCTGTTACTCCGTCATTGATTCCTTCGTCGATGCTGGAAACCGTAACTTGATTAAAGAATCCATCCTGTTCGGCAGCATTCATATCCACTCGAATGGTAATTCCAATGGCGTCTGCATTATTACCTGCGCCAGCTCCTGGCAGATTCCCATTACCTGGAAGCAATCTACGATTCGTCACTCCATCGAAAGATGAATTGAGTCCTCCCGTAAGATTCCCAAATGACAAGTTCGGTGTTCCAATAAGCTCAGCTGTAGCTCCTGTTGGAAGTCCTCCTTGAATATTCTCAATAACCTGTATATTCTGACTCACATTCCCCGCTAGGTTTTCGATAAAGATTTGGTAAGTCAGATCAAATATTCTCGAACCTGGTGCCGTCTCTTGCACCACTTGGGCCTCTTTAGCAACTCCCAATGTCGATGGACAATAAGGAATGACAAAAGGATTTGACGGAAATCTGAATCCACAAGCAATATCGATTCCTTCTACGCTATACTGCCCCGCAAATTCAGGGGTAAGCGTATTCCCAGTTGCTCCTTCAATTTCTTCGCCTTCAAAATACCACTGATACGTATCGAAGCCAAATACTTGGAGGACTGCGTTCCCTGGAATACAAGGTATCGTTCCGCTTATTCCTGCGCTGATTCCTACCACGGGTTCTAGCGTAAACCCAGAGAAATAACCTGCAGTCCCAACCACACTGGACTGTGTGAGCAATGCCACATTCATTACTGAATCACTTACAATATTGACATTGTTCGTTTCTGCATCGAAAGCGTAAGAAACCCATTCTGATGTTCCTGTAACTAACTGGGCTCCCGTGAGAGGTGTGACGCTCTCATTGATAAATATTGATGTGCCAGCTTTTGTAATAATGTTTATTCGGGCATCAACCTCAGGAGCATCAGGTTGAGTTGATTTCAAACTAAAAACAAATGGTAAGTTTACTTCTTTTGCCCCCACACAGTTGAGAGGTGGAACAAAATTTAAGCCCACCGTTTGTCCAATGCTCGTGGCCGAACCCGAGGAGGTCTGAAAGACATACACCTTCTCAGTTGCAAGAATATACAAATTACCATTCGCAGTGAACTTATCTGTTTCTATAAAGTAAAATTCGCCCTCGTCAAGCACAGCAATCGGAGCAGTTTCATCATTAAGAAATACTTCTGTACCATCTTCAACGGCTACGACCATTGGACGTTCAGTAGTTGCATTTCCTAACCCCCGCACAACAATATACTCCTGACCCGTAACATCTGCTGTCACCAGCTGATCGGCGCCGATGCACTGGCCTTGTTGATTTCCTGACAACCACGATCCTGAATTACAGACGATAGGCTTGTCAGAGGTTATTCTGGTCCCATTAACGTTATTGATGTCTTCATTTGACAGATTATTGTGATCAACTCCAACTACATAGGATTCAAACTGATCTAGGGTAAATGTAATAGGACCATCGGGCTGATTAATAAACGAAATAGGGTCTTTTATCAAATCAATGGTGATTTGCGTATTATCCTCGGTAGCCATCACTGAAATGAAGTGAGAGCGTCTGTCGGTGTTCCAAATTTCTTGACTATTTCTGATCGTATAGATATGTCCACTAAAAAATTTTGTCCCTAAACCAACTTGTCCTTTAGACGTCAAGGACATTCCCTGTGAACGAGAAACGTGTCTCATGTTTACAAAGAATGGCTGAAAGCTTTCGAAATAGAGACCCTGGGAACGTATAGGCATATTCAAACTATCCCTAGAAATAACATTAAGTGGATAGACTGAAAGGGTGTCTATACCAGAGGTATCAGGGCCAGCAGCAAATCCTTGTGGCCCAAAAGTATATTCCATAGGCATTGCCTTGGAAATGAATACGGTGTCTATCAAAGCACCAAATCCGTCTCTAATAATCACAGGAATGGTGTCTTCCGCAGGGGTTGAGAGACTAACGAAATGCTTTTCAATACCGGAGGCGCCTGTACCATCTTCCACCTTTGCAAAAAATGGTGGTATCCAATGTTTGGTATCCAATTGAGCTGCCACTTCAAAACTGAAGAAGAGCAGCAGAAGGGGCAAGACTTTATAAATGGTTTTCATAGGGGGATATTATAGTTCTGGTTCAATCAATTTCTCTTTTCCAAACCGAATGCCCAAGAAAACCTCATGGGTTCCATTGGAGTAATTTTTTAGTTCAGACGTTGTAAAATCAATAGAGTACCCTATGGTGAGGTAGTCTAGCATCTGATATCCCGCAAATAAAGCCGCAGCATCACTAGTTCGATATGACCCACCTAACCAAAGGTTACTTTTATAGAGCACTCTAGCGCTTATATCCAGCTGAGGATCAAGTGGAGCAACGTATTTCACTAGTGCAAATGGCTCGATATCGAATACTTCGTTTATATTAAATTTATACCCTGCTGTCAGGAAATAATGCACCGCCATTCGGCTCTCTGTATCTCCCTGAAAAAGATCAAGTTTATTATTAAAAAGTTGCGTCGCAGAAACCCCTAAATGAAAATTTTTCCCATACCATAAAGCACCAAAAGAAGCATCGGGTTTGAGCTCTGCTTGCATGGAGTTGGTAAGAGCCTGATCATTGTTATCTCTTAGTGTGATCTGGGTTCCATCGATCACAAACTGTGTAAGGCCAAACGAAACGCCTAAGGAAACTTTAGAATTCTCAGTAACTTTTAACTGGTAGGAGTATGCACCTTGAATTCCCGTTCTGCGTGTCGGTCCCGCCACATCTGTGAAGAGAGAACCTCCAAAACCCATTTTTCCCGAAGCGCTCGGTGCGTGTAATCCCAGGAAATAAGTTCTAGGAGCATCGGTAATTCCAGTCCATTGGGTGCGGTGAGTGGCCAATGCGTTGAAGTTTTCTTCAGTTCCCGCAAATGCTGGATTGAAAGTAAAACCTGACAAAAAATACTGCGAAAACTGCTGTACTTGCTGTGCGTTCAAACCCTGAAGGCAGGAGAGAGAAACCGCTATGAAGAAAAGTCTTTTCATTATCTATGCAGGGTTAATGGCCCCGTAATCGGGTCAGGAAAACGTGGATCATTTAGCTCAATAGTGAAATAATACGTTCCACTAGGTAAAACAGAACCTTCGTAAGTTCCATCCCAGGCTATATTAGCGTTGTATCCCTGCGATTCAAATACTTCCACACCCCATCGATTGAAAACGTGTACGACCATAGATGGGAAAAGTTCAATATTGTCTATTATCCAGCTATCGTTTACTCCATCTCCATTGGGAGTAAAGCCTGAAGTTACCTCTAGGTCGGGCAATACTTCTACGAATACTGTATCGGTAGATTGACAGCCGTTGACATCAGTAACAGTCACTACAAAATCCACACTTTCTAAAAGAAAACCAGTTGGATTTGATGAAGCACTATCAAATACTGACATTGGGTTTGGAGCCCATAAATAGGTCACCTCATCGGGAGAGGTCGGGTCTCCGCCAAGCGTAAAGACTTCTTCAATAAATACGCGAAGGTCTTCACCTGCATCAACTTCGGGACTCTCCAGTATTTCAATAGTAATGGTATCCGTTTCCGAACAAGTACCGTTTGAACCGATGAGAATGAACTCAGTAATTCCTTCATACGTTTCATCTACAATAACCTGTGAAGTAGAGGAAATGGTATCTCCATTCAGCGTCCAATAAAACTCGTCTCCACCTACTAGTTCTCCAGTTAAAGTGGCAGGCAAATCTGACGGGCAAAAGGCTGTATCTGCTCCTGCGTTCAAGTCAAGGCTGAAAAGGACATCTACATTCGACGTATCTGAAAGTTCACAACCACTGGCATCCGTTACTGTCAAAATATATTCTCCCTGAAATAAGGAAGTGATGTTTCCTTGATCTGATTCAAAGCCATCGAGCCCTGTCCAAAGGAAAGTGTAGTCAGCCGTGCCTCCTGTCACTATGGCCTCAATTGACCCATCAGCAACATTGACGCAAGTCGCAGCAGCACTGTTCAACTCAAGGGATATTGGTTCGGGTTGTGTCAGGATAATTATTTCTCCTAGCTCACATCCCGCCTGATCGATCACTGTTAGACTATACTCTCCTGCCACCAAATTTTCTATGGTGTCCGTTATAGCTTCAAAACCGTTTGGTCCTGTCCATATTATTTGATAAGGAGTGAGTCCTCCACCAATCAGAGTCTCAATAGTACCTGTGGCAAATCCGAAGCAAGCTGGATTTATACTGTTTACATCGAGTGACAAAGGCTCCACTTCGACAATCTCAATTGAATTGCTCATCACGCAGCCTCCTTGATCAGTAACCGTATAAACATAGGTTCCGATTGAAAGATTTACAATATCAAAAAGACTTGAGGTAAATCCGTTTGGCCCTGTCCATTCAACGATATACCCGGGTTGTCCTCCTTCTGGAAAAAGAGAGATAGATCCTGAATTTGGCTCGTCTGAGCATCCTGAAGCAATAACTTCTTCAACTACTACAAGTTCATCGGGTTGCTCCAGAACAATCGTGTCCTGAATAAAACAGCCGTTAAAATCGGTGACTGTGAGGGTATATTCTCCCGAGCCCAGTGCAGTAATGTCTTCGGCAGAGGAGATAAATCCATCTGGCCCGAGCCATTCAATGGTAAAAGGAGAGAGTCCGCTCGTTAGCGTGAGGTCAATCGAACCGTTTGTTTCACCAAAACAAGCGATGTTTTGCGCGGTAATCTCAGTTATAATTTCAGGATTCTCAGAAAGGGTATAGACACCAGTAAAGTCACATCCAGCATTGTCAATGATTTGGAGATCATAATCGCCAGGCACCAATTCAGCAATAACCAATTCGTTCGAGGTAAATGAATTCGGTCCATTCCAAAGGATCGTGTATGGCTCCTCTCCTCCTGAAATCTCAATTTCTATCTGTCCGTTGTTTTCGTCAAAGCAAGTATTTGTGATGCTAGGGAGCACATCAAGCGCTTCAGGCGAAGACACTTCAAGAGATTCTGTGAAAACACATCCATCTGCTCCTGATACGGTGTAGGAATAACTACCTCCTGCCAAATTCATAATGTCTTCGTCATTGGATACAAATCCATTAGGACCTGTCCAAGAAACGGTAAAGGGCTCTGCAACGTTGGCAATTTCTAAATCAATGGCTCCGTCAAGTCCCCCACCGCAAGTCACAGGAGAAATCGTAGCAGTGATATCACCTCCGGGATTGCTTAGTGTGATCTCTTCTTGATAGGTACAGCCATTGTCGTCAGTAACGGTCAACGTGTAATTTCCTGGAGATAAATTTTCCGCAAGAGTTGAATTTGATATCAGATTGCCCAAATCGTCTTCCCAGATAATCACATAAGTTCCAGAAATAGTACCACCAGTAATGAATGCTTCTAGAGATCCATTGTCCTGAATGCAATCGGGCTCAGAAATAGCAATGTCGACCAAAATAGAGTCTGGCTCAGTCACGATAAGCGTCAAGCTTTCCACGCAAGTGGACTGATCTGTTACCGTCAATGAGTACTCTCCTGGAGATAAATTTGAAATGTCCTCGCTTGATGAAGTAAATCCATCAAGGCTAGTCCAAGAAAACTGCAAGGGTGGGCTACCCCCTGAAACTTCCAAACTTATAGCACCATCCATATCTCCTGCACAAGTGATATTGGTTACCGTCTCTACAACAGTAATTGAAGGCGCCGCTGTTACTGAAACGATTCCAGCTGCGCTGCACCCTAATGCATCTGTAAGAATGTAGTCGTAATCTCCAGGCTCTAAATCACCGAGTGAGGCTCCTGTTCCAATAAAACCATTGGGGCCTGTCCAATTTATATCAAATGGCTCGGCGGCATTCTGAATGGAGAGATTTATTGACCCATCTGATCCAATGCAGGAGACTTCAGTTGCTATCGCATCAACTGAAATTGCCACTGGATCGACAACTTCGAAAGTTTCTGAAAACACACAATTATTGGCATCCGTAATCGACAGAATGTAGGTGCCTGCAACCAAGTCAGTGATATCTTCTTGGTCAGAAGTAAATCCATTTCCGTCCGACCATACGTAATCAAATGATCCCGTTCCACCAGTGAGTTCTGTATCAATGGCTCCGTCGTTTCCACCTGAACAAGTCGGGTTTGTTACGGTTCCTGTCAATGTTCCATTGTTATCGGAAATGACAGCGGTTAATTGAATCGAACAACCGAGTTCATCGGTCACAATGACTTCGTAGGTACCTCCCTGAACATCGATCAAGCTGTCGTTTTGTACTATTTCAACTCCAGCCTCATTTTCCCAGGAGAAGGTCAAAACACCCGTGCCACCTGAGGCAGTGGCTACAGCCAAACCGTCAAACTGCTGACAATTGGAATCAAATGTTTCAACGGTGACGATCAATTCAGAGTTCTCTGATATGGTAACAGTCTCGATAACAGAACATCCGTTTGCATCTTCAACGGTAACCTCGTAATCACCTGGCTCTAGTCCTGATAAATTCTGATTGCTAGAGGTAAAGCCATTCGGCCCGACCCATGAGAACCATGAGGAGCCCAATGATGAAGTTCCACCCGTGACCGATAGTGTGATCGCTCCATCAGCATCGCCGAAGCAATCGATATTCGTCACAGTAATATCCAATACAATCTCTGAAGGTTCAAAAATTTCAACTTGTGCAGTTTCTTCGCAACCATTGTCGTCTGTTACCAACACGGTGTAAATGCCTGCTTCCAGATCGGCTAAATCTTCGTCGGCAGAGGTAAATCCATTTGGTCCCGTCCAGTCAAAAGTAAAAGGCAGCTGCCCCCCTGAAGGACTCAAATCTATAGCTCCATCGCTTACACCAAAACAAGAAATATCGGTTGGAACGGAAGATAGTTCTACATCAAAGAGCTCTTGAACCGTAAATGTAGCCGATGCAATGCAGCCTTCGCTATCCGTAATGTTTACGGTGTACGACCCCGCTTCTAAGCCATTGATATCTTCGGTGATGGCTGTGAAACCATTTGGACCTGTCCAAGAGCGAATAAAGCCAGGACTTCCGCCTGAAATGGTAATGTTGATCGCGCCCGTAAAGTCGCCCACACAAACCACGTCAGTTATGGCTGCATCTATTGCGATTTGATCTGGCTCATTCACAGTGTACGTACGACTGAATTCGCAGTTGCTGTCATCTGTGATCAGAACTGTATAATCTCCTGCTGCCAGCCCTGAAATATTTTGGCTAGAAGCCGAAAAACCTCCTGGTCCCGACCAAGCGAATGAATAGGGAGAAGAGGCTCCTGATGGTGTTATAGCAATGCCCCCATCTGATCCGCCAAAACAAGAAATGTCTGTAATGGTGTTTGAGACTGAAATATTACTCGGCTGGATAATAGTTACTGAGAAAAACCCGTTACATCCGCCATCATCGCTGAGAAGCAGCGAATATTCTCCCGCAACTAAACCATTGAGATTTTGATCGGAAGAGTTAAATCCTGACGGGCCCAACCAAAAAAAAGTGTAAGGCGGTGTGCCCCCAGATGGGGTGGTAATTACAGCACCGTTAGTGCCGCCAAAACAAGACACGGGAGTGAGCGTAAATACTGCGCTGAGTCCAGAAGGTGCTATTATGGTATATGTTTCAGTAATGGAACAGCCTCCTGAATCGTCTACAATCACCGTATAATCTCCTGCAGAAAGACCAGTAATGTCCTCATCGGTTGATGAAAATCCGCTAGGTCCAGACCACAGTACATTGTATGGAGGGGTTCCATTGGCGATAGTCAAATCGATTTCCCCAGTATTTTCAGCGGCGCAATCTGGATTCGATAGAGCAGCCGAAAGAGCAATTGGCTGTGGCTCTATCAAGTCATAACTTTCAGAGATCACGCAGCCATTGAAGTCTGTTACCTCGATGGTATAGGTGCCTGTCGCAAGGCCCGTGATATCTTCATTTATTGAAGTGAATCCGCCTGGTCCTGTCCAAGAAAAAGTGAAAGAAGCAGTTCCTCCCAAAACGGTTAAGTCAATTTCACCATCAGAATCTCCATTGCATGAAATAGGTGTTTCAAGGAAATTGAGAATAAGCTCATCGGGTTCAACTAAATCTACATCGATGGTGAATACACAGTTTATATTATCCGTTACAGTAAGGCTATATGTTCCTGCAGAAAGTCCAATAATAGTAGGCCCCAATCCAGTATACCCGTTTGGGCCTACCCAAGAATAATTGTATCCGGGAGTTCCTCCTTGCGCGAGTGCGGTTAATTCACCCGAGTTGTTTTCAAAACATTGGAGGTTTGAAGGGGTAATGACTGCTGTCAAAGGATCTGGCTCATTGACTGTTTCCTGAATAACAACCACACAATTTGCCGCATCGGTAACAGTCACTTCGTAGGTACCCGCAATTAGATCGACGATATCTTGATCTGTTGAGACAAACCCTCCTGGTCCTGTCCACGAAATATCATAGGGCGACAAACCTCCTGCAATGGTCAGGTCGATTGAACCAGTATCGTCGCCGTTGCACAAATTATTGGTGGAGATCGCAGATACAAGCAATACAGGATTCTCAATAACTGTGTAAGTCTCATTGACAGTGCAGCCATTGTCATCCGTCACTTCTACGGTATAATCTCCGGGTTCAAGATTAGAAATATCTTCAGATATGGAATTGAATCCGCTTGGACCAGTCCAACTAAATCCTAGGGTTCCTGTTCCTCCTGAACCAGTGATATCTATTAAACCATCATCTGCGCCAAAGCAAGTGACATCAGTAACTGTTTCATCAATCAGAATTGGGTCAGGAAGATTGCTAAAAGCTAGAGTTGTATCAAAAACACAACCTTCAACATCTTCAATATTTAAAGTGAAAACCGCACATAAGGCGGAAGGCGAAAACCCAGATTCACCATTTGACCAAGTAAGGATGTAGCCACCGTTTCCTCCGATGATGATCGGTGACGCTTGACCATTGCACAAATCAGCGCAAGTAGGTGGAGTTTCATTCAATGAAAACAAGGTTAACGGACCTGGCTCATTCACAAACACGTCAATGTTACACGGTGTTCCACCTTGACCTTGATCGAATACTAAAACAGTGTAAGTTCCCGCACCGACATTTGTCCATTCTCTGGTCGTCGGTCCGCCAATCCACTGATACGTGTATGGCCCTATACCTGTGGTGGGCTCCAATACAGCTGCGATTCCATTTTCGAATCCATTGCAAGTAGGTGGAGTCGGATCAGCTGTCAAATCGAAAAATGGGCAAGACCCTAGTGGCCCTATGGAGCTGGAAATTCTTTGGTAATGATCAGGAAGAACGCTTAGATGATTCTCAAGTTTCGAAGGAATAGAAAGGGTTGGATTTGAGTAACCTTGACCAGTAAGTTGAAAATCAATATTCGAACCCAAAGAAATTTCTTCCCCTAGATTCAAGCTTCCGCTAATGATTAGTGTGGAAGCCTGATTCGACTCCAATGTCAAGTGAGCCAAATTCAGCCCTGTTAAGGAAGCTATTTCAATTTCCTGATTTTGAAGATTTATTGTTCCTGTGCTTTGAACGGGGAAAAACACATGTGACTGTGCGCTGGGAAGATGCTCTGCTTTCGCACCATTAGCATCGCTCCAGTTTTCTAGGTCATTCCAATTCTCGGACTGACCTTGCCAATAGAGAGGCTGGGCCAAACTAAAAAAGGGGAGCAACGTTGAAACGATGATAATCAGTGATCTCTGGATATAAGGTGCAGTTTTCATTTCAAATACTAATCGTATGCGTTACACGGCACAAAGCCTGCTTTTTGGTTTCTCGGACAAGCACTTATTCCTAAAATAATCTCGTGGCTGTTGGAAGAACCGAGACGGATTTTAGAGTAAGTCACGTCGTATGCGTATGCTACGGTGAAGTAATCGAGAAAGCTGAATTTCAGCATTCCTGCTACCGCGTCTTCTGATCGAAACGCTACACCGAGAGCTACCACATTGTCGTAGTCTGCCCAGAAGTTTACGTCGAATGAAGGTGTAGAGTTACCTGTCATCTTTAGTTGGACCGCTGGGATATAATTCATCTTATCTCCACCAGGGAAAACTCGACCAGCCGTCAAATTGAAATTTGGCTGTATTTGAACGTCTGTTCCAATATCGTTAAATGAAGGAGCCGTCAAGTTGTGGCCACTAAAGCCCACAAACCAATATTTGCTGTAAAGCCAAATACTAGCCTTAATATCTGGAAAAGCAAACTCAGCTTGAGACTCATCAAGTACCGGGTCAGGGCCGTTATTTGGGCCCAACACTCTAACTTGTGAAGCGTCAAAACGATACTGAAGCGCTCCTATTCCAAACCCAAACGAAACGCGTGTTTTACGCGTAATTGGTATGTGAACGGCATATACGGCGTGGAGAGATGTCCTTCCAGTAAATCCAGTATTGTCGCCTTCGATAATAATCCCAGCTCCATGAATAACTCCTTTTTCTTTGCTGATCTTCTCAATTCGTTGGTGCGCCGAGACAAAAAGCGTTTGAGGGTTGTTCTCAAAACCCACCCATTGATTTCGGTAACCCACTCTGGCATCAAGGCATTTATGCATACCCGCTTGTGCAGGATGAAGTGCAAATGAATTGAAGAGAAAATTCGTGAACTGCGCATTTTGTTGAGCTTTTGCCATTGAGCAATAAGTCAACACGAGTAACAATATGAACAGCTTCCTCATCATCTCATTATAGTTACGGAACCAGCGATTGGCTCGGCATCAAAATCAACCGGATTGAGTTCGACTATGTAGTAATATGTTGCAGCAGGTAGGTCATCTCCGCCCCAGTCATTTTGGTAATTCGTTGCTTGGAATACTCTATTTCCCCATCTCGAATACACAGATATTTGGGCGTTGGGCCATATGTTAATTCCTTCAATGAACCATGTATCGTTGAAGCCATCCGAATTTGGGGTAAACGCATTGGAAGCAACAATGGGAGGTAAAATGAATACAGTAACTTGATCCAGATATTGACACCCCTCTATCTCAGCATTCACTGTGTATGTTACAGTGATGTTCACCCCATCTGGGTCAGCAGTCACTTCATCACCCGTGGTTTGGTTTAGCTCAGGACCCGACCATTCCAAATCACCAAAATTACCTTCAGATGTTAAAACGACCGTTTCTCCTTCATAAATCTGGACTGTTGACGAAGAATTGTTCGGATCGCCTCCACTTTGATAACCCTCAGCCCCCAAGTCGTATTCCAGCGCAGGTCCAGAAACATCGAGATTGAAACTACACTCTGAGTCAGGGCCACCCATTCCATCGTTCAATCCTGTGACCATGATGTAGTATGTCGTGGACGGTTGGAGCGCCGTTAAAAATATTTGTCCGCCACCTGTTGTATCAATTGTGCAAAAATCAAAAGCTGAATAACTGTCCGAATCACACAGGTCAGCTGCTTCAAATACAGCGATACCAATAGAGGTATCAGCGAGACATGAATCTACGCTGAATTGAATGGTAGCAGTGCTGTCTTGGTAATCAATGAAAGGAAACTGGCCTGTATCTTGCGTTTCGAATGAATAGAATACCGCATTCGGCGCATCCATAAAGCAGAAGTCTGAACCAACACCAGACGGTGCACCATCTAAGTATGAATAATTTGGAGAACCCTCGCCAGCGCAGAGTGCTTCTGGGTTGGAACAATCTTGCGCTACTAGAAATGATCCTAGGAAAAGCAAGGGCAAAAGAAAAATCGCCTCCGTAAGCTGGAAGTTTCGAGTCATCAAGGGGGATTGATAAATTATAGTTTTAAAGTTACGCATCAGAGTGAGTGTAATGTCTCGACTATTCATAGTTTTTCACAGTAAAGTGTTGGAAATCGTGAAGCTCATAGGATGCTTAAAGCAAGCTTGCCAGCAAAAGACCAAACAGACAAGAAATAAGGGAGGCGAAAAGGTTTGTTGTGCTATTGCTTACCCAATAAAATCCGCGCAAAGGTTTTTCATTTTTTTCAATAGCGACCTCGCGGGTAGTGCCATCGAAATTCATGTATTTTGCTTGGATGAGATCTCCGATCAGGCTATCGGCCAAATTCCCTAAAACCCCTGCTGCACCTATAATCAAGCACTGCATCAAGCTGAAATCAAATACAGGCAGCAACGCAAGCCCCGCAGGAACGAAGGCAAAAACAAATCCCGCCAAAGAACCAGGTAGCGTAATCGCTCCGCTGGCACCTGTAGTCGTTTTTTTCCAGTTCAATATTTTGTAATGGTTCCCTCCCATTCGCACACCGATTTCAGAAGCAGAGGTATCGCTCAAGGCAAAAGCAAATCCCGAAATACCCGCGATTAAGAAAACGGAATCAGCCCAAATGAAGTATGCCATGAAGAATATGGCGGGAACTGATCCATTGGCAAAAACTTGGTTGGCGTCGCGCACGGAGCTATCATCTTTGTGTCCAGGAAGTTTGGAAAGCAGGCTGCCGATCAAGAAAAATGCAGTCGGAAAAATGATAATCTCGGGGCTTGGATTGACGAGAAATATCCATCCCAAGATAGCTGCCGCAAATGCCCCTCCAGAGGTCAACCATTTTCGCCGAAAGGCAAGAAATGCCAAAGCAGGAATGAGGATCCCATAAATCAATATGCTATCTATCTCGGGAACTAAAAGCCAATAAGTCACTGCCGCAGGCACCCATAAGTTGTCGAAGCTTCTGACTGATAGCAGCTCCAGAATAGCCAAGAAGACAGCCATGAACAAAGCCAGCTCCAAGTTGATTTGGGGAATAGTCTCGGGCATTAGCTTAGCGCTGAATGCTAATACCAAAAAGGTTATTGTGGCGAAAGTTAGGCCGCCTTCCATTGTTTTGCCTTCCGGCGAAAAATCAAACTTGCGCTTGCCAATGCCATAACCAACTACAGTGGCTAAACCATCTGACCAAGCCAAAACCATAAGCGGGTAAAAAACGAGGTGAGGACGGTCGTGACCAAAAAAATAGGTGAGGACGAAAAATGAAATAGCGAAATAGAGAATGCCGAAGCTCTTTCTGCCGCTGTCTTCATCTTTGAAAAAGCCCAGAAAAACAGCAGCTGCCAAAAGAGGAATGGCTATGCCTATGATTATGAGAAGCTGATCGATCTCGAAAAAATAAACCGAAAAAGCCGAGACTGATATTGCCCCGATGTGGAGTATCTTTCTCGCGAAAACAGGGTTGACCAATTCCTTGCGGTGCAGAATTTCGGCCAGCAATAAGAAGAACAATACCAAACCAGCAAGGAGAAAATCCAATCTTAGTCTATTGAGGAGCGGCAAAAATAAGAGAAAGAAGTGGCGGCCAGCAGAATTGGAAGACCAGACTTGGTTTCCAAATTGGTTGAGAGCCTATCAAATGGTATTCTTGTCATCATTAGATCGAATTACGCAATTGTACCTTCCTGTAAATAAGCTACTGGAAGGCATTGACTCAAAGAGGATTGTCGACCTGGCATCTGGCTCGGGAGAATCGGCCATGAACGCAACAGCCGAATTGAGAAGATCTGGAACTAAAGTTTTACTGACCGATAAATTTCCATCAGAACGCAGAGCCAAAGGAGAATCCCATCTCATCGAAAAAGTAGATGTTCTAGAATCGGAATTACCAGACGCTGACCTTTACATCATGTTGAACGCCTTCCACCATTTCGACAGCGAGGAGCGGGAGTTGATTGCAAAAAAAGCCAGCCACAACAAAAGTCAATTCCTGATCATTGAACCACTTCGACCTCGAGTAGATGTGTTTTTCAAAGTCTTTCTTGCAACTTTTATCGGGCCTTTTCTGTTGGCACCTTTCATGCGACCCTTTTCATTCAAATGGCTTTTATTGACCTATGCTTTTCCCTTGGGAGTTTTAGCTACCTGCTGGGATGGACTGGCATCGGTGGTGAAATCGCTGAGTCAAGAAGAATGGGATGACTTGGAAGCGGAATTGACCTCGAGCGGAAGAATAGTCGAACAGGGTCTCCTACCTTCCCGAATGGCAAAACTGAAATACTTTCTAGTGAAATGAGAGCGCTAAAGACACTTTGGGAATTCACCCGTCCGCACACCATAATCGGCTCGGCGGTAAGCGTCACGGCACTTTACCTAATGGCCATTCGAGAATGGGAATTCAGCTTTCTGTTTGTTCTAAGTTTGGTCGCGGCGCTGCTTTGCAATGTTTTTATCACGGGCTATAACCAACTCGTCGATATCGATCTCGATCGCATCAACAAGCCCGATCTTCCTTTGCCTGCGGGCAATCTCAGCGTTCCATCGGCGCGAATAATTGTATTCGGATCGCTGATCGCATCGTTGTTGATCTCTGCTTATGCCTCCTTTTTCCTCCTGGGCCTAGCGGCGACAATAGCTGCCCTTGGTTTCATCTACTCTTGGAAAAGAGTCTATTTGAAACGGCGCCATCAAACAGCGGCTTTTGCGATTGTCATCGTGCGTGGCGTTTTGATCAACCTCGGATTCTACGCACTCTTCTCAGGGGGCTATAATTTCCCCGCGGAGATTTGGACGCTGACGGTTTTCGTAATCCTCTTCAGCGCGGGCATCGCCTGGTTTAAGGATATTCCCGACATCGAAGGAGATGCTCAGGAAGCCATTGGAAGTCTCGCGATTGAAAAAGGCGCAGGAAAAGCTTTTTCGGCAGGGGTTTGGCTGTTGGCTCTAGGCTATTCTTCGGCGGCTTTCGCGCCCTTCCTTTTTGATTTCCAAATGGCATCGGGCTCAGTGATCACAATCGGTCATACCATATTTGGAATTACTTTTTTGGTCTTGGCGTCAAAAACAAATCCCCTTGAAAAAAAGCAGATGAAGCGGTTTTACCTCAGCTTTTGGGTGTTGTTTTTCTTGGAGTATGTGCTTTGGGTCGCTTCAGTTTTCGCCGCTGCCTGAGCCGAGATTATTTTATAATTTTGACTTCTTCTTGGCCCCGTAGTTCAATGGATAGAATAGAAGTTTCCTAAACTTTTGATCCAGGTTCGATTCCCGGCGGGGCTACTTTTTGTTATCTCACCACACTCCCATTCGGCCACTCCTCTCCTGGCCCAACAAAAGTCAACTTCCCCTCTTCATCTTCGGCCATCAAAATCATTCCTTGAGATTCGACGCCTCTGATTTTCCGCGGTTCGAGATTGACCAAGACGCTCACTTTTCTGCCAGCTAGTTCTTCGGGTTTGAAGAACTCGGCAATTCCCGATACAACCGTTCGCTTGTCAATACCCGTGTCCAAAGAAATCTTTAGCAGCTTGTCCGTTTTAGGCACTCGCTCCGCTTCCAAGATAGTGGCGGTGCGGATATCCATTTTCACAAAATCGTCGAAAACAACGTTTGATTTTTGGGGCATCAGGGTAGATTTTGGTTCTTCTTCTTTTTTGAGCTTGTCGAGCTGAATCTGGATTTCTTCTTCCTCTATTTTCTGAAAGAGCAACTCAGCCTTTCCGATTTGATGACCAGCCTTTATCACGTGAGTGCGGCCCGCAGTTTCCCATCCTCCGATTTCGATGTTGAGCATCTCAGCCATCTTTTTGGAAGTGTTGGGCAAAAACGGTGCACAAATCACCGCGAGATTCGCTGCAAGCTGAAGGCATTTTTCGATGACCTCCGCAGCTTTGGCGGGATCGGTCTTGTTCAACTTCCAAGGCTCTGTTTCGGTAAGAAACTTGTTTCCCGCTCGCGCCAAATTCATCATCTCGTTCTGAGCATCGCGCATGCGATACGCTTCGATGGCATCGGCTATTTTGCCAGGAGCAGATGAAATGGCTTCGTCTATCAGAGTCGTGTCGACGGTATCACCCACTTCGGGAACCAGCCCGTCGTAATATTTTTGAGTTAAGACTAAGGTGCGGTTCACGAAGTTTCCGAAAACGGCTACCAACTCATTATTGATTCGAGCGCGGTAATCTTCCCACGTGAATTCACTATCGCGAAACTCAGGTGAAATGGCATTCAAGACATAGCGTAGCTCGTCTACCTTCCCTGGGAAATCAGCGAGATATTCATGGAGCCACACCGCCCAATCGCGCGAAGTGGATATTTTTTTCCCCTCCAGATTGAGGAATTCATTGGCGGGCACATTGTTTGGCAAAATGAAATCGCCATGCTCTTTGAGCAAAATTGGAAAGATGATGCAGTGGAAAACGATGTTGTCTTTGGCAAGAAAATGCACCAGTTTGGTATCCTCACTTTGCCAATAAGGCTTCCAGTCTTTGCCCTCGGCATCAGCCCAAGCTTTGGTGGCTGAGATATAACCGATTGGTGCGTCGAGCCAAACGTAAAGCACTTTTCCATCGGCGCCTTCGAGGGGAACTTTCACGCCCCAATCGAGGTCGCGGGTCATGGCTCGAGGCTGCAAGCCTCCGTCGATCCAAGACTTGCATTGACCAATCACTTGCTTCTTCCATTCGGATGGATCGTGCAGTTTCTTGCCGTCAAGCTCTCCCTTCTCAATCCAGTCTTTCAACCAAACTTCGTGGTTTTCCATCGGTAAGAACCAATGAGAAGTCTCACGCAAAATGGGCTTCGAACCACTCAAGGTAGATTTGGGTTCAATCAAATCTCGCGGGTTCAAACTCGAACCACAATTCTCGCATTGGTCGCCGTAGGCATTTTCAAATCCACACTTTGGGCAAGTTCCCGTAATGTAACGGTCGGCCAAAAACTGCTGGGCCTCCTCGTCAAAATACTGTTCGGTGGTTTTCTGTGTAAACGAATCTTTGGCGTTC
>Ga0222668_1000793_pt1 | contig 17477 bp, 19 predicted proteins | sample AntAcemetagen728_FD_179823 | JGI IMG/M metagenome (GOLD analysis project Ga0222668, IMG submission 179823) | Saline water microbial communities from Ace Lake, Antarctica - #728 | ecosystem: Environmental > Aquatic > Non-marine Saline and Alkaline > Saline | place: Antarctica: Ace Lake... | reverse complement strand
AAACACTGTAGAAAACACTGTAGAAAACGGTATTAAAAATACACTCTCCCTCCCAATTACAGATGAAGATGATGAAGAGGAAGAGGAAGAGGAAGAGGAAGAGGAAGAGGAAGAGGAAGAGGAAGAAGATAGTGGAGAAGAGAAAGAAGTTAATAAAGGGGGTATGGATCACCAATCCCCCACTAAAGAAGATAGCGGAGAAGAAGAAGAGGAAGAAGAGGAAGAAGAGGAAGAAGAGGAAGAAGATAGCGGAGAAGAAGAAGAGGACGTAGGGGGTATGGAACAATCCACCACTACAACTATTCCATTAATTCCGAGAAAAGCTCCAACAACAAAATGATAAATAAATTATAATAATTTCTTTATTAATTATAAATGGCATTAGAAATGTTTTGTGGACCAGCATTATTATATTTAGGATTTTCATTAATTCAAATAGTAATCGATTTATATAAGGGTTTATACAATACTACATTCATTAAATTCATCGTTATGGTATTATTTACAATATTTTTAAATATTTTATGTAAGTCAGGTTTAACAATAATTTCATGGTTTGTAGTATTTATTCCATTTATTTCTATGACTGTAATTACTACATTACTATTATTTGTTTTTGGTTTAGATCCATCTGTCGGAAATTTGAATTATAATATTTTAAATATGGATGGAACCGGAAATGCTTTCACATACAATAATACAGGCAAATGGATAATTACTTATGCGGATAGTACAACCGATTTTATTACAATTAATAATGGATTATATGTACTTAATAGTGAGAGCTTTCAACTATTGGATACCAATCCAATAACAATTACTTGGTCAGATGGTACGCTTCAAACCGTAGATGTAATAAATCAAGATGGTTCTATACGATGGACAACCAATCATTTATTACCAAAATATCAATATATGGTTTGGAAACGCCAAGAAGGCGGCATTACGGGTGGAGGATACAATTCCAATAATTATAATCAAGCAGATTTAAGCCCATGTCCACCCAATATGTCACCCACAGAATATAATATGTATTATGGTGGGCATTGTGCAACAAAAAATCAATTAGATAATTTCGATTCAAATTATACCGGTAATTTTAGAATAACATATTATGATGGTGTAACAGAAGTCATAAATATAAATAGTGGAAATTATTCAATAAATAATTCGACTTATACACTCATAAATACATCGCCGATTACAATTGAATGGCCCGACGGAACGATTCAAACATTAGATACTGAATATAATGCTAATAATTCCGGGGTTTTAAGATGGACAACTAATCATTCTAATGATCAAAAATATAGATATATTATTTGGGAACCTATGAATAATGTTCCCGATTATATGTCTAATTCGAGCGTATTAAATCAAGGTAATATTTCAAATACTTTTCAATCATGTCCACTAGGTATGACACCTCAAGAATATAATAGTAATTATGGGGGGATTTGTTTGACGGGTGACCAATTGGGTTCATTAAATTTAAACGAATTACAAAAACCAGTATGTACACCAGAACAATTAGACAATCCATATAATCAGATGTTAGGAACATGTCGCCAACCCAATCTATTCGATGAAATCCCCAATGAAATCGGAAACTTTATAACATCATTGTAAATAGTAATATTCTTGGATTTTATATTTATTTAATGTTAATAAAAAATAAATATAAAAATACATAAATGTTTAATATATAATTATATTAACTATGTCAATAAATTTCAACGAAACCAATAACGAAACTATCAAAATTAAAATAGGAATGTTAGTACTCGCAACAAGTAAGAATAGAGATAATTGGGTAACAATAAAAGACAGTTATCTATTTAATATGACATTAAAAACATTTTTATTAACATTAGATAAGGAACGCGAATATTTATTCTATATAGGTATTGATAAAAATGACAGAATATTTGATAAAGAAGATCAACAACAAGAAATTACACGATTTTCAAAAGCTTTTTCAAATGTTGAATTTATATTTGTAACAATGGAGGATATACCGAAAGGCTATGTTACTTTGATGTGGAACAAATTATTTATAGATGCATATAATAGAGATTGTCAATATTTTTATCAATGCGGCGATGATATGGAATTTAAAACTAAAGGATGGATAAATGACAGTATTACGGCGTTAAAAAGGCGGGATGATGTAGGGTTGGCTGGTCCTATAAATAACAATTCAAGAATTTTAACACAGGCATTTGTTTCGAGAAAACATATGGAAATATTTGGATGGTTTTTCCCTAAAGAAATCAAAAATTGGTGTTGTGACGATTGGTATAATATGGTATATCATCCCAAATTTTTATATCCTCTTACAAATCATTTTGCCGTAAATGCTGGCGGTCAACCAAGATATAATATCAATAATAATCCAAATTTTACAGGTAATAATCAGCAAACTTTTAGTACGAATGTAAATAAATTGCGCCAAGAAACTCAAAAATTGGCTCACCAACATAAACAATTAATCGAAACTTATATAAATAAAAAATAATAACACTAAGAATAATGGAAACCCTAGGAACAGAATATGGTGGATGGTCTATTCCAATAAATGCTAAATTGAATCAAAATAGTATTGTTTATTCGGGTGGGGTAGGAGAAGATATATCTTTTGATTTAAAATTACTTGAAAAATATAATTGTAATATTTTTTTAATAGATCCAACTCAAAGAGCAATAAAACATTATGATGAGATAAAACAATTTTATAATAATAATTCCCCCAATTTCTCTGGAAATATTCAACCTGATTATTTATTAAATTTATATACTTGCACAAACCCGGATCTAAGTAAATTTACTTATATAAATAAGGGGTTGTACAATAAACCCGCAAAATTAAAATTTTATAAACAAACAAATTCCGATTATGTATCCCAATCATTAGTAGCAAATATGTTTGGTAATGAGTATGATGAGGTTGAAGTAGATTCAATAAAAAATATTATGAATGAATATAATCATACACATATAGATTTATTAAAATTAGATATTGAAGGTTCTGAAATAGAAGTATTAAATCAAATGTTAGATGATAAAATATATCCAAAATATTTATGTATAGAATTTGATTTATTATTGAAAAATAAAGATCCAACCCAAACAACTCAAAAATTGGTAAATCGATTACAAGCAAATAATTATAAAATTTTAGAAAATAAAAACTTAAATATTACATTTGAACTATATTAACATTATTATGGATATATCTAATAATGTATTTAGCTATATTTTATATGAACAAATTAAAAATAAATATAAATATAATAATAACACATGTTTGCACGAAATAATAAGCATAGTGATAAATAATAATAAAATTAAAGAAATATTAGATGGAAAAGGTTATATTCATCCAATGAGAAAATTACAGTATATAAAATTGATAGAAAATGTATTAAAAAAGTATCATTTAAAAAATGGCATTATAAATATAAATTTATCTGACCATCCCAAAACAGGTGTTTTCAATTTTTGTAGAAATATTAATGACAATAATACATTTTTATTACCAGATTTTAGATTTACACATGATGATATTAAATTATCAAATGAATGGGTTGATGGAAAATATAATGATTTTAATGAAACGACAATATATTTACAATCATTACATAATGAATATAAATTTGAAAATAAAATAAATAAATTATATACATCGTGCATACCCCATATAAGTAAACTGCCGTATTTTGTTTATGCATTAAATAATCTAAATAAATGTGCAGGAAATATGTACGGTGGTTCTGTTCATAAATACAATAATGTTAATCATGATTTAATATGTAGATTAGAAAAACATAATTTAGCATCAAAAAATTTTATTCCTTTTATAGAACATTTTAAATATAAATATATAATATACAATGACGGTAATACATTAAGTAATAGAATGAAATTGTTATTAAATGTTAATTCTGTAATAATAAAACAAAAATCTCCATATGAAGAAATATATAGTTATTTAATGAAAAATAATATACATTTTATAGAATATTCAAATGTATACGAGCTATCAGATATTTATGATAATTTAGAAAATAATAGTTCTTTATGTAAAAATATAATAGAAAATAATAAACAATTTGTTATGAATACGCTAAATTATGAAAATATATTAAAATATACAGTAACATTATTAAATAATATTATATAAATATAGCTGTTTAATTATATTTATATATGGCTTCTCCATCATCATTTTGTACAATGTGTACACATACATGTTGTTTTGAATTTATTGGATTAGTATATTCTTTGAGTTTACATCATCCAGGTGCAAAATTTTATTGTATGTTAGATAGTAAAACAAAAGAAGAACTAGATAATCTAACATTAAAACCCAATCTTACTATTATTGTAAAAGTTGAATTGGATAAATATTCAAATAAGGGTAGACAACAAATGGTTCATGAAAATATTTGGGATGAATTTCAAATGCAAAAAGCAAATGTAATAAAACATGCTTTAGAATATGAAAATGATACTATGTTTTTAGATAGTGATGTATTAATTTTAAATCCCATTAATAATATCGATAAATCAAAACAAATAGGGGTTTCTCCTCATTATATAAAAAAATCGAATACAGATGAAGTTGGTTATTACAATGGAGGATGTTTATGGACACAAAATAAAATTGTACCTGATGATTGGATAGAATTTACTAAAACATCTCGTTATCATGATCAGGCATCAATAGAAGATCTTGTAAAAAAATATTCATATCAAGAATTTGGTGAAGAAATAAATTTTATGCCATGGCGAGTATTATTAGCCAATAATCCAAATGAAGTTGTAAATAATATTAATATAAAAAATGCCAATATTAATTATAAGGATACTCCATTAATATTTTTACATACCCATTTTTTGGATCAACGATTTGCTCAAGTTAATAATATATTTCTTAATGCGCTGAGAAAATTAAAACGTTATAAAGAATTGGCTATTATTGATAGAATTATTAATAAACAATGGATTATTAAAATACCAAAACAACCACAAATGGGTATATGGCGTCATACAAATGATAGTTTTAGAGAATTGGCTTTATTGTATCAAAAAAATAATCGAGATATTAAAATAGAATTAACCGATAATGGACACTGTTGGATCGGAAATCATATATTATTATATGATCGTCCAACTGGCGAATGGTTTAATCAAGATTTGGTTAATTCATCTTTAATTCTTTTGGGTAATGGTGATATAAATATTGAGGGAAACCACCTTAAACAACAAGGCTTGATTGTAAAATCATGGGTATTTTGGCCAAGACGACCATTTATAATGGAGAAATTTCTTGCAACAAATTCGAAAAAACAATACAACGAAAGAACAATTGATTCTATTTTCATTGGAAATATCGAAAATTCAATCCAAAATAAATATAGAAATTCACAAGATAAATGGGAAAATGTATTAACAGAATATCATTGTACAAGTGGAACCCAACATAAATTTAGTCAAGAAGAATATTTAGAAAAATTATCATGTGCAAAATATGGGTTAGCACTTAGAGGATATGGTTCAAAATGCCATAGAGAAGTAGAATTAATGGCATTAGGAACAGTACCAATAGTAACCCCAGAAGTTTCTATACAGTCATATATGAATCCTCCCAAAGAAAACATTCATTATATTACAGCAAAAACACCAACAGAATTAAAGGAAAAGGTGCAATCAATAACACAAGAACAATGGGAAACAATGTCTAAAAATTGTTATACATGGTATCAAACGAATGTATATTCCAAAAATTCAATGAATACAATTTTGATGAATATTTTATATACTTGATTATAAAATATATTAATTATAAAATATATTAATTTAAATACAGTACTATAATTATTAAACATAATGGTAAATTTTAATGATATAATGAATAATGAAAATATATATTTATATGCTGGTGATATTAGTGCCGATAGAAGAAAAAACAAATCATTCATAGGTTTATCTGTTTCGCAAGATAACGATTATCATATAAAACATAATGTTGAAAATAATTTACCTTTATTAGAGAATTCGGTTGATATTTATCAATCAGAAGATGTTTTTGAGCATATAGAATATGATAAATTAGTTAATATAATTACTGATATTTATAAGGTTTTAAAACCAGGGGGGCTTTTTAGATTTTCTATGCCGGATTATAGATGTGATATATTACATGAAAGATCTTTTAAAGATGAAGACGATAATGTATATTATGATCCAGGCGGTGGTGGTTCATATGATTATTTAAATAGTAAAGTGGTAGATGGAGGACATATTTGGTTTCCAAAATATGAGTTGACGCTTGAATTAATGAAACAAACAAATTTTGATATGAGCAAGGTAAATTTCTTACATTATTATGATGAACAGGGAAACACAATAATGAAAGATATCGATTATACAAATGGATATATTTCGAGAACTCCAGATAATGATAAACGAGTTCAAGATCCACGACGTCCAATGTCAATTGTGGTCGATTGTTTTAAATAAACTTTATAATACTTAAATATTGTATTAAAATACGTTAAAAATATAATTTAAATATATTTACAAAATTTAAATTATATAATGCAAAATATAACTATATTAGGTGTAGGCCGATTAGGATTAGGATTAGCATTGTTGATAGAAAAGGCAGGATATAATGTATTAGGGATAGATATTGTAGAAGATTATGTTAATCGATTGAATTCAAAAACTTTCTCTACAAAAGAACCAGAGTATGATAGATTATTGCGTGAATCCGTTAATTTTAAAGCATCAATAAATTTAGATGAGGGATTAAATCATTCGGATATCATTTTTATAATGGTTCAAACTCCAAATTCTGGAACTGATAAGTATTATGATCATTCATTAGTATCTAATTTATTACAAAAAATAAATGAACAAAAAGTAAAAAATAAACATATTATTATTGGTTGTACATTGATGCCAAAATATATAGATGAAGTAGGTACCTTTCTTCTCTCTGATTGTGAAAATACTACCTTATCATATAATCCAGAATTTATTGCTCAAGGAGAGATTATTAAAGGTTTTAAAAATCCGGATATGATTTTGATTGGAACTTGTTCACATGAGTTAGGAGAACAATTGAGAGAAATATATACTAAAATGGTACATACAGAACCAAAATATTGTATTATTAGTCCATTAGAAGCTGAAATAACAAAAATAACAATTAATGGCTTTATTACAACTAAATTATCATTTGCAAATATGATATCAGATGTATGTGATAGTATTGGTGCAAATAAAGAAAAGGTACTCGATTCGGTTGGCAGTGATTCTAGAATAGGAAATAAATATTTTAGACCAGGATATTCATTTGGTGGCCCATGTTTTCCGAGAGATACAAGAGCGTTGGCTTTATTTGTAGATCAAAATAATATTAATAATGAATTATTATTATCTACAACAAAATATAATAGATTACATTCGGAATTTTTAACTCAAAAATTATTAACTGAAAATAAAGAAGAATATATAATTGAAAATATATGTTATAAAGAAAATAGTAAAATTCCAATAATTGAAGAAAGTGCTAAATTACGAATTGCAAAACGATTAGTGGAAGCAGGTAAACGAGTAACAATACGCGATGAAATACAATTAATTAATGAAGTAAAAAAAGAATATGGTAATATTTTTAATTATTTAATTATTTAATTATTTAGATATTTAATATATGACAAATTTAACAAATATTACAATCCATATTGTATGGAATTTGGATGTAACAATAAAAATTTATTTTTAATAGAAAATTATATTATACCAGAACTGGCGAGTTTTGAAAATATTTTGGGTAATTTTAAACATCCAATTATTAAGAATACAGCTTTATTAAATAAATTTATTTATATAGATCATTATTTAAATACATATAATGAAGAAGAAAGCATATTAAAAGCACGACCAATTATTATGAAATATATTTTCAATTAATAACCATTAATTTTGTATCATATAAATAATTAATAATTTTAATAAATCCAGATGGTCCACAATGCGGATGATAATAAATGTTGTCGGAACCTTTTAAAATGTATAAATCAAATAATATACCAAAAAATAATTCTGGATCTTTATCATAACCAAAATGACCTATTTTGGTATTAGTATATTTTATATGGTTTGGAAACATTTTTTTAAAGTCACTATTATCTGTTAATACTATCATGTTTTCCTTGTAATTTTTTAATAAATGCTGTAAAAAAAATGTTACATTTTTTTTATAATGAAATTGTTTTTGATCACCATTTAATCCTGCTATTCTATAATGTATTGTATCATAACCATTACTGATATTTAAATAATTAATATTTTTATTAAATAATTCTAAAAAAAGTTCATTTGTATTAATAAATCTTTTTACAAATAATTTACAATTATGTGTAATCGGTTGTGAAAAAATAATATTAGATAATAATAATAATGGTTCATTATCTTTTATGTTATTGATAATATCATTTTTATTATTATAAAAATATATTTTGTCCTTATTATTTTTAATATATTCAGAATATGAACTATCATTATCTAAATATAATGATATTGGATGTAAGTCAGTATTATAATATAAATTTATATTATGTTTTTCACATAATTGATATATACCTATTAATCCTCTTATTATATCACCAAAACCAAATATATTATCATATATTGTAGTTTTTAAATTACAAGGACTTTGAGTTAATGTAAAAATAATACTTTTCATAATAATATATATTAAATATTATTTTTAATATATATTATTATGAAAAAAATAATATCTTTTTCATTATGGGGTAATATGAGATTATATTGTATTGGTGCTATTAAAAATGCTTTATTAGCAAAAAAATATTTCCCAGAATGGATTTGTCGTTATTATTATGATGAAAGTGTACCTAAAATAATTATAGAATATTTAAATTCATTAGATAACGTTGAACTAAAATATATGGATTTACCTAGTGGTGCTAAATATTATAAACAAAATGGACAATATGGTATGTTTTGGAGATTTTATCCATTTAATGATAATGATGTAGAAGTATGGATGGCAAGAGATACAGATTCTCGTATATCCGAACATGAAGCAAAAAAAATAGACGATTTTTTAGAATCTGATAAAATATTGCATACTTTTAGTAATTTAAATGAAAAATTATGTAGAGGATGTGGTGTTTCTTTTAGAAATTATATAAATAATAATAATACCCGAATATTTAACAATAATCAATTAAATTTAGATGTTTTATTAAAAGATCAAGATAAAATTAATTGCAAATTTTATGATGATGAAAATTTTTTAAATAATATATTATTTCCATATTTTAAAAATTTTTATTTGAGGTCGGAGAGATTTCCTACTAATAAAAAATTTTATAATAATTTAACTGGCAATTTTATTGGAGAGGTATTAGATGAATATGATAAAAATATAGATAAAAATAAAGACAACAGTTTTAATTTAAAAAATAATTATGATGATTTATATATATTATTAGATAATTATAAATTAAAATTAGCTAATTTATAAATGGAAAATAATTTAAAATAAATTCGGGTTCATTTTTACTATTTTTTATATCGAGTGTATCAGGTAAACTTTTAGAATTTAAAGAAATAGTTTCAATTAAATCTTTTCTAACAAAAGTACATTCATATACATTTGGTAATATAATATCATTATATATACATGTTTTACAACTATTGTTACAATGAAAATGTACTAATACATGTGTATTACGTATTTTTTTTAAAATATTTATTCTAAAACTTTGCGATAAATATTTTGAACGATCATTAAAACATTTTACAACCAGTTCATTATCTAGATGTGTATAATGAAATTCAATAACCATTTGTGATATATTATTTAGTTGTTCAAATGATAAAATATTGAACCAATGATATTCCCAGGTTTCAATATCCATTTTTAGAAAAATATTTTTATATGTATTCAGAATATCAAATAGATTATCTGTTGTATTTGAATTTACAATTCCAATATTTTTTTTTATAAATGTAATATTTTTATGTGTTTTAGGTAGGTTATTTATAGTTCCATCAAATACAAAACAATTAGTATTATATTTATTACAAAAATCATATTCAAAGTTAATATCATCATTTATACCGCATCCTAACAACAAATCATATCGAAAATTATCTACTATAACATAGCCACCATCGCCAGATGTTCCCAATCTAATTTTAGGTAAACCAATATTATAATTTATAAAATAATTAACATTTTTATTATAATTATTTATATATTTTATGTATATATTATTAATAATTTTTAATCCTTCTTCATTATAATGACTTGTTATTTTTTCTGCATTTACTAAGTTTTTCGTTTTAAAATTTAGTTTATAAAATTCATCTCTAGGATCAATAAAAAGTATATTATTTAATAAACAATAAGATTTAATTAGATTATTTAATAAATATCTTTCACTTAAACTATCGTCATCATCTAATATATGTCCTACAAAAATAACTTTATTAAATAATAAACTTACAATTTCATCAATATCATTAATAATTTCTTTGTTATCTTGTTTATAAAATAAAATATTATCCCGATTTTTATTATAATTTACATCATCGTATAATATATGATGAACAAAATTATTTTTATATTTATATATTTTTTTACTAGTTATTTCTATTATAAAAATATCTGAATTAATAAATTGTTTATTATAATATTCAAAAGTATTATTTAATTTATTTTTTATAATACCAGAACGAAATGTGTTATTAATTTCTTCATCAGATAAATTATTTTTATTTAAATAATTTATTAATTGTAAAATTTCTTTACTAGAATGGGTATATGAAATTTCATTTTTAATATCTGAAGTTTTTGTTATTTTATCAATTTCTTCTAATCTACAACTACCAAATAATGTAATCATATAATGATATATAATATAATATATTATTTAAACATTTTTACTTATAAAATATTTAAATTATTTATTTATATTAATTTTCTTTAAAAAATATTCACCTAAAAATATAGGTGAAAAATATTTTATTGCATTTTCATAACATTGTTTAGATTTTTCTTGTAAAAAATCTTCATTTGTTAATAATAAATTACATTTACTACATAATTCTTCATAATTTTTAAATTCAAAAAAATCTCCAAGTTGTTTTAATGGATATTCTTGATCAAGTAAACCAGGTGTTTTATAATAAAGTAAAATACTACCTTGAGAAACAATTTCCCATGGTCTTTTAGAATCCCAACCACCAGGAGCAGGAACATATATACAAATTTTGGAATTATTTATTGTTTTAAAATAATTATCACAAGTTTTCCATCTATGCCAACTATGTATATTATTATCATTTTCACAAAATACTTTAATTTTATCATCAACAACCATATTTCCATAAATTAATTCATTCGATACTTTATAATTCTTAAAATTTTTATTAATAAAATTTTGCATTATTTGTCTATGATGACCTGGTCCAGGGAAATGACAAATATCAATAATTCTTTCATTTATGGGAATATTTTTATTAAATTCTAAATAACTAAAATTTATTCCAAATGGTAAATAAATACCTTCATTATTAAATTTTTGTGTTTTAAATATATAATCCGGTTTATAATTATCGATTTTAATCATTTGTCTTTTAGTTAATAAATTTTGTTTTTCAATTTCTTTTATTTCTTCATTATTAATAACACCATAACCATTACAATATTTTATATATTTAGTTATCCAATTATTATTATTATTGTCATCATCACTATCTATTAAAATATATGGTATTTTTTTATTTATTTTATTATATAAATCCCACCTTGCTCCCCAATGTAAATTACTTATAACAAAATCAATTTCATTTTCAATATTATCGAATGAATCAATAATAGTATTACAAAACCATGAATTTATGTTAGTTTTTTTATATACAAAAATTTTGAAACCGAGCGTATATAGGCCTTCAATAATTGTTATAGTAGGACCATCGTATGATTCTGAACCAATAAATAATATATTTTTATTCATAATATTAAACATTGAATTATTTATTTAATATTAAATAAATATTAAATAAATATTAAATAAATAATTCAATATATTTATATAAATATATTTATAATGACTGAAAATAAAAATCCATCTAAATCAATCGAAAATATTAAAGAATATTGGAATACAAGACCATGTAATTTAAATCATTCGAAATTAGAAAAAGGAACAAAAGAATATTTTGATGAAGTTGAAAATAAAAAACATTTTGTAGAACCACATATTTTAAATTTTGCAGATTTTTCAAATTGTAATGGTTTAAAAGTTTTAGAGATTGGTTGTGGTATAGGAACTGCAGCAGTTAACTTTATAAAAAATGGAGCAAAATATACAGGAATAGAATTATCAGATGAATCCTTAAAATTAACACAAGAACGATTAAAAATATATAGTTTGTCGGGAGAATTATATAATTTGAATGCTGAAAATAATTTAGATGATTTGGGTTTAGAATCATTTGATTTAATATATTCTTTTGGTGTTATTCATCATAGTCCAAATCCCGAAAAAATTGTTGACAATGTATATAAATTATTAAAACCAAATGGAGTTTTTAAATTAATGCTATATGCTGAAAAATCGTGGAAAAAAATACTCATAGATAAGGAACAAGAACAATATGAAGCACAAAATGGTTGTCCATTAGCATATACCTATACAAATCAACAGGTTAATGATTTATTAAAAGATTTTAATAATATTAATATATTTCAAACTCATATTTTTCCATATAAAATAGAACCATACAAAAATAATATTTATGAAAAAGAAGATTGGTTTGAAGCAATGTCAGAAAATATGTTTAAAATATTAGAAGAAAAATTAGGCTGGCATTTATGTATAACTTGTAATAAATAGTTAAATATTTTTTATAATTAGTATATAAATATTATAATATAACTAATAAATATAATTACTTATGAAATTAATTATATTTACCACATGTAAACCATTATTTGGAGATGATGCCTGGAGACAAGAACAAGCAATCAAATCATGGACCTTGTTAGAAAATATTGAAAAACTTATAATAATTATAGGAAATGATTATGGAACAAAAGAAATTTGTGAAAAATATAATTTGATTCACGAACCAAATATTAAGAATATGGACGGGGTTCCATATTTATACGATATGTTTTTAATTGCAAATAAATATGCGAAAGATGACGATGTTATGTTATGGACTAATTCGGATATGATTTATTTTCAAGATATGATAACTACAATTTTAAGTTTTAAAGAATTACACCCCCATGAAAAAAATTATTTACTTGTAGGTCAACGTCATGATTGGCATAACCCAAAAATTTTAGAAGAATTTGAAAAATGTACATTTTTAGAAAAAATGAATCTAAAAAATATACCATCAATAAAAGTAGAGAAATTAAATTCTCTATATAATGAATGTTCATTACATCCTGCCTGTGGTATAGACTATGTTTTACATAGTAAAACTACATTTTTAAATAATTTAGATCCAAATTTAGTAATTGCTGGAACACGCCACGATATGATAATGGTAGGTGTAGGATTAGAAAAACATTATTTTACTTGTGATATAACAAGTACATGTTTAGTTATTCATCAAAATCATGACTATATTATTAGTAATAAAAATTTATCTAAATTTAAAAATAATAACCAAAAATGCAAAGGGACTCAACGATATATTTCAGATTCACCCTTTAAAACCACAATTATAAATAATGAAATAAAATTTATAAAAAAATAAAAAGTTACGATAACATTTTTTTTTTAGTCGTCGAAGCAAAATTCTTTAAATTTGATTCCATAAGATTAGTGGTGGTTTTATTAATGGTTGCCTGATCGCGTGTACGAGTGATAGCACCAGTTATCGTATTATATCCATCTGGGCTACTGCTCCCATTATTATCGTTATTATCGTTATTATCGTTATTATTATTATTATTATTATTATTATTATTGTTGCCATGTTTGGGTGATGTATGTGTTATAGTCACGTTACGAGTATACGCCTCTTCATTATCAGGAATGTTTAAATTAATACTGCTATTAATGTCAATATTAATAGAATCATTAAATTCTTCCAATAATTTTAATATTTTTTCCATTCTATTTATTAAAATAACTAATTTGGCTACAATTTCAGAATCATCCTGATATGTATCTTTCAAATTTTTCAAACCAGTATTGCAGTTCGCAATAGATGATTTAATAGTTACACACATATCACAAAGAGAACCTTCAATAATTGTTTTGCTAGTTTTTTCAACCATATCTACAAGTATTTCTATATGTTTTATACATGTATCTCTACCATATCCATTGTATTTTCGAACTATACGACTATACCACGAATATGTGCTAACAAATATTTTTGTATCGCCTGGAATAACCGATATAGCTAATTTATCGTGTTCCTTCAGTTGTCCAATAATCTCTAATTCAACTAAAATGTTGTCAATATCCATCGTAATATAATATACTATACTATATTTTATTTATTTAAATATATTATATGTCTAAAATTAAAAATAATTTCTCTAAAATTATTAATTATAAAAATCAAATCGGCGAATCATTTACAAAAATCAATGATAAATTGAAATTCTTAATTGATCTATATATTAACATAGTTAACAATAACAACAAAATAGATACATTAACAACAGATTCATTTTACTTTCAAAATAAATTGATAAAAATGTTATTGGAAAATAATCGGAATATTTTTAAATATATAAACAATCAAATTTATGGTGATTATTATAAATTAATAAAATATATTCAAAAATACATTGAAACAACGTTTGAATCTTCCGATGAATCAGGAATTACAACTATGGTTAAAAAATTTTTACCATATAAAATATCAGATAATTCTAATAATCATACTATTATATGTAGTGAAAAAATTTATATTAATATAGTAGACACTATAAATGAACTTATAAAATACAAAGAAGAATCCGACAAACATTTAAATACAACGAAAACCTCTTTAAATAATGGTATAAATATAGAAAATTATTTGGAATCGATAAAATTTAAAAATTTGCTTATACAACAAAATATAGATTTATTTACTGCATTTTTAGACCGATATACAAAATATCATGAGCAATATTTAAATAATTTGCGTGTAACTTTAGAAAATTTGCACAAAAATATTATAGATAATATATATTTTGATACGTCCACAATTAATAGTTCAAATATTCCGAAAAAAGCATCAATTAGAAACTGTATTTATCAAGATATAAAAAATGAGATAATATATACAAAATCGGATATTATAAACAATAATAACAAGATACGATTTATAAATTCGCGCACATATTTATACGTTACACCATGTTTTATAAGTATTTTGTCATATATATTTTATTATAATTATAGTTATTTTTTATAGTTATTTTTTTATAGTTATTTTTAAATTTAATTAAAAATTGATAAATAATATTATTTAAATATAATTTTTAAATAATACTTAACTTATGGAATTAAAATTAAATAAAAAGGTTGACACGTATATAGTTGACTTTAAGAATAATTTAAAAAGCCACATAGATACATTAAATATTGATGATAAAACTAATCAAAATTTATCTTCATTTATATTCAACTATTCCCAATTAACTTTAAATCATACCGATTTTATGAAAAGAAAAAGAGTGGTATCCTCGATCCCATTAAATGAGAGATGTATTGCAAAAAAAGCCAACTGTGAACAATGTACTCGAAGAAAAAAAGAAACATGTGACTATTGTGGAACACATGAGAAATGCCAACCACACGGTATAATTGATAATGTATTGGAAAAAACTACACTAAAAAAATGTGAAATTCAAATAAAAGATATAAAAGGCATACATTATTATATAGATCAAGAAGGAAATATTTATGACACATCTGATATTTTGTCCAATAAAATTAATCCAAAAATAATTGCAAAATATATTATATCACACGAAGGGGATTATAGTGTAGTTTTTATTTCAAATTAGTTTAATATGCATATGATATATAAGTATTAAAATATAGAATTAATTTGCTTTTTATTATATCACAATTAATATATCTAATATTCCAATTTTCTGATTCAGTTAAAGGAATGTTTTTTTCTGCATAACCGACTATATCTATAACTAATACATGATCGTTATATTGATTGGTGGTGTTAACGCGATTTGGTTGTAAATAATGCATATCATCTGAATTAGAATATATAGAATTATTATAACAATAATTCTCTCGACAATCGAGAGAACAAAAGTTTTTATCACATGCCTTATAGATATTTTTATTTGTATCTATACGTGAATGGCATAAATAGCAGATAAACATATTTTGTTTAATATATTATATTTATTATATTTATATATAATATATCAATTTTTATTTACTAACCGAACAATATTTTAAGGCATAAGATTTAAAATTATATTGACAAAAAAAAATTGACATTCTTTTAAATAAATATGATTATTTAAAAGAATGAGTGGTCTAGATATTGAAGGTGTAATAAATAAATTGAGTGAATTATATAGTTTTGATAAAATAGAAGCACGTGTGTTATTGGGATACACGATTGATAAATCAGTCAATAATAATAAAAATAATAATAATAATAATAATAATAATAATAATAATAATAATAATAATAATAATCATACTCCCAACATTAAATCAACGTGTAAATTAATACCGACACCATTTAATGGTATTGTATATATTGATCAATGTAAGGCAGTTATATTTAATCGTGGTCTATATACACAGTGCAAAAAAAAGTGCATAGAAGAATTCTGCAGTTCATTATGTAAAAAATTAAAATATGGACACATTAATACAAGAAAAGATTATCCAGTTGGTACCTATATTTTACCCAATGGTAAAAAGGAGATACGTCTATCGACACTAACAAAGAGGGAAGATAAGAAGGAAGAAAGAAAGAAGGTAATAGATAGAAGATGCGTAGAGGATAGCGAGGATGAAACGGTAGGTGATGATGAAACGGTAGGAAAGGATGAAAATGTAGGAGAGGATGAACGTGTAGGAAAGAATATTGTAAGTTTAGATAAATGCAAACGAGGTAGACCAAAACAACCGGAAAAAAAAATAATATATATTGATGATAAATCAAATAGTGATTTAGGATCAAATAGTGATATCGGATCAAATATTGAATATGAATCGGATAATGTAGAAGAAATTTTAGTAAAACAACAAACAATAAATGGCAAATTGTGCTATGTAAGTGAAACAGGAACAGTATACGACATTTCAACACATGAGGAAATATAAAGATAATCGAGAAGTGTACAGTATAAAAAAAATTGAAGTAGAGAAAGAGTAGGGTATAGAGGATTTCACAAACCAACAAACGACCAAAACCAA
>Ga0222668_1000789_pt1 | contig 17560 bp, 17 predicted proteins | sample AntAcemetagen728_FD_179823 | JGI IMG/M metagenome (GOLD analysis project Ga0222668, IMG submission 179823) | Saline water microbial communities from Ace Lake, Antarctica - #728 | ecosystem: Environmental > Aquatic > Non-marine Saline and Alkaline > Saline | place: Antarctica: Ace Lake... | reverse complement strand
CCACAGGGGGGCCATGTCGGTGGCCGGGCCGTAGCCGCCGTTGTCGGAGGAGAAGACGATCATGGTGTTTTCGCGTTCGCCGAGGCGCTCCAACCCGGCGATCAGGCGGCCGACGCTGTCATCGATGGCTTGGATCATGGTGGCCATGACGACATGGTTGTGGAGTTCGCCGGGTTGCTTGGCTTCGTATTTCGGGAGCAGAAATTTTTTCGGCTGGAGCGGAGTGTGGACCCCGAAATGTGCGAGGTAGGCACACCAGGGAGCGTCTTTGTTTTTCTTGATGAAATCGATGGTTCGGTCGGTGAGCGCGTCCGCGAGATAAGTGCCGTCCGGCAGGTAGTGGCCGCCGTTTTTAGTGAGGTCCTGGTGCTGCACGGCGACATCGAAGCCCTGGGTGGTGGGGTCCTTGCCGAGGTGCCATTTGCCGAACATGCCGGTGCGGTATCCGGCTTTTTGCAAAACCTCCGCCCAGGTGACGATCTTGTCAGCGAGCACGTTGGTTCCGGGATCGATTTTGAGGCGGCGGTGGGCGGATTCGCCGCGGGGCTTGGTGCCGACGTTGAAAATGCGGTGGCGGGGAGTGTATTGCCCGCTCAGCAGCGAGGCGCGGGCGGGAGCGCAGTTGGAGGCGTTCGAGTAGGCATCAGTAAAGACCATTCCTTTCGCGGCGAGTGCGTCGAGGTGAGGGGTTTCATAGAAATCCGAACCCATGAAGCCCGCGTCCTTCCAGCCGTAATCGTCGAGGTAGATGAAAAGGATGTTGGGTTTTTCCGCCGCGGTGAGATTCGCCAGTGTGAAAGCCGTTGCGATAATACGGAAGAGGATTTGCTTCATGGAAGAGAGATCCTATTCCAAATCGCCGAAGATGGAAATGGTGGAAACTTTGAGGCCGGAATTTTCAGATGGGAGCAGGACCATAATCTTACGGATTTTTGATTTCCGCTGGTGTAACGATTCCATATCATTCTTTCAAGTGTGTAATCCTTGGCGAAAACAGCGATTTCGTGCAGGGCGAAGTTTCACTCATAAAAGCTAACGACATAAAGTGCTGCTAATTCAGGTGGGTCTTTTGGTATGACGAAGACGATTTGTCTAGTGCGCGCGTTGTGCCGCCAGGATTTGCGCACAAACCAGCGAGATTTTTCCTCTCCACGGGTCAGGCTGTCGAGTTTGACGTAAAAATCTCCTTTTTCTTTCTTCGGTGCTGGCATGAGCACAGTGGTTTTAGGTTTGAGCAGGAGGTTTTGCTCGCCAACTTTACCTCCGACCGCAATCTCGCTCAAATTGACCCAGTAAATCTCCCCCGGCGCAAACACGGAAGCACTGGCATTTACCGGTTGAATCCGGATCGGGAAGGTCTTGTTGCTTGGGTCGGTGATTACAAGGAGGACGCACAAGTCCCAATCAACCGGGATGGTGACTTTCGGGGCATTGGCCGGTGCTGGCTTATCTGCCGGGAGCATCTTAGGAAGCAGGATGAATTGCTCTCCATTGTCGGGTAAGGCGATGTTTTCTGTGACTTCGTAGCGGCGCAAATCCACCGGCGCGAATTTGCCGGAGGCTCCGTAGAGAAAGGCTTTCTCTGGGGCATTGGCTGGCGCTCCATGGTATATGACCCGCACATTGCGTTTCGCCTCGGGTTTGTCCGTGGCGTCGACCGCGTTTTCAGCAAAAGCGCTTGGCGCGAGTAGGAGCAGTGCGAAAGTGACTAGGGTCGATTTTATTTGCATACTGTGGGCTTAAATTTCGTCTTGGGAGAGCCAGCGAAAGGAGACAATCTCGAAGCGTCTGCCGAAGCGGGCATTGTCATCTGCGGTGAGTGTCGAAGAGCCGGGTAAGACGGTGTTGTCGTCAGCCAGGTTGACGTAGTCTGCTTTGCGTTGCACCACAGCTTCGCACCAAGCTTTGGCCGTCACGTTGCCAGTGGCCGGGTCTCGGTGTTCCCCGTAGCTGCGAATCCGAAAAGTGTCGTCGCGCACCGATAGTATGGGTGCCAGGGAGCGGAGTAGATCTGCCTGGCGAATCCACCCGGGGAACCCGTAAGCGATGTGCCCAGCGTCGGCTTCGGGAAATTTATTGAGAGAAATAGGAGTCCTCCCTGCGGGGATTCGTTGATCCGATAAAATCTCCTTATTAGGATCTAAGTCGATGTCATATGTGGCCGACGTATGGTCGGAGAGCTTGAGTATTGCGGTCTCAAAGGTGCCAGCAAGGGCGAGTTCGGTGTTGCCAGTCACGAGCTGTCGGTTGACGAACTCGGAGAGGGAGAGGAAGGGGCCGCGTAATTTGATTTGCTCAATGATTTCCTCGGCCAGTGCCTCGATTTGACCGTCGTCGAGTTGGCTGTAGTTGCCTATTTCCGGATTTGGACCGACATCTGTCGAAGAACCGGCGACGGTGGTTCGGCTGATCGCCGTTTTATCAGTGCTGGTACTGCCGGGCTGCACATTCCAGCCTCCGCTTCCCGTGTAGTTGATTTCCGGCATTTGCACATCGCGCAGGTTGCGTAGGAGAGACGTCCAAGCATGCACCGAGGTGGAATTGACGTTGAACATACCTTCGACTTCCAGCTCGGAAGCGATGGTGCGCCATGCGGTGGTCGCAGCCAAATCGTCCCCTACCGTGGAGCGACGAGTGTGGGGGCGGTAGAAGCTGTTGGGGAGTGCGGTGGTCAGACTGAGGTGATCTTCATAAACTTGATCTTTGGTGCGCGTCTCGTTCTGGCTCCATGCCTGAGTCTCGGGCGCGATGGAGGAAACGAACCAGTCATCGAAAAACAAGTGATTGGCCACATAGCTATGATCCAGTGACAGAGGGGCACCTGCCTGCCGAGCGTCATCCCAAGCTGGATTCACTGTTATGCCGACTTGATCGGGTTCAAAGTCGCCGAAGGCGTGGCTGTTCCCTATAGCATTAAAAACAAAAGGCGCCCTGGTGTTGCTGCTGGTGATGTCGAAATGCTGAAGTTCCCCCAGTGAGCGAAGTGGGCGCAGGGGGAGTTCAGCGACCACCAGGTGAGTCAATCCTGTCAATGCTCCTGACTCGCTGGCACCGAGACCGATAAAACTGTGATTCTCGGGCTGAACATAAGACGGTATCCCGCCCTCTGGTGTGGAGTTTGCCGGTCCATTGAGGGCAAAACAATTGATGCTGTAGTGACCTTGCAATTGGTCTACGTCCTGACGACCGTAGAAGGTTAAGGGATTCGCATTGAGCATGCCGACCCCGCCATGGTTCCGAGTAGCGGCAGATTTCACTCCATTCTTGAGGGTCGCCTCGGCGGTAGCTGGATTGCGGGTAACCATTCCGGCGAAAAATTCTTCAGGGTCATCATACAGTTCCTTGAGCCTGCCGCCGTCGCTCATTCCGGTTTGGGAGTAGTACTGCCCTTTGCCTGTGGTTGGCATTTGATAGTGATGACTGGCGATCTGGCCGTCCGAATTTCTCAACGTGTAATTGATTCCGGTTTTGCCATAGTTCCAGTGATCATTCGAATTCCCATCTATGTTTGCGGAAAGTTTGATTTGATTCAGTTTGTAGATTTCGCTCCCCAACCCCTTGAACTGTACAGGACCGCTGGGGTAGTCGTAGTCGACCTTGTCATAGCGGAAGCCACCGGTGGTGCGGTATCCTGGGTAAAGGTCAAGTTGGCTGAGGGACGTGCCATCGACCGGATCGGAGTTTTGACTACTGAATATCCTGGATTCTCCCGGCTGCAAGGTAATGCTGCGCCCACCGCTCTCGTTAAAAAAATCGAGTTCTAAAACCTTGTTTCCGAGAATCTCATTCATGCTCAGGACTATACCCCTGGATTGGTTAAAAGAGGGTGTTCTCGATTTACGATTCGCGATTCGGAATTGAAAGGCGATGGGGAAGGGTTGCCGTGTTGACAGGCCCAACGATTCAACGGTCAGTTCAACGTTGTAAGGATTCCAAAGAGTGATAGCCGGGTGCATGTTGATGCAGGCTATGAATGTATCGGTAAGCTCGACGCTGTCGGGCACTTCAGGAATTGCCGAGAAGGAAAAAATCCAGTTCATCCGGGCGACGACGGGATAGCGGCGGACTTTGTCGCGCCACTCACTGACCTGATTGATGTCAAAAACGCCTGCAAAGCTGGGCATCGTCACCTGTTCGGAGCCGCTGCTGGATATGTAACGATATTGCGTGGCGTAATCCTGCAGTGTGCTCCATGAGGCGGAAGCGCTGGCAGTCGGCCTGTTGGCCTGTAAGGCGGGAGGAGTCGCGTAGTTGTTTGCGGGATACCTGAGTTCAAGGATAGGCTCCGCCCAAGGATAAATTAGATTGTCGGCTTTGGGGATGGCCTCGGTGCCGGGGGTGAGGGTGAAAAAGCGCGGATTGGCAGCCGATACCTGAGTCCAGTCCTCCGCCATGAGTGAGAGGTCGCGCTTCCACCCGCCAGTGGCGGCGTTGGTTAGCAGGCCACGGGACGAAGAAGTGAGGTCATAGAAATATTTTTCGGAAGGCGGCGGATCAGTTGCAGCGGGGACTGCGACAGGGGTTAAAAAATCGAGAGTCTTATGAGAGATGGAGCGATTCAACGTGGCATCCTCTACCAAATTATAGACTCCGGCATCGGGTGTTCCGAAAGTGGCCATCCGCGCCGCCCAATCAGCCGTGGTGGATGGGGAACCATCATTGAATTTAAGCTGTGCTTTATCGTTTTCTCCATCGATCCACCATGCGTAGCCTCCCTTGCCGTTGTCGATCATTGTGGGCACGACATGCACCTCTTCACTGACGCGGCCAGTTCCAAGCGATCCGGTCGAGACGAGTGGAATAGTCCCGGCGGTTTCCTCCAAGAGCGGTGGATTTGTGGGGTCTTGACTGGTCGCGGCATCTGAAACAAGCCAGCCGAGGAAGCGTCCAGCATTGGTGGAGACGGGTTCGAGATCCCCGCTTTGCAGCTTTTCAGCATAGGCGGGAGCGGTAGGAAAGCCAGTGGTGCTGTCGTGATCACTGCCTTCCCAAGAGCGCCAGACTCCAGTGACTTTTCGGGGTCCATTCACAGTGGCAATGGCCTCGGCTGAGGCGGTGATCCGTGTATCCGGCCCAGCGAGTCCTTGAAGCTGGCCCAGTGCGACCATCAGAGCCATGCGGGCGTTGGCGCGGGCGAGGGCGTTCTGATCGTTGTGTGATGAATTTCTCAGTGCCACGCTTGAGAGTGAAATCAGGCCCATTGCGATGATAGAGATCAGCACCATCAAAAACAGAGTTACCACGAGGGCAAAGCCGGATTTTAACTTCTGAAAATTTGGGTTTCCGTTGGTCATTTTGGGTTTTTGTATGGAAATTCTTACATGAAGAGATTGGTAATGTGCATACAATGTAAGATCACGTCAAGTTATTGATTGCAATAATATTGCTAGGAATTTTTATTTCCGTTAAATCGTTAGAATCTCAGCGGGCTGGCCGATGGACATCTGGTAGGTGAATCCGATCTCACTTGCAAGCTCGTTTTGCTCTTTCGCGCTGGGACGTTCCGGTGGAGCCGCTGAGGAGCGTAGCGACGAGGCGGCGGAACCGGAACGTCCCAGCGCGGTGGCCAGGGCACCCAGCTCCTTGTGCCCCCGGACCCGCCGGAAGCCCTCCTGGGCCCGCAGCAGCGCCACTCCCATCCAGCGCGTCAGCTGGTCGGTCTTCGCATTCCAACGGCACACCTTGCCTATCATCCCGCGCGAATTCCGCATCACGTTCTCGATGTGGTTGGTGCTCAGAAACGTCACGTTGAGTGTCGCCGGCACGTTGAGCCGGTGAAACGACAAGATTCCGTCCTTGCGGCTTTCCAAGCTCTCCGCCGCCGCCAGGTTTTTGCCTCTGACGAATTCCAGCAACCCCTCAAAAGCCTCTTCTCCCGCCTCCGCTCCCTCCACCCCGCGCAACCGGTTCATCCGCGCAACAACTTCATGTTGATGCTTCCAGGAAAGCTTTGCGCACAGCCCGCGCTCGACATGCACCAGGCACTCCTGCTGCACCGCATCCGGCCAGAAATGTCTTACCGCCTTGGCGATCGCATCGCTGCCGTCTCGAACCAACAGCAGCCTGCGCGCCGTCCCCGCTTTCAATCCCCGGGCGTGCAATCTCGCGAATAAACCCTTCACCACCTCCGCGCTTTCACTGCTGCCTTCCTCGAAATCCAGCAAGTGTTTATGCCCGTGAATATCGATGGCCAGTGCTACAACCACGCAGCTATCCTTGCCCGGAAAAACCCCGTCCACCATCATCGCAACCACGTCGATTTCCGAAAGATCCCGTCCCCGGAATTCATCCAGAAGCTGCTTGCTGCGGGCCTTCCAGCCCTCGCAAACCGTGCTCGCGCTCACGCCCAGCATCTTGCCCACGCCGCTGCCCGAAGCCCCGTGGCAGATCGCCTCAAGCACCTCGTCGAACATGCCCTTGCGGCGTTTGACTTCGCTGTAGGACTTCAACTTCACCTCCCGTTCCAAGCCGGTTGGAAGCATTTCGCGGACCCGGCGTTTTGAAATGCTCTCCTTGCCCGAGGTGGTCTGAATGGTGACCGGTTCGCTTCCGGCCCGTCGGTGAACGCTCCCTGTCGGGCGGTAAGTTTCCCCGCACAGCGAGGCTAGCGCTTAAGGTCTGTCCCTTTGCAATACCTTTGCAATATGCCGTGCTCCGGGGCGGCTTCTCTTGACAGCGGCATCAGAGACGAAAAGGTATCGCCAGCCGGAACGCACCGGAAAACATCATGTTCCGCCATCCTACCGCCAAGCCCGCCTCTACGGTAAGGCGTGCGCTTCCTTTTCTCAAAGTAGCTCTGATCGTGCTGTTGCTTTTGCTGATCTGGCGTTTTTGGGATCACGCAGCTTTCCTCGCCTGGAAGAGCACAGCGGGGCCTGTCCCCTTTTTCATCGCGCTGGCGATCCTGCCGGTGATCGGCTTCCCGACCACACCATTCTACCTGATCGCCGGCGCGACCTTCGATCTGCCAACAGCCCTTGGCGGATCCTTGCTGGCACTGGGGGTGAATCTCACACTGAGCTATCTGCTGGCACGTGGCCCGCTTCGCTCGCTACTGGAGAAATGGCTGGCACGCTCGGGACGAAAGCTGCCGCAGGTGGAAAAACTCGGCTACTGGCGCTTCACACTCATGGTGAAATTCCTGCCCGGGCTACCTACGTTCATGAAAAATTCCGCCGTGGCGCTGGCAGGCGTCCCTTTTCCGATCTTCTTCGGGCTTTCACTGGCGATCTCCGGACTTTATGCGGCGGGCTTCATCGTGCTCGGGGAATCGGCCTTCGACCGGGATTACTCGCGGGGCATCATCACCCTGCTGGCAATCTCCGCAATCGCCGGCGTGATCTTTCTCATCCACCGCCGGAAGACCTCCTGAGAAACCCCCAATGGCACTGCGCACCGACCTCCTACCTCGCAGGAACTGCCGGTATCTCCCTAATCTGATTTAGCAGGGACCCCGAATGGCAATACCTCAAACCCCGCCATCTCCAGGCCAAACGCCTGCCCTCCGTCATGGCAACGCCCCTTGGCCATAGTCTGAAATCTCCTTGCCATAGAACCGTTCCAGAAAAATCTGGCGCCGGATTGCTTCCGGGAGGCTTTTCGAAATCCCTGACCAGACAAGCTGTCGGGCGGTGTCTGCCATGTTGCAGCCAATGATGAGGCGTTCGGCTCCGGTCTTTTCCAGCATCTTGCGGAAGAGGTGGGCGTTAAGGTCTGCCGGGGTGTCTCTTATTGAGAAACCCGTGTCAGCATATCGGTCAGGTTCAATTTTTGAGACCATGTATTTAAATAACTTTTGTCGGCTCCGGTAGCGAGGAGATTTTCCACATCGGAGAGCTGTCTTTGGCTTTGGGATTCCCGTGCCCAGTCTAGTTTTGATAGAATGAGATCTTCTTTGCTGACGATCCAGAGCTGGTGACCGAGGACTTCGATCCTCTGGCGACGTTTGAATTCAACGAGGCGGTAGTCCTCGCGTTTGCGGATCATGAAATCGACTTTGATCAGGCTCTCGTTGTGAATGACCTTGAAGGAAGATTGGTCAAGCACGGCTCCGCGCGCGGCCTCTTCGCTGAAATAGAAATCGTCTCCGAAGATTTGTGGGAGGATTTCGAGATCTTTGAGGGCAAGTGCGGCGACGATATCGATGTCGCGGGTCATGCGGGGCTGGGCGTAGTGGTTGAGTGCCATTGAGCCGGTGAGCATGTATTCCAAGCTGGCCTCTTCGAGACGCCGGATGACATTGAGGAGGAGATCGAGTTCGGAGAGCATTTTTGTGGAAGGTTTCTTGCTGAGATTGAAGTCGCTGATCCCTCTCGTTAGAGAATCAATTTTTCGATTTGTGGACTTCTATTTCGTGGGTTTCCTGCCCGATCGCCTGATAAAGCTCTCCGCAGAGGTCGGTGATTTTTTCACACCGTGCGGAAAAATCCGGGGAACCTGTAATCACGGGATGACCAGCGATATGTGCTGAAAAATGATCAAGCCAAACCGAGACCCGATCCAGGGCTTCGTGACGATGGAAATCGTCCAGCTCTTCTCCGGTTGCCTGTCTATTTGATTTCCCACTCATAAGTTTCGTTTCAGTCGAATAGTTCCGTGTGGGAACCCGTGCGGACCAGGATGGCGGATTCTTCGGTGAGCTGGTAGATGAGGAGCCAGTCTCCGCCGAGGTGGCATTCCCGGTATTCCTTGAGGTTCCCGGTGAGCTGGTGATCGCGGTTGTTGGGTGGAAGGGGTTTGCTCTCGGCCAAGAGATTGATGACCTCACTCAGGCGCACGATGTCGCGTCTTGTGCGTTTGATCCTATCAACGTCTTTCTTGAAACGTTTCTTGAAGATAATCTCGCGCATCAGAGACCGAGCGCGGATTTCGCTTCCTTCGCGGTTTTGTAGCGGGGCAGTCCTTCGGTCGGTTCATCCATCGCTGCCAGGGTTTCGGCGTTGGGTATCCGGTCTTCAACGAGGAGCGTGAGAACGCCCTTGCAAGGGCCGTTGACAGGCTCGGCGAGGGTCACGAAACCATCGGCGGAGACGGTTGCGGCTATTGTTTTCAAGGATGCTGCCATGTAGGGAATTTACCGTGGTTTCCGTTTTTGGCGAGGCTGAATTTAGAGCGATGAATCCGTTTCAGCCATTTGCTCCTCCATACCCAGCCACTGCCAGATCATCACATACGCCCCGTCTTCCCCTTCCCTTCGGAAACGATGGGCACGTCACCGACGTCAAACGTTCCCTTCATCCCGCTGCTTCCGCTTCAAAGTGCATCCGTGCCATATTCAAGGCCTGCTCTGACTCGATTTGCTGGGAGTGCAGGAAGTGAAGAATGTTCGTGATCAGATCAATGGAAAGCGTTTCCTCGTCCTCATCCTCGCCCCTCTGTTGACCGAAATATTCAATGGCCTGCCTTGCGGAGTCAGCACGATCGCCGTTCGTCCATGAGTAATTGTCCCAGCCATCGGCGGGAACGATCAGGTCGGCATCATGGGCAGGGATCGAACTTTGGCTCATGTATTTTTTCGGGAAATGTGCGCATTCGCGCACTACAGTTCTAGTCTGCGGAGCTGGAGGATAGCATCATGGCGTGATATTTCGCCAGACGCTCGAAATGGGCGTCCATTGCTTGGGCGATTTGATCGGAGTTCTTTACCGCAACGAAATGAGCAATAATCTGGGCATAATGGGATGCTTGGCGCGGTAGGCGGAGTTCGGTTTTGAGCCGGTCGGAGATTTCTTCATCGGTCATCACCTGAACCATTTTGGAAGGCTTTGGAACTCCAAGATCTTGGCTCGGTTTGAGCGGATTGGTGCCGTTCATCAAACGACTCTTTGAGTTGCAGTGATGAAACAGAATCGCTTCGAGCTGATCGAGTTCGGACTTTTCCCCGACCGGGTATTCCCAGACAAATGCGATTTCCCAAACGTCAATCTGGCGATTGGCGATCACGTCCGATCTTGCCGATGTGAGATGGCGTTGCACCCGTTTCCTGATTCCGGCTTTCGATTGGCCGACATAGACAGGAACGTTGTCGAGATCGCACAGAATGTAGACCCCGATCGATCCGGTGAGACTTCCGACAGCTTTTTTCCGAAAAGTAAAATCAGCGGACATGAGGTTCTTCCGTCGGGTTCGTGAAATTATGCACTCAGGCGAATCTTCGCAGCCGGTTGTTGAGTCCGTTTTGCACTTGGTTGGAAAAGTTTGGCGAGGGGCGCGAGGAGGTGTTCGGCGAGGTGGCGGACTACGGGGACGGCGACGGCGTCGCCCATGGCGCTGTAGGCTTCGTTGTAGTTGGCGGAGAGCTTGTAGGAATCGGGTGCTCCCATGAGGCGGGCGGCTTCCCGGGTGGTGATGAGGCGGGCGCTCCAGTTTCCGTTCTCGTGGAGGATGAGGAACTGGCGGCTGCTTCCCCCTTCGGCGGTGCGGAGGCAGCCGGAGATGTTGTCGAAGCGGAGTTCGAGGACTTGCTTGCCGTTGCGGGTGCGGCGGTAGCCGGGGAAGACGGCTCGTTGGCTCTTTGGGAGGCTTTCGAGACGGGCGCGGTGATTGGGAGGGATGATGGAGAGCAGGCGCTCGGTCTTTGCTTGATCGAAGATCGGGGCTTTCCAGTCGATTATCTCGGAAAGGGTCTTGGGGCGCTCTTTGGGAAACGGCATAGACCAGAAGACGCTACCCTCCAGCGAGGAAATGGCTTGGGTGACGGATTGCGGGTGCAACCAGCTTGGGCCGAACTCCTCGAAATCCGCCGTATCGACATCCTCATGGACGGCGACAACGAACACCCTGGGGCGAGATTGCGGGAGCCAGTGGCGCGCATCGATCAGCATGGGGCCTACTTTGAAGGATCGGGCGCGGAGGGCTTGGTGGAGAAGGCGGTAGTCCGCTCCCCCGTTCGAGGATAGCAGGCCGGTGACGTTCTCAAGGGCGATCACCTTGGGCGGCTCTGGCATTTCATCGAGCACCCGCAGCCATTCCCAGAAAAGACCGCTGCGGGACGCGCCCAAGCCGCCCATCTTTCCTGCGAGGGACAAATCCTGGCAGGGGAAGCTTGCCCAGACGATATCCCCTTGTGGCATCGTGCTCCCGTCCACGTCTTCAATCGAGCCGAGGTGGAAATGTCCGGGGTCGTGGTTGGCGGTGTAGATGTCAGCCTTCTTCCCGCAGATGTCGTTCGACCATACCGGAAGGCAGGCATGGCGAGCGCCCTCGGTGACGAGGCCGCTACCGGCGAAAAAATCCACGAAGGTTGGAAGGTTTGGTTTCAATGAGTTCTTTTGAACAGTTTCTGCGATTCTTGTCAAGTTTCACCTTCCTGATTCGGCGAACCCCCGCTCACTTAGAAAGACACTACAGCTACTCGATCCCAACACGCAAGGCTCGCATGCTCCACAGATCTGGCACCGCCGATGCGCTGCCCCGCATTCGCCGCGCCCCGTCTTTTCTCCTTTCGGAAAACCTGTCTCGTGCGGAGTCGAAAGCCTCGTTCACGAATTCCTTGCTCCCTATCACCGCTCCATCGGTGAAATAGCGCACACGGCACCTCAGTATCTTCGCCATCGAAAGCTCTGGCAAAATAGTCCCATTGTCCTCCCCCGCCAACGCCTCCGCCTCATTCATCCCATCCGCCACACCGCTCTTCCTTGGAGTTTGAAGTTTCGAGTTTAAAGTTTTCCGTTCCAGCGCGATTCCCAACAGCCGACGGTATCTACGCGACGCATCCTTCCATCCGGCCACATCAATCTGGTCTCTGGCCTCCGGATTCTGAATCGCAAGGATCAGACCTATCCTCGCCTTCTTCCCATTCCCCTTCGCTCCCCCACCAACTGCCTCCCCATAACTGCTCCAGCGATACTCCGCCGGATCCTCCACCATCCCCGCCCGCACTGGATTCAAGTCGATATACGCCGCCATCGTCCGCGCCGCCGTCCCGCTCTCCACGATCACGCTTTTGAAACGTTGTTCCCAAAGGGTTCCCGTCCGCTTGTGCCGACCGTTGAACCACTGGGTGAAACGCTGCAGCAGCCCCTTCATGAACTCGCCCAAGTCATGCATACGGTAGGTGAAACGCCCCTTGATCTCCTCAACCCGTTCCGGATTCCCGCCTTCCAACCCGCCCTCGCACCGTGCCGCCTCCAGCTGCCCGGCCACATCCGCCACGAAGCTCTTCCCGTAGATCGCCGACAAACGCTTGAGGAAAACGTCGTCCGAAACACCGCCCACCGGCATCGGAGGAACCTCAACCAGAATGTGTATGTGGTTGCACATCAGGCAGTAGGACAACACCCGGCATCCCGTGAAATTCTCCATCATCCGCATCAACGTCCGGAACCGCTCCTTTTCCTCGACCCCAAACGCAAACCTCCGATCAACGACCCGGGAAATGCAGTGGTAAATGGCCGGCTTCGTCTCCGAATCCTTCCAGGGGGCGATCCACCGTGCGCGTCTCATGCACACAAGCTGAACCGTTCATATGAACACTTCAAGCGAATTCTTCTGCATAAGGTCTGTCCCTTTGCGATAAAAGCAAATTCCTAGCAGCAAATGCACCACCACCCGCGCCTCGCTACTGACCGGCCTCTATCCGCGCAGGGGCGGGAAAGGGATAGAACTGATCGGCAAGGACATGCTCACCCTCGGTGAAGGCATGAGGCTGGCCGGATACTCGACCGGTATGAGCGGCAAGTGGCACAACGGCAGCTCGCGCGGGACGCGGCCACGGGATCGCGGCTTCGACGAGGCATACGGCCTATGGGACGGCGCCTGCAATTTTTTCGATCCCGTGCAACCCAACCCGAAATTCAAGGGTGGAAAATTCCGGGTATTCGGTCACAACGACGATTTCATCACCGAGTTTCCCGAGGATTTCTACACCACCGATGCCTTCGGCGACCATGCGGTGGAGACGATACGAAAGCAGGCGAAGGCCGGGAAACCGTTCTTCCACTACCTCCCCTTCACCGCACCGCATTATCCGCTGCATGCAAGGCCTGAGGACATCGCGGCATACAAAGGAAAGTTCTCGGCCGGGTGGGAGAAGCTCATCGAAGAGCGGCGGGCAAACCAGATCAAGATGGGTCTGATCGATCCGAAAACCTGGCCGGACATTCGCGGTATCGACAAGGTCAAAGGCTGGGAGGAGTCCAAGGGTATTGGCGAGAAATGGCAGAACCTTCGGATGGAAACCTATGCGGCGATGGTAACTTCAATGGATACAAACATCGGCAAGGTGCTCGATGTCCTTGATGAGCTCGGCATCACCGAAAACACCCTAATCCTTTTCCTCAGCGACAACGGCGCATGCTCCGAGACCCCCGGAGGGAACGACATAGCCCAAGTCCCCGGCTCAAAGGAATTCTACTCGCACGTCGGCCCCGGCTGGGCGCACTTCCAGAACACCCCGCTGCGCAGATACAAATCCACCTGCAATGAGGGCGGAGTCGCCACCCCGCTCGTCGCCCGCTGGCCGGCGCGGATCAAGGCTGGTTCGAAAACGGATGCCGTCGGCCACATTATCGATTTCATGCCCACCTTCCTAGCGTCCGCAGACACCGCGTATCCGGACGAATACGGCGGAAAAGAGTTGCTGCCGCTGGAGGGTAAAAGCCTGCTTCCCATTTTCAGCGGCCAAGGCGAAATCCGTGACGCTGACGAATACCTCTTCTGGAACTGGTCAGGCACCCGCGCCGCACGGAAGGGCGATTGGAAAATCGTCTCTGCCGGAAAATCGAAAACCTGGGAGCTCTACGACCTTTCCACCGACAGGACGGAGACCAACAACCAAGCAGTCAAACACCCGGAGTGTGTGAAGGAGATGGGTGAAAAATGGGCTGACTGGGCGGTGACCACTGGGGTGAGGAAATAAGCTGGCGGAGTTGGTTTGATTCGGCTCTTGCGGCGTGGGCATCCGCTGATAGCTAACTACAACTTTTCCAGATCCAGGAAATGCCGTTTGGATGAAACCAGATGCCTGCGCATCGCATCGGCAGCCTTGTCGGGGAGCCCCAGCGCGATGGCTTCCACAATCTCACTATGGGCTGCGATCACTCCTGAATACCAGTCGCTATCGCCCCGGTTGGTTTGCGCGTATTCGATGATTCTCCGCTCCATCGCGCCAAGGACTCCAGCGTAGATCCGGTTTCCCGATCCCTTCGCGATCACCAGATGGAAGGCGATGTCCGCCTTGCTGAACTTTACCCGCACACCTTTCACCTTCTCCATCCGCTCAAGCACGGCCCGAAGTTCTTTGAGCACACTTTCCCCCGCATTGGTCGCCGCCATGCGCGCGCATTCCGTTTCGATCAGAATCCGGAAATCAATCAACTCGTCAAAACCCGCCTCCACGACAAGCGATGCGTAAGCTTTCATCGCCGTCGCAAGAAAATCCAGGCTGGGATCCGAGATATAGGTGCCGCTTCCCTTGGTAGTCCGCAACAACCCCCTGCCGCGCATTTGTTGGATCGCCTCACGAATCACCGTCCTGCTCGCGCCAAAGCGTTCGCAAAGCTTTTCCTCGGAAGGCAGACGCGTTCCCGGAGTGATTTTCCCGGAAAGAATCTCGCCTTCGATTTCATCGATAATTTCCCGGCTTCTCTGAGACACAATGCAGAAACTGCCCCTTCCGCATCAGCTACTCCAGAAGATTTACGAAAATCTGTATGACAACTCAGCAAAAAGCTGTATGACAGCTTCAAACACAAATCAGACCATGCTTCAAACCGGAATCCTAAACCCCGACATCCTCAACCTCATCGCCCGCGTCCGCCATACCAATACGCTGGTCATCGCCGACTGGGCTTTCCCCTACTGGCCGGAAATTGAAACCGTGGATATCTCCCTGACAAAGGGCGTGCCCACCATCCTCCAAGTGCTGGAACTCCTGAAACCAAACTTCAAAATCGGTCGTGTCCTCCAAGCCGAAGAATTCCTCACCACAAATCCCGAGGAAACTGTCAAAGCCTACAACACCTCTTTCCAGGAAATCCCCGACGTCATCGTCGAGCGCCCCGCCCACCTCGACTTCAAGAAACTCGTCCCCGACGCCATCGGCCTCATCCGCACCGGAGACACCACCGCCTACGGCAACATCATCCTCGAATCCATATAACGGAACGCGGATCTTCAGTCCGCCCCACAACCCAAGTCTTCCTTAGTCTTCAAAGTTTAAAATTTAAAGTTTCATGCGCACCGCCATCACCCTCTGCCAAGTCCCCGAAGCCGCCGCCGGCCCCTTCGTCTTCCACCAGCCCCTCGATAAAGCCTTCGCCCTCGCCAAGGAAACCGGCTTCGACGATGTCGAACTCTTCCTCCCCGGCCCCGACCACGTTTCCATCAGTGAAATCAAAAAGCTCTCGGAAACCCACGGACTCGGCATTGCCGCGGTTGGGACCGGCGCCGGAATGGTAAAACACGGCCTGTCCCTTACCGACCCATCGCTCGACAAGCGCGTCGCCGCCATCGACTTTCTCGAGCAAATGATAGCCTTCGGCGGCCAACTCGGAGCCCCCGCCATCCTCGGTTCCATGCAGGGAAAACACGGCGGTGAAGTCTCCAAAGAGCAAGCCCTCGAATGGCTCTCCGAAGCACTAGTCATCGCCGGAAAAACCGCCGCGAAATACAACGTCCCGTTCATCTACGAACCCCTCAACCGCTACGAGACCAACCTCATCAACCGCCTCGGTGATGGCGCGGAATTCATCGAAGCAAACTCCCTCGAAAACATCGTCCTCCTCGCAGACCTGTTCCACATGAACATCGAGGAACCCGACCTCGCGGCTTCCATACGGATCGCCGGAAAACACATCGGCCACGTCCACTACGCGGATTCCAACCGCCGCGCCATGGGTCTGGGTCACACCGATCCGGCACCCATCGTCACCGCCCTCAAGGAAACCGGATACAAAGGCCACCTCTCCGCAGAAATCTTCCCCCTCCCCAGCGACAAAACCGCCGCCCAACAAACCATCAAATCCATCCGTAGCGTAATCTGAGATATTTCCCGCAGCAGCTTCTTCCTTCGGATTTAGAGTTTAAAATTTAAAGTTTCAAATGATCCCCACCCGAAAACTCGGCAAAACCGACCTCCAACTCCCCATCCTCTCATTCGGAGCCTCCTCCCTCGGAAACGAATTCCGCGCCATCACCCTCGACGAGGCCATGCGGTCCACCCGCACCGCTCTCGACCTCGGCATCAACTTTATCGACACCTCACATTTCTACGGCCGCGGCATGTCGGAAATCCTCCTCGGGATCGGCCTGAAAGAAGTCCCGCGCGACTCCTACCTCCTCGGTAGCAAACTCGGGCGCTACTCCGATATCCATTTCGATTTTTCCGCAAAACGTGTCGAGGAATCCGTCCACATCTCCCTCCAACGCCTCAATACCGACTACCTCGACATCATGCTCCTGCACGACGTCGAATTCGTCCCACTCGAACAGATCTGGAACGAAACCCTCCCCGCCCTCATCAAAGCCAAGGAACAAGGAAAAATCCGCGCCATCGGCTTCTCCTGCTATCCGCTGAAAACTTTCAACACCGTGCTCGACCACGTCGAAGATGAGATCGACTGCGTCCTGAGCTACAATCGTTACACACTTCAGAACACCTCCTTCGCCACCGAACTCCTCCCCCGGCTTGAGGCCAAAGGAATAGGCGCGATGAACGCCGGCCCCTTCTCCGCACGCCTGCTCACCAACTCGGAACTCCCCGCTTGGCTGAAAGAGCCTGAATCCGTCAAACAAGCCGCCCGCGATGCCGCGAAACTCTGCGCCGACAACGGCGTCGATATCGCCCAACTTGCTCTCCAGTTCTCCTGCGAGCACCCCGGCCTCGCCACCACCATCGCCGGCTCCGCCAACCCGGACAACATCAGGAAATGGGCGGAGTGGCTCGCCGCACCCATCGACCGCAAACTCCTCGCCCAAGTCCTCGCCATTTTCGAACCCGTCAAAGACCTCGGCCACAACGAAGGCCTCCCGGAAAACAATTAAAAACGGAACGCGGACTTTAGTCCGCCACACAACCCAAGTCGTTCCTGAAAACTGAACACTTCTCACTACCAAACTTTCCATGAACGCCATCGAATTCACCGAACCAAAGAAAATCACCGTCATCGACCGCCCCAACGAGGATAACCCCGCGCCCGGCGAAGCCGTCGTCCGCACCCATCGCATGGGCATCTGCGGGACGGATCTCTCCTGCTATCTCGGAAAATTCCCGTTCTTCGCATACCCTCGCACCCCCGGTCACGAACTCGGCCTCGAGGTCGTCGCCGTCGGCGAAGGCGTCACCAACGTAAAGCCCGGCGACAAATGCTCGCTCGAGCCTTACGTCAACGACCCAACCTCCCCCACCTCGAAAAAAGGCTCCTCCAACTGCTGCGCCGGCGTCCAGGTCATCGGCGTGCATAACGATGGCGGCCTGCGCAAAGGAACCTTCATCGTCCCTGCCCGTAAGCTCCACCCCGGCAACGACCTCTCCTACGACCAGCTCGCACTCGTGGAAACACTCGCCATCGGCTACCATGCCGTCCAGCGCGGCAACCCCCGCCCCGGCGAAACCGTCCTT
>Ga0222668_1000770_pt1 | contig 17793 bp, 10 predicted proteins | sample AntAcemetagen728_FD_179823 | JGI IMG/M metagenome (GOLD analysis project Ga0222668, IMG submission 179823) | Saline water microbial communities from Ace Lake, Antarctica - #728 | ecosystem: Environmental > Aquatic > Non-marine Saline and Alkaline > Saline | place: Antarctica: Ace Lake... | reverse complement strand
CGTCCTCCTTGATTTCCTTCATGCCAGCCATCTTCGCAAGATTTGCTAGACCACCGGGAGCGAGTGCCCCCAGCGCGCGAATGCGCTCAGCAATTTCATCAGCCGCTTGAAAGAGCTCGGTGTATTGCGCTTCGAATGCGGTGTGCAGAGAGAAAAAAGAGGGGCCACGCACGTTCCAGTGGCAGATATGAGTCTGCCCGAGAACCGCATAGCTGTCAGCCACTACCTGGCGTAGACCGAGAACGACTGCATCTGTTTGGTTTGTTTTCTTTTTAGCCATGCCTTAAATTAACTGATAGGAAGTTGCTTTTTCAAGGGTTTTTAATGGGGCAACGGTCCTGCCCCGCTCTTTAGTCTACGCTCTGCGAAGGATTCTTCATTAGAGATACGACGCTCAAGTGGTATTGATTTTCGTTTGTCGATAAAAAGTGCGGCGGTCTTCACGGGATGGCTCACCACGCAGCGAGGAAAGAGAAACTCGAAGGTTACCAAATCGCGAACGAATACGCGGTGAGGAAGCGCTTTGGTCTCAAGATCGATAGTTTCAATGAGAGCATGGAAGAACTGCCTCGTTTGAGTTAATTCGCTGCCGGTTTTAAGGGACAGACAAATAGGCGCGCTATTAACCTGCCCCTGCGAATTTCGGGGATGGGGATTGCCCGGGGGTGGGCGCTCATGACTTCGGCCCCGCTTTCGGGATTCAGATCATGACGACTGGATTCTCTGGTGAAGGGTGCCGTGTTCCGATTTTGGACAGAAAAAAGTTACCGTAATTTTGAAGTGGTTTCTCAACCGAGTCCATTTAATTTGATATCATGACTGAACTTCCCAAACACTGGTATCTCCATGCTTTGAATTTTTGCGCCTTGTTCATGAGTTCGGTCGCCGCAGCAGAAGAGGGGTATGACGTGGTCATTTATGGTGGAACCAGTGCTGGGATTGTCGCGGGAATTCAAGCAAAGGCGATGGGGAAATCTGTGATTGTGATTGAGCCAACGGATCGTGAAGGCGGTCTAACAACCGGCGGGCTCGGGCAGACCGATATCGGGAATAAGCAGGTGATCGGGGGATTGTCCCGTGAGTTTTATGCGCGGATCGCAGCTCATTATGCAAAGTCCGACGCATGGAAATGGCAGGAACGAGAGGAATACAAAGATTCCGGGCAAAGCAGAACCGGCAAAGGCGAGGCGACGATGTGGACGTTTGAGCCAAGTGTGGCGCTCACGGTATATCGGGATTGGATTGCTGAAGCCGGCCTCGAGTTGGTGTTTAAAGAGCGGCTCAATCGGGAGTCTGGTGTGAAAATGTCAGAGGCTTCGATCACGGAAATCACGATGGAATCGGGGCGCAGCTTTTCGGGGAAGATGTTTATCGATGCCACTTATGAAGGGGACCTGCTGGCAGCGGCCAAGGTGAGTTACACGGTGGGGCGTGAAGCGAATGCTCAATACGGGGAAACGTTGAATGGGGTTCAAACGAAGATGGACCGGCATCACAATTTTGTAAAAGGGGTGGATCCGTATCGAGTAAAAGGCGATCCCCAAAGTGGTTTGTTGCCGTTCCTGGATCCCAATGGGCCGGGCGAAGAGGGTGGCGCTGATAAACGGGTCCAGGGGTATTGCTATCGGATGTGTCTCACTGATCATCCGGACAACCGGATTCCATTTCACAAGCCGGATCGCTACGATGAGGAATGGTATGAATTGCTTCTGCGGAACTTTGAAGCGGGAGAAAAAGGGATGCCGTGGATTAATTCGTCGATGCCAAATCGCAAAACAGACACCAATAATCGGACCGGCTTTTCTACGGATTTCATCGGTCAGAATTATGATTTTCCTGAGACCGGCTATGCCGAGCGAGAGGTCATCGCAAAGCGGCATTTGTTGTATCAGCAAGGGCTCATGTGGACGTTGGCGAATCATCCCCGGGTTCCGGATCACATCCGAAACGAAGTCGCTAAATGGGGAATGTGTAAGGATGAATTCACCGAAGGCGATGGGTGGCAGCAGCAACTTTACGTGAGGGAAGCGCGCCGCATGGTGAGCGATTTTGTGATGACACAGAATCATTGCCAGCAAAAAGAACAGGTTCCCGATGGCGTGGGAATGGGGGCTTACACGATGGATTCTCACAACACTCAGCGCTACGTGACGGCGGACGGTTTCGCCAAAAATGAGGGGGACGTGCAAGTGGGAGGATTCCCTCCCTATCCAATCAGTTACCAGTCAATTGTTCCCAAAAAATCAGAGTGCGATAACTTGCTGGTGCCGGTTTGTTTGTCATCTACTCACATGGCGTTCGGATCGATTCGAATGGAGCCGGTTTTCATGGTGTTGGGGCAGTCGGCAGCGACCGCGGCGAGCCTCGCGATCGATCAAGAAATCCCGGTTCAGAATGTGAATTACGAAACGCTTAAAGTGAACCTTGAGGCGGGTGGGCAAATTCTCAGTTACACCGCTCCCCCGAAACCAAAAGCGAATTTCACGGCGATTAATTCACTTAAAGGAATCGTAGTCGATGAATCAAAGGCGCACCTTGAAGGTCCGTGGACGGTGTCAAGTTTGAGGGAAGGGGTTCATCAGGGCTATCATCACGACGGCGATGCGAGGGATGGAAATGCGACCGCAAAATTTGACGCAAAACTTCCGACGGTGGGAGAATACGAGGTTCAAGTTGCCTACAGCATTAATGGAAATCGCGCGACGAATGTCCCCGTTGAAATCACTCATGCCGATGGCGTTTCGAATCTGAAATTGAATCAGCGAGAAGCTCCGCAGGTGGGTGGGGTTTTCACTTCGGTTGGAACGTTTCGGTTTGAAAAATGGGGAGCTGTAACGATTTCGAATCAAGACACTGACGGATTCGTTATCATCGATGCGGTGCGATGGCTTCCGAGATAGAGTGGGCAGGTGTGAGCTTCCCACTACTCCGGCACGCAGGATATCGGGTTCCCCAATCGGAGCTCAGGCGAATAAGCGAACTGCTGAGCGCCAGTTCGGGCTGAAAATCCACAAGGATTTTTGACGGTAATCCTCAATCTCAGCTGGACCGCCGCAGCGGTAAGGAATCCTTAAAAACGCAGATTTCAATCAGGAGCCGTTGCGTAGGGGACGGAGCAATCGCCTTGTCGTTTTTTCAACAATTCATCTCAATTAGCTCGGTCAAAATCTTGCCTGATCCGGAAATCGTGAATCGATTCGTCAGCACGACCTTCGCCCCCTCGAGGGGGACCTCGCCGAATTCCTATCAAGTGACCAGAGAATGTGAGTCGTGATCGTGTAATCAAAGGAGTGTTACTTGCAGGACCACCCTGATACCCTACGCGTATGAAAAATAATGCGAGCGTTCCACGCCGGACCTTTATTTCCGAAGCGAGTGCGGCATCTGCCGCTGGACTTTTTGCGGGTAACTCGGTCCTCGCCGCAGCGGAAGAAGAAAAAAAGGGGGATGTTTTGCGCATTGGACTGGTAGGTTGCGGATCACGGGGTTCAGGGGCTGCGGTGGATGCCGTTAACGCAGATTCGAACGTCAAACTCGTGGCGATGGCGGATCTCTTTCCCGATAAGCTGGAAGCGGCCAAAGAACGCCTTAAGAAGGTCATCGGTGAGAAATATGCCGTCGAAGAAGACCACGAGTTCGTCGGAATCGATGCCTACCGGGAACTGCTTAAAACTGATGTTGATGTCGTGTTACTCGCGACCCCGCCACACTTTCGTCCCGCCCACTTGAAGGCGGCAATCGAGGCCAACAAACACGTCTTTGCTGAAAAACCAGTCGCGGTGGATTCGCCCGGAGTTCGTTCCGTGATGAAAACCTGCGAACTCGCGAAGCAGAAACGACTTTCGGTTTTGTTTGGTTTTATGCTCCGCCACAGCACGGGAATGCAGGAAACAATGGACCGGATCCACAATGGTGATCTCGGTCGCATCGTCACCCTCCAGACCAACTACAATATCGGTGGAACCTGGTCGCATATTCAACAGCCCGAATGGAGCGACATGGAATGGCAACTACGCAACTGGGCCTACTTCACCTGGATGTCAGGGGGGCAGCTGGTGGAGCAACACGTTCATGGACTCGATCTAATGTCATGGGCGATGCAGAACGAGTATCCTGTGAAGTGTTTTGGTTTGGGCGGCAGACAATCACGGACCGAGGCTCTCTATGGCCACGTTTTCGATCATCACGCTGTCTGCTATGAATACAGCGGCGGGCAACGCACCTTTGCTTTTTGCCGACAGCAAAACGGAACTGATGTAGACACCTCACAACTGGTATACGGAGAAAAGGGGAGCGCTGATCTGATGCGCAATACGATGCAGGGAGAAAAAACCTGGCGCTACAGCGGAGCGCGCGGACGTGAACGGAAAGGGAAACAGGACAATCCCTATGAGCAGGAACACGTAGCCTTGTTCAAAGCTATTCGTACAGACACACCATACAATAATGGCGACTACGCAGCAAAAAGCACACTCATGGCGATCATGGGGCGAATCGCGAGCTACACCGGCCAGAATATTACCTGGGAACAAGCTTTGAATTCTAAAGAAGACCTCACCCCGGATTCCTACGAATTTGGATCGATAGAGGTGCCGCCGGTAGCCATTCCCGGTAAAACGAAATTCTACTGAGTTTTCAGATTTGCATTCACGCGAATTTCTCTTATTCCCTGACTTCAGGTCACCGCTAATCCACAAGCAAGCAGCACCGCTTTTTGAACCGCCAATTCGTGTTCGATCGGAAAATCGGATTTCTTTTCCCCTCGAATAATTTTGGCAAAGTCGGCGGCGTCACCAACGTAACGCTCGTAAGGCGGATTGAACTCTATCGTTTGGTAGCCTTTTTTGTAATCACCGTGCGCTTCGGAAAAGGTGACTTGCATCGACGGTCGGTCGAGAGGTTGAATATGACAGGTCCCCCCGGTTCCGGCGACGGTTAGATGCCGGCGGGCAAAGCCATCGACCTCAAGGGCCGCTGATCGCACCGTCGCTGTCGCTCGTGGGTATTCGAAAACCGATAGCATATTATCAAGCAGATTATCGTTCGCACCCACCAGGCTGTGACGGGGAAAAGCCGTCACTTTATCGGGCGCACCGAGCACTCCGATGACGAGATCAATGACATGACATCCCAGTTCGAACATGATTCCACCGGGGTAATCGGCGACCCATTTCCGGCTCTCAGCTTCGAGGACTTTGGACATCGTTGTGTGCACCTCAAAGGGATCTCCCAACCAGCCTTTTTGGAGGAAATCCCGCATCAAGAGGACCGCCGGATTGTAGCGATACATGTAGCCGAGTTGAATCGTCAGTTCTTTCGCATTCGCCTCGTCAGCGATTTTTTTGAAATGCGGAAAATTCTGGCCTGCCGGTTTGTCGACATGGATGTGGAATCCCGCAGCAATCGCTTTTTCCGCGTATTTGAGGAGATTTTTGGGTTCCGTCTCGATCGCAACCGCTTTCAGTCCCGGAGTATTGAGAAGATTTTCAACCGACACAAAAGGGAGTTCTTTATAAACAGAATTCTCTTCCGCGGCAGCGCGCATCGCGGGATCGGGTTCCGCGACACAGACGACCTCGAAATCGGGGGAGTTCCGATAGGAATTCATCTTGCCGCCCGCGTGAGGATGACCCGTCCCGATTTGGGCAATCTTAATTTTCTCCTTAGATGTTTGAGCCAGCCCCGTTAGAGCAGGAAAAGTAACCGCAGCGGCAGAGGCTTTAAGAAGAGTTCGTCGAGTAGGCATGATCGAAGAACGAAAACGAAACACTCTGTCTACGCAAGCGCATAAGAGAGGCACGCGAAGAAAGGCGCAATACGATTCCGCCCTTCACTGAGAGGAATTTGCTTTTTCGAAGACTTCTTATCGGCGCGTCGGTCCGGCTGGGATTGAGGGGCTGCCATTTCTTCATTCCGGTTTCGTCTCCGCCTTGGGTCTCTTCTTAATCCAGCGGCATCGTCTCTAATCGACCTCAGTCATGGAAGCTTGCCTGAACCCGAAAACGTGTTCGCGATACCGATGGGCAGCGAAAAATTTGGTATTCGGGCTTAGCTTGAGCTTCTTTTGAAGATGGCGTAGACCTTGCCTAATGATCGATGCTGCTGATTCTCGAACGATGAACTTTTGCCTGGGTTGCCGGCGGCGCCTGGCGACTTGCGTTTGTGCCTTGATCCGGCCGTTTGAGACGGAATCGAGGTTTGTCATTTTGATGCATCCAAAGGAGTTCAGAAAGGAAAAGGTCGGGACGGGGCGCTTTACCCATCTGATTTTGGAGAATTCTGAGATTCTCGTGGGGATCGGTTTTGATGAAGACCCGCGTTTCGAGGCGATTTTGTCGGACCCGGCTTATGAAACAGCGGTGCTTTATCCCGGCCCAAGTTCAATTGACCTTTCAGAAACAAGAAACGCAGCGCGCCTCGCAACGAAACGGCTTCAGTTTATCGTCATTGATGGAACCTGGGCCTGTGCCAAGAAAATGATGCGGCAAACGACGAAATTGCACGATCTACAGCGGGTTAGCTTTGCCACGCAGCGCACTTCAGAGTTTCTCGTAAAACAGCAACCCAAAGCGGAATGTCTCTCGACGGTTGAATCGGTCCACCAGGTCGTAATCGATCTTAACCTTCTGGGGATTGAGGAAACGGGTGGGCAGGAAGAGAATCTCATGGACGTGTTTCGCTATACGGTGCAGCAGCAAATCGCATTCGCGGCTGACACGCACCGGCAATCCTATCGCAAAGGGCGCTACAAACTTCCCAGCGAGCGCAAAGTTTCAAAAGGGCGAGGCTCGCTTGTCTTTCTCAAGTGAGTATTCCCTCCGGGCACCACCCGCATTCGGGGGCAGGCTACATTTCGTAACTTTTGGCAATTAGATCTGATAGAGCTTTCTCCTTGCGGATTTGCGAATTCCCGCCGGCCATCGAGGCGATGAACATGATAGAACGACGCAACGGGAAAGCGCCGAGATCGGTCACCGACTGCCCGTGAAAAAGGTAATGATCAATTCAGTCAGGTATGGGTTCAAGTGACTTCGTGTTGGCATTCCCGGCGCTGTCGCCATAGCATGCGGCCTCCCCCTCATGCCTGCGCCCGCCTCGCTCCCCATCTGGAAAATCCACGACGACATCTTGCGCACTCTACGCGCGGGCAATCGCCTCGTGCTCGTCGCTCCGACGGGCTCAGGCAAAACCACGCAGGTGCCGCAGATGCTGCTCGATGCAGGGATCGCGGACACGAAGATGATCGTGGTCTTGCAACCCCGCCGCGTCGCCGCTCGCACCGTGGCGACCCGTGTCGCTTCGGAGCGGAAGTGCAAACTCGGCGCAGAGGTCGGCTATCAGATCCGCTTCGACGATCACACCAGCCCCGGCACCCGGATCGCCTTTGTCACCGAAGGCATCCTTCTGCGCTGGCTCCAGGATGATCGCGCGCTGTCCAAGATCGGTGCTGTCGTCTTTGATGAGTTCCACGAGCGGAGCCTGCTCAGCGATGTCGCCCTCGCTTTAGTGAAGGACTTGCAGCAGTCCGAGCGCCCCGATTTAGTCATGCTCGTGATGTCCGCGACCCTCGATGCTGAACCTGTCGCCGCGTATTTGGAGCCGTGCCCGATCCTCATTTCCGAAGGGCAAAGTTATCCCGTTGAGGTGGGCTATCTTCCCCGCCCCGACCAACGCTACCTCACCGTCCAAGCCGCGGAGGCAGTTGAGCGTATCATCAATGACAATGCCCCCGGCGACATCCTCGTCTTCATGCCCGGGCGCGGTGAGATCAACGCTACCCTGGACGCGCTGCGAGATCTGAGAACACAGGAGCGTGTCGCCTGCATCCCCCTGCACGGCGCACTTGAACCGCAGGAGCAAGACCGCGCCTTCGCTCCGAATGCACTGCGAAAAGTCATTGTCGCGACCAACGTCGCCGAAACCAGTATCACGATCGATGGCATCCTCCACGTCGTCGACAGCGGCGTCGCCCGGGTCGCCCGCTACGACGCCGAACGCGGCATTGGGACGCTCATGCTGGAGCCGATCAGCCGGGCCAGTGCCGACCAACGCAAAGGCCGCGCCGGCCGCACCGCATCCGGCACCTGTCATCGCCTCTGGACCGAGGGCGGCCAAATGAACCGTGAGGAACGCAACACGCCGGAGATCCAGCGCAGTGACCTCGCCGAGGTCGTGCTCTTGCTGCACTCGCTCGGAATCCGCAAAGCGGCCACCTTTGACTGGCTCGACAAACCCGATCCGCAGGCCGTCGAACGCGCCGAACTCCTCCTTACCATGCTCGGGGCATTGCTCGATGCGGACCTCACAGCGATCGGTCGCGAGATGCTGCGCCTCCCGATGCACCCGCGCTACTCTCGGATGTTAATCGAGGCGAGCCAGCGCGGTTGCGTGCCCGATGTCGCCCTCTGTGCCGCCCTCGTCAGTGGTCGTGATTTGCTCACACGTCTGAATCGCGATGATGACAAATCCGCGACCACTCGCGAGAGGTTCGAGGACAGCGAGGAGACCGATTTCATCACCCTGATGCGTGCCTTCGACTTCGCGAAATCGAACCGCTTCAGCTTTGAGCGATGCCGCAGTCACGGCATCAACGCCCACGTCGCCCGCCAGGTCGATGAGACCTACCAACAGATCCTCGATGCGGCCCACCGGCAGCGCCTCTACGACCGCAAGGCCCCGCCCGCGAGCCCGCCAAAAAACGACGAAGCCCTCCTGCGTAGCCTCATGACCGGCTTCATTGATCAACTCGCGAAACGGCACGCACCCGGCAAGCCCGGGTGCGATCTCACCGAGCAAAGGGAAGGCCAACTCGTGCGCGAAAGCGTCGTGCAGGACGCCGAGTTTTTCGTGGCCGCCAATCTGCATCAAGTTCCCTCGCGCGGCCCCACCCCATTGACCCTCCTCAGCCTCGCCACTGCGGTGAAGCCCGCGTGGATCACCGAGATGTTCCCCCAGCATCTGAGCACCACCTTGGAGCACCTATTCGACGCCAAGAGCAAGCGCGTCGCGGCGATGAAACTCGTGCGCTACCGGGATCTCGTCATCGAGGAGAAGGCACAACAAAACGATCTCGATCCACTCGCGAGCGGACGTTGCCTCGCCGACGCTCACGGCAGCGGAGCCTTTGACTTGGCGAAGAGGGATCATCGGCTGGAACAATTCATCGCCCGTGTCAACCTCCTCCACGCCACGATGCCCGAACTGGATTTTGCCCACTTCGATGAGGCCGCTATCACTGCCTGCCTTGCCCGTGCCTTCACTGGACTAACATTGGTAAAAGAAGCCCAGGCCGCGCCTCTCATCCACGCGTTTCACCAGCATTTGGAAAAAGGGCAAATCAGTTGGCTTGATGAGTTGCTGCCACTCTCGATCCCGTGGGTCGACAAGGGCAGCGTGAAAATTTCCTACGTCAATGAGTCACCGGAAGCGCAGGTAAAGCTGAAAGACTGCTTCGCGCTCGAAGAGCATCCCACCGTCTCCGAAGGCCAGCTCCCCGTCCTCCTCAATCTCAGCTCGCCCGACGGCAAACGCATCGGCAGCACGACCGACTGGGCTACCTTTCGGGCGCGTGAATTGCCGAAGCATCGCGTAGCCCTTGCCAAAAAGTTTCCCGGTCACATGTGGATATAGAGACTTTGCGCCACTCACCCGCGCAAATGAAGCGACGAGCTACTCTTTGATTTAGTGACCGTTAGAAAAGGGAGGCAGTACCGTGACGTAAGAATGTTATTTCGTGCCGTGAATCAAGAATTTGACTTAGGAGGGGTTTCCCAACCCGTCCTCAGAAGCGCTTGAATTCAAGACCAGGAACGGATGAGGCAATCCATCCTGCGAAATTGTGCGGAGGTGTTATTCGTCTTTCCCGATGAGCTCGGAGAGTTGAGTCGCTTTCTCCAAAATAGTTGAGGTGTCACATCCGTGAGAGTAATAATTTTTGAACAACATAGCGACCATGCTTGGGGTAAGCTTATAAGGCTTTGCTAAGAGAACGTCACGGAGGCTTTGTTTTTCATTGTCACGTAAGATCATAATAGCTTGCTCGTGGAGTTCTTTTGGAATCAGTTTTTCGATCTCTGCCCGAAGGTTTTTGGGTGTTGATTTTGGAAACGCGAAAGAGCGGGCAGCGGTGTGGGCTAGTTCTTCTGACATAGTGGTTTGGTATAGTAAGTGGTGTTGTTAGGAAAAAACGGGGCGGAAAATATCTACCGAAAGGTTATCCAGATAACTTCGATTCGTTTACTGGAAAGGCCCTTCCCTGGTGATCCCGTGCAGTGAGTTAGGCAACGGAGATCGCTCAATGGGCTGTCAAATAGTGCCGTCTTCTTTCGGAAAGGGACGGGGAGCACGGTAAGCGCTCCCCGCGGGCTCTGAAAGGAAAATATTCGTTGCGGAGATTTTAGAAAAAAGAGGTTTTCAATGAGCGAAAACATTTTCCGCGTTATGCACCGAACCTCGTTTTTTGGGCATTGCGATGCGGGAATGAGTCAATGAATGTCGCCTCAGAAATTCGCAGGGACACAAAATTCGCAGGGACAGGTGAATGATCAGGTCCCGTATTGGCAACTTCCCCTCATCCCTCTCAGCTTAACACCTTTTCGGCAGCGGCATCGCTGTTCTTCGGCCGCTTACCAACCCCGCCTTACGACATTGGGTTTTGAAGCCCTTTGCGAAACTCGCGAGGTGTCTGGCCCCATCGAGCACGAAAGAGCCGGTTGAAATGCGACAGATTCTGAAACCCCGCTTCGAAGGCCGCTTCGGTGATACTGTGATTTCCCTCGACGAGGAACTGCCTGCAGCACTCCAGTCGCAGTTGCTGAAGGAAGGTGGTGAATGACTGGCCGGTAAACTGGGGGAAATGGCGGGAGAAGGTGGCCCGACTCATCGAGGTATGATCGAGCACATTCTGCAGGGTAATGGGATCTTGGAAATGAGTGCTGATGAAATCAATCGCCTCCGAAATGATTTCGCTGTAACTGCCGGCCCCCGATTTCCAGCGGATGGGGTGGGATAACGGATGAGCCGATGTGGGATCGCTTGAAAAAGCTTCGCCGATGTCTCCCAGCAACTTGAGAATGGTGGCGAGTCGGCTGATGGATCGCTGCTCGACCGCCTTGGTTAAGTCATCAGCGACTCGTTCCGAGAGAGTGGCATTGAGGAGCAGCCCCTCAGCCGATCGGTTCCAGAGGTTATCCAGTTCATGGAGTTCCGGGATAGCCGAAAACGCGGAACCCGGTCCCATTCGAAACTGGAGCGCGACTCCAGACGACTCGCCCACCTGCCAGCGATGAGGAAGGAGTGATCCGAGGAGCATCGTCTCGGGCGCGTCGACCTGTCGGATGGAATCCCCCACGAGGCGGGTCCCTTCGCCTTTTGAAAAATGGGTCAACTCGATCTCGGGATGATAGTGCCAGCGGTCTCCCATCCCGCCGACTCGATTGGACGCAAATCCACCATGATGCACCTGAGGACTGGCGAGGGAGCCGTCCCAGGACAGCAATCGAAAGGACAGATCCAGAGCACTTGGGACCTGCTCAAGGGAGGGAGAAGCGTCTGTTTTCGCTGCGCTCATATAATTGATATAACCAGAAAATGATACAATGAGGGGGCTTGATCGCGCCATATACACGTTACCCTGAGACAAGAGCACTGGTTTTTGCTGTGGGAGCACTAGCGGGATGATTAGGAAGGGTGGATGGTGAGTGACTATGTCGAAGAAGCTCTGGATACTTTCTGCTCTCGGTTCTTTCGTGACACTACCGGCACTGCTCGGCGTGGATGAGGGAGCGAGCGATGAGGTCATCGAAGAAGACCGCGCCGCCATCAGCGTGCTGCAAGTGCCCAAAGGTTTCACGGTTTCACTGTTCGCCAACGGCGCGCAAGTGACCAATCCGGTCGCCCTCGATATCGACAAGGATGGCCGCGTCTACGTGGCAGAAACCTACCGATTCAATCGCGGTACCGCCGAGAACCGTTCCCAGTCGTTTATGCTCGAGGACGACCTTCAGGTAAGAACCCTCGAGGATCGACTGGCGATGTATGAAAAGTGGGCGTGGCGTCTCGAAGGAGGCATGGAGTGGTTCACGAGCCGGGAAGATCAGATCAAGCTGCTGACAGATACCGATGCGGACGGGCGCGCCGACAAGACATCCGTTTTCGCCACCTTCGGTGAAACCCTCGATGGGTTGGCCGCGGGCGTTTTGCCGTGGGGCGATGAGGTCTGGGTGACGTGCATTCCTCACCTTTGGCGTTTGCGCGATGCTGACGGCGATGGCGTGGCGGAGGAGACTGAGAAAGTGCATACGGGATTTGGTGTCCGCGCGTCCTTCTTCGGTCACGACTTGCACGGGTTGACGATCGGTCCCGACAATCGGCTCTATTTCTCGCTCGGTGACCGCGGCTATGATGTGACCCTGGAAGACGGCAGCGTCCTCGCGGGACCGGAACAGGGCGCCGTCTTCCGCTGCCGCCGCGACGGTTCTCAGTTGGAAGTGATCCATCGCGGCATGCGCAATCCTCAGGAACTCGCCTTTGACGAGTGGGGCAACCTCTTCGCCGGCGATAACAACTGCGACAAAGGAGACGACAGTCGGCTCATCTACGTGGTCGACGGAGGCGACAGCGGGTGGCGGATGCACTACCAGTCGGTCCCTGGAGACTACCGGGGTGGCCCGTGGATGGCTGAGGGCATGTGGAGCCTCGAAGACGAACTGGCACCGGTCTGGCTGACGCCGTCAGCCGGCTATATCGGGTCCGGTCCTTCCGGACTGGCCTATAGCTCGGTGGGTGCCTGGCCGGAGGCGCTGCGCAATCGTTTCTTTCACTGTAACTACAGTGGTAACCGTGGCGTCGAGACGTTTCGGACGGAGCCCGCAGGTGCTGGTTTTCGTCTCGTGGAATACGAATCCTTTCTTGGTTCCGCGAGGATTGCTGATGGTGCGTTTGGCTATGACGGGCAATTCTACGCGGCTGAATTTTCCGGTAGTCCGTGGGCGTTCGAAGACACCGGCCGCATCTACACGATCAGTGACCCGAAGCAGAGTGAGGCCGCCGCAGAGCTCAAGGTTCTCGCGGCGAAAGATTTTTCCGCGTTTGACGACCAATCGCTCCTCGACCTTCTCTCGCATGAAGATCAGCGGCTTCGACTGCGAGCTCAGGACGAGCTGGTGACCCGGGGAAAGACGACGGAGTTCGCCGCACTGGCGTCTCATCAAGCGGCGCCCTTGCTGCAACGGGTTCACGCGATTTGGGGGCTGTGGCAAGTCGGATTGAATGGTTCTGAGACTCCGGGCTTGACCGAACTACTGAACGAACCGGAGGCCGAGATTCGTGCCCAGGCGTGGCGCGTGCTGGGCGATCTTCATCGGGAAGTGGGATCCGGGGCTCTGCGCGAGGGCTTGGATGACGAGTCCCTGCGAGTGAAATACTTTGTCGTCCGCGCGATTGGTCGGACAAAAGCCAGCGAGCTCACCCCCGATCTGCTTTCGCTTGGCGAAGCGACACCGGATCGCCTCATTCAGCAGGCGGTGGCCACTGCGCTGGAGCGGATCGGCGATGCCGAGGTCATGATCCAGCTGACAAATTCAGAGAGTCGGGCGCTGCGCATGATCGCCTTACTGACCTTGCGCCGAATGCAGCATCCGGCAGTCAAAGCGTTCATTGCCGATACCGATGATGGCATCGCCCTCGAAGCGGCACGGGCGATCCATGACCTCGGAATCGCAGGCGGCGAACGAGAACTGGCACAGGCAAGCGAGCGCGCCTCGGAAATACAAACCGCTATGCGCCTGCCGATGCTGCGGCGGGCGATTACTGCCAATCGCGAGGTCGGTGATGAAGCGGCCGCAACCCGCTTGATCGATCTGGCGCTCGGCGACGAGGACAAGACCGTGAGACGGCTCGCGCTGGAGGCGCTGGAAAGCTGGGGCGAGGAAGTCAAACGCGACCCCGTAACCGGAGAATGGCGACCGATCGCTCCCGGTGATAAAGCCGCGGCACGCCGTGTCACTCTTGAATACACGGACCAGCTCTTTCACGAGGATCAGCGGGAGAACTGGGCGGCGGCGTTTCGGGTTTGCGAGGGTCTCGAGATCGCGGTTTCGAACCAAACATTGACTCAAATTCTGGCGGATCCCTCAGCCACTGCCGAGGTGCAGGTGCCGGCTTTTGAACAGCTGGTCGGGCAGGCGCCGGAGCAAGCCACAAAGATCGCGCCTGAGTTATTGGCGCGTCCGAAGCAGGATCTCGGGCTTATCATTGCGATCCATTCTTTCCTCGCAAACTCAGATCCGGAAAGCGCGGTTCCGTTTCTGGCAGGTCTGGCAACGGACAAGTCCACCTCCATTCCGGAGCGGCAAAGCGCGATCAAAACGCTGGCCGCATTGGCTTTGCCGCAGGCACACGACGCCCTCCGCCCGCTCTTCAATGCCTGGCGAGCCGAGAGAATTGCTCGACCGCTGCTGATGGAGATTTCCGAAGCGGCAACCGCCTACGGAGAGGTCGGTGCGGACGAAGAGGATATCACTCAGCGCGTCCTCTACGGAGGCAAGGCCTCGCTGGGGAGAGAGATCTTTTACAACCACCAGGTCGCTCAGTGTTTCCGCTGTCATATAATCGGGAATGACAAAGGAGCTGGAGATGCGGGTCCCGACCTAAAGGGGATTGCGAGCCGCTTGCCGCTCGAAGACATTCATGAGGCGCTGGTTGAACCCGGAGCGCGAATTGCCCCTGGCTATGGCATGGTTTTGGTGACCCTGAGCGACGGCTCGACCGTTGCCGGGACGCTTCGCTCCGAGACCCCGATGCACCTTGAGATCGGGGTGGGTGATGATCCTCCGGTGAAGATCGCGATCGCTGACATTGCCTCGCGGTCGGCGACGGCTTCCGCGATGCCTCCCCTGGGTATGATTCTGGAGAAGCATGATTTACGCAATCTGATCGCCTTCTTGTCGACCCAAAGAATTCCCGGGCAACCCGCACCGAAGAAGAAGTAAAGAGGCTCCGCCTCCTGAAAGATAACAGTAGGCAAAGGAATGTCGGCAGAGGAATGAATAGAAAAAAAGAACCCATAAATAAATAATTCCTCTGCCCCCCATTCCTCTGCCTACAATCTTGAATTTGTCTTAAGAAGTCAAATTTCGTCGAATAACGGTATGAATAAGACAACACTATGAACCTGAAACGTATTTTAGCTTTCGTCTGGATCATCTCGACCGGTTTTTTGACGGCCGCGGATCGACCCAATATCATCTTTATTTTAACCGACGATCTGGGGCCCGGTGACATCGGGCTGCTTTGGCAGAATCAGCGTGAAGGGACGCAGAAGTTCGCAACGCCGCAGTTGGATACCTTTGCTGAAGAGGGCATGATTCTTACCCGCCACTATTGCCCCGCTCCCGTCTGTGCGCCATCACGAGGCTCCCTTCTCACCGGTCGCCATCAAGGTCATTGTGCGATCCGTGATCAGCAATTCGATAAGGAACTGCCTGATGGACATACCTTGGGCTCAGTCATGCGGCAGGCCGGCTATGCAACGGCCGCGATTGGCAAGTGGGGGCTTCAGGGAGGGAAATACGCACTGAAGTGGCCGGGACAACGCGGAGACCGTTCTCCCGAACTTGAACCGGGGCATCCACTGCTTCGCGGATTCGATTCTTTCTATGGGTATACGGGGCATGTCGATGGTCACTACCATTATCCACTTAAAGGCAATCGGCCCCTATACGATGGCTATCAAGACGTCTCAGATCGCCTCGCCAAATGTTATACGACCGATCTCTTCACGGCACGCGCGAAGAAGTGGATTGTCGATCATCACAGCGCCCATCCAAAGCAGCCATTCTTCACCTACCTGGCCTATGACACCCCCCATGCCCCACAACAGGTCCCCACGACCTCTCACCTGACTGCGGAAAGTAATTATCCAGAAGGCGGCGGATTGACCGGTGGCATTCAGTGGAATGAAGACGGCAACGGTGGCCAAGTAAATACCGCAAAAGGAGTCATCGATCAGGGCATGCATCCGGCATTTACCGAAGCGGTGGGAGATGATGGAAAACCCTGGCCGGAGCAGGCGGTGCGACATGTCACGATGGTGCGAAGGATTGGCGATGCGGTGGTCGATCTCGTTCAGTTATTGAAAGATCTGGGGATAGACGATAACACCATGATCGTTTTTTCTTCAGACAATGGAACGCATTGGGAAGATGGTCATGAACCGGATTATTTGGACACCTTCGGACCTTATGATGGAAGAAAAAGAGATATGTGGGAAGGCGGCATCAGGATGCCAACCTTCGTGCGCTGGCCGTCTGTGATCCAAGCGGGAAGTAGCTCTGATTCGCCCTCTCAATTTCATGATTGGATGGCTACGTTTTGCGACCTTGCCGGCGTTCAGCCTCCGGCCTTAAGTGATGGCGTATCCCTTGCTCCGACCCTGACCGGCAAAGGCAAACAGCGCCTCGGTACCGTCTACAGTGAATACAACCAGGAGAAGGGCAATACGGCTGATTATGAGGAATTCGAACCCTCGCGCCGTGGCCGTCCCCTGAAGCAGATGCAAAGCATTCTCCTCGGCGATTATAAAGGCGTGCGCCTCGATATAGAGAATCCGAATGCGCCTTTCGAAGTCTATGACACCCTAAATGACCCCAAGGAAACGACCGACCTCGCAGGCAAAGACGGAGTGCCCGGCCAGCAACAATTTCAGACCGCGGTACTGCGCACACGTCGCATCGACCCCGCGGCGCCGCGACCGTATGATCAGGCGCTGATTCCGGCACTATCAAAACGCGAAACCCGCCCCGGCTTAATGCACCAATCATACCCCGGTGAGTTCGATTGGGTGCCGCAACTTGAGCAACTAAAGCCTTCATCGCAGAAGTTGGTAGTGAGCGGGCTGGATGCGACTCCTGGCGCTCAGCAGTTCACCGGGTATTTACGCGTCCCGAAAAGCGGCATCTACCAATTTGCGCTAACGACCAAAGGCAAGGCCATCGTTCGCCTGCATGACGCCCTCTTGATCGACGCCGATTCACAATACGCAGCGGGCTCACGGGCGCTCTCAGGAGAGATCGCCCTGGAGGCAGGTCTTCATCCCCTTCGGATCAATTGTCTGGCGGCAGCGGATCGCGAAGTGCTATCTTTGGAGTGGCAGGTGCCAGGCGAGAAAATGAAACCCATCCCAAGCGCTCAGCTTTGTGTCAAAGAGGGAACGAAATGAAGAATCCTCTAGGCACGTTGAAACCCGTGTCAAACGAAGTAACCCTGACTAACAAAGGAAAAAAATCATGATGAAACGCCGTGCATTTATCAAGACATCCGCCGCTGCAGCTGCCCCTTTAGGGTTTCCCGCAATCACTCGCTGCAAGTCGCCTAATTCCAAACTTGGCATCGGTCTCATCGGCGTAGGCGGTCGTGGCCGGCACCATGTCGAGGCCTGCAAGGACGAAGACATTATCGCGTTGTGCGACGTCGACACCACCAGTCTCGAATCAGCCCTGAAGACCGCTCCCAATGCACGCACCTATAAGGATTTTCGCGACTTTTACGAAAAGCTCGACGACATCGATGCGGTCGTGGTTGCGACCACGGAACACACGCATGCCTTTGCGACGCTGCCGGCACTCCAGGCAAACAAGCACGTGTATTGCGAAAAGCCGCTCACCCGGGACGTCCATGAATGTCGTATCATCACCGAAGCAGCGGCAAAAGCAGGGGTGCAGACCCAGATGGGCACGCAGATTCACTCCTGGGAAAATTATCGCCGCGTCGTGGAACTGATTCAATCAGGTGCGA
>Ga0222668_1000755_pt1 | contig 18000 bp, 13 predicted proteins | sample AntAcemetagen728_FD_179823 | JGI IMG/M metagenome (GOLD analysis project Ga0222668, IMG submission 179823) | Saline water microbial communities from Ace Lake, Antarctica - #728 | ecosystem: Environmental > Aquatic > Non-marine Saline and Alkaline > Saline | place: Antarctica: Ace Lake... | reverse complement strand
TCCAGACCTTGGCAGTGAGAACCAAATAATTCAAATATCAAACAATCACCCTCGAATTGAAACGGTTTCCAATAAAAATGGAATATTTAGAGGGTGCCTTGCTCTGCTTTACCATCATTTTCCAACGATTGTAAAAGGAGATAGGGTTCCAGTTTCGTATAGTTTCCGATCGTTCCCTTACAGGCGTGTGCTGTTTCTGATAGCGCTTCAGAATCCTTTTCTTCAATAGCCCGCTTAATATCGTTCATCTGCTGGGGGACATAGCTGAAGAAGAGTTCGATCATTTCAGCGAGAAACTCAACATCTCCGACAGCCATATCGAGCACTTGCTCTGGATTGATCAGGCGCCAATACCCCTGTTCGGACGACAGATTTGATCTTGTCATGATAAAAATATCCTTCGTCCTGACGCGCATCACAAAGTGATTGAATTCAGATCACAGATTTCAATCTCATCGCGCTCGCGATTAACAGAAAATTAATACAGCAGGCCTCAATCTAAGATTAGTTTCCAATTTTGAGAAAAATCGAAGTTCATCAGAACTGGGACAATTGGAGGCGGGTTTTATGTCAATTATGCGGGCAATGCTGATCGCCACAAATAAAAGGACCTGAAAAGAAGCGGAATCTGTACGTAAGTTGGTATTAATACCGCTTTATCCCAGCAGGACGTGAGGTGAATCACCTATCAGGAGAGGCAGGCAAATACGGCAATAGCTGTGAGTTTCAGATTTGAAAATCATCTTTTGAAGTAGATTGTTTCAATTCATCCAGCACTTCCCGAACGAGTTCTTCCGGGATATCTTTGAAGACTTCAACGCGCCCTAAACAGGTCGGTAGCACAAATCGGAGTTTGCCTCCGACCGTCTTTTTATCCAGTTTCATCCGGTCGAGGATGTCATCCGTATTTAACGAAGACCCTTCCGGTAAGGAAACGGGCAAACCCAATGACTGCAATAATTGAATTTGCCGTTCCGTTTCCTGGTGGGAGATCAAATTCAGTTTTTCTGCAAGATAGCTGGCGTAGACCATGCCGATCGACACAGCTTCACCATGCATTAGTTCTCCATAACCGCAGAGTGCCTCAAATGCATGTGCAAACGTATGACCATAATTCAAAATCGCCCGTAATCCCGTTCGCTCATGTTCGTCCTGCTCGACAACCTCAGCTTTGAGTTCACAGCAACGGGCAATTACCGTTCGCAGCACATCCGCAGTTCGTTGATTCAGGCCTGCGATATTCTGTTCAAGATACTGAAAGAATTTTGCATCGAGAATTACACCATATTTGACAACCTCCGCCAGACCACTGCGATAATCGCGTTCCGGAAGGGTTTCAAGCGTGGATGTATCGATGAAAACACCCAATGGTTGATAGAAAGCGCCGATCAGATTTTTGGCCTGCGGGTGATTGACTCCTACTTTTCCGCCCACGGAACTATCGACGTGTGCCAGAAGTGAAGTCGGCACTTGCACGAAAGGCAGCCCGCGCACATAAGTTGCGGCGACAAATCCTGCCGCATCACCTGTCACGCCGCCACCCACGGCAATCACAACAGTCTGGCGGTCTGCTTTCATGTTAACCAGTCGGTCATACAGGCTGGAAATTACAGCCAGTGATTTGGATTTCTCACCGGGTTCTATCACCGCCGTTTCCCATTTCCAGCCACGTGTTTCCAGGCTGTTTTCGATTTTTGAGGCATGTAATTCAGCCAGATTCCGGTCAGTAATGATAAATGCCGACTTGTTTCCTTCTGAGACCGTATTCCGGAACGCGGGATTGTGGTTCAGCCAGTTTTCCAGCGCTTCTGCAAACTGATCAAACTGGTTACTCACAACAGAAATGTGATAACTGCGCGGCCCCAGAGCGACATTAACATCAAGACTATCAGACACGTTGTATCCTTCATGATTGCAAAATCAGGCAAGCCAGCTCCATACCATCGCGAAAATGGTCTGACATTCTAGCTTCTCATCTGTAAATTCTATTCCCTCTATCGTAACTTTGGACTGTCTTGAAGTCACGCCGGATGATCTTGAAATCCAAGTCCTGATCAGGTTTTTCGAGCAGAGCACGTGACAATCCGGCACCGATTGCTAAAATTATTTTGAACATGACCAAACCAATCGACACTCAGATTCAGTCGATGCAGGATCTGGTTTCCGTTTTAAGCCGAAACGAAGAGTTTGCCGCTGTGGTTTCAGCGCTTCGGGCAGGACAGAGCGGGACAATAGACGGAGCCTGGGGAGGATCGTGCGCGCTGACGGCAGCGACTGTCGCAGAGTCCCTGGATTCCCCGGTGTTAATCGTGCTCCCCCGTCTGGGAGAAATCGAGGAATTTTCCGGTGATCTGGCCAGTTTCCTGGGGAGATCGCCAGAAATCTTTCCCGCCTGGGAAACCTTACCAGACGAACACGATGTCGCCGATACCGTGTTTGGTGGCCGATTACGGGTACTGAATCAGCTAATGCAGGCAGGTTCCGAAGCCAGAAGTGACCGGCATGCGATTGTGACCTCCTTTCCTGCCTTGCTGCAACCTGTCCCCAGTCGCCAAAAACGACGCGAAGCCACCCGGACGATGAAGGTCGGAGACGAGATTGAGACGGATACGTTTATGAGTTGGCTTATCGAGCGTGGCTTCGAACGCACGACGGCCATTGAGCTTCCCGGCGAATTCAGCATGCATGGCGGAATTCTCGACATTTTCTCACCCGATGCCACACTTCCTATTCGGATCGAATTATTTGGTGATGAAATCGAATCCATCAGACGGTTCGACGTCGAAACCCAGAGAACAGTTGAAACCTGCCAACAGGTTGATCTCACATTGATTTCACCCGTTGCAGCGGAGGAGCAACGTTCTCAACGTCGTACCAAAGCCCATGTTCAAGCAGATTCATCGGCAGAAAGCCTGCTGGATAATCTTCCCGCCAATACTTGTATAGTTTTGGTCGAACTCCCTGAACTGGTCGAAGAAGGTAAACGTTATCTGGAGCGTCTTGAAAATCCGCGTGGATTATTCAGCGTGCCGGCGATGATGGCGCGCTGCACCGATTTTTCCACAGTCACAATTGCCCCCATTTCTGCCGAATCGACTGAGGTTTCCTGTCATCTGCAGATTGAATCCATAGAGCGTTTCACACAGGCCAAGTCGAAAATGATTGAAGAGTTGGCCTCGATCACCGGACCCCAGGATCGAGTTGTCGTCTGTTGTCATAACCAGGGTGAACAGGACCGCTTGCGGGAAATGCTGAACGAGTCCGAGTTGGAAATCGCCCAGCGCGTGACGACCTGCATCGGAAATCTGGCATTGGGTTTTCGGATCGTGCCGGACCACCTCGTTGTGTTAAGCGATCATGAACTCTTCGGACGCGCCGATATCCGACATAAACCTCGAAAACGCAAAGTCGAAAGCCGGGCGATTGACAGCTTTCTCGATTTGAATGTCGGAGATTATGTCGTGCATTTATCGCACGGCATTGCGCGTTTTAAAGGCTTGGAACTGCTTGAGAAGGAAGGTTATCGCGAAGAACATCTTTCATTGGAATTTCGTGACAAGGTGCAGATGTATGTTCCCGTTTCTCTGGTGCATCTGGTCCAAAAATATATTGGCGGCGGAAAACATGCCCCACAACTTTCCAAGTTGGGGGGCAAAAGCTGGGCTAACAAGAAAGAAAAAGCAGCACAGGCCGTCAGAGATATGGCCAGTGATATGCTGCGATTGCAGGCGATGCGATCGGGGCAACCGGGGATCTCGTATCCACCCGACAGCCATTGGCAAAAAGAATTTGAAGCCTCATTTCCTTACACGGAAACAGTCGATCAACTGCATGCGATCAATGACGTGCGGCTTGATATGGAACGGCCACAGCCTATGGATCGTTTGATCTGCGGAGATGTTGGTTATGGTAAAACTGAGGTTGCAATTCGCGCTGCCTTTAAAGCCATCGATTCAGGCAAGCAGGTTGCCGTTTTGGTTCCGACAACAGTTTTGGCAGAACAGCATACGCGAACCTTCAGCGAACGAATGGCGGATTATCCGATCACAATCGAAGGTTTGTCTCGTTTTAAAACGAAAGCAGAACAGCGCGCGATTCTCGAAGGCATGGCTTCCGGCAGTGTGGATCTGGTAATCGGGACGCACCGCTTGATCCAGAAAGATATCAAATTTAAAGATTTAGGGCTGTTGGTGATTGATGAAGAACAGCGGTTCGGTGTGGCAGCGAAAGAAATGCTGAAACGCCTTCGATTGCAGATTGATGTGTTGACATTGAGCGCGACCCCGGTGCCTCGTACATTGCATATGTCTTTATTGGGGATACGCGATATTTCGAATCTGACAACCGCGCCCCGGGATCGTGTTCCCATTGAAACCAGAATCTCTCGATTTGATCCTGAACTGATCAGGCATGCCATGGTTCGCGAATTGAACCGGAACGGCCAAGTTTACTTTGTGCATAACCGCGTCAACGATTTACGGACTTATGCAGATCGAATCCAGCAGATTGTTCCCGAAGCCAGTGTGGGAATCGGGCATGGTCAGATGAAAGAATCAGAACTCGAAGCTGCAATGCTCGACTTTGTTTCTGGAAAAAAAGATATCTTTGTGTGTACAACCATCATTGAGAGTGGCCTGGATATTCCCAATGCAAATACGATCTTCATTCACGATGCGGGCAATTATGGTTTGTCTGATTTACACCAGTTACGGGGGCGTGTCGGCCGGTCCTATCATCGAGCCTATTGTTATCTGTTATTGCGGGATGGCCAGATTCTGACTCCTGTTGCAACGAAACGGTTAAAAGCAATTGAAGAATACAGCGAACTTGGAGCCGGTTTCAAAATTGCCATGCGCGATTTGGAAATTCGGGGTGCAGGCAATATTCTGGGAACAGAACAGAGCGGACACATTGCCGCTGTTGGCTACGAACTCTATTGTCAATTACTCGAAAATGCCTGCAAAAAACTGAAAAACGAACCACTACGGGAACACCACCACGTCGCCATTGACCTGCCTTGTACTGCATACTTACCTTCGGATTATGTCCCTCCCGGTCGCATGAAAATTGAGATTTACCGCAAATTGTCTGCGGTTCGATCACTCGAAGAACTATCTGCCCTGGAAGCGGAAATGGAAGATCGGTTCGGAAGTGTTCCAGGTCCTGCTCGAAAATTGATCATGTTGAAAGAGTTACAAATCTTGGCACAGCGCTGGCAGGTAGACAGTATTCGGCTGGAAGATCAGTTTGCGGTTCTGGGATACCGGAACAAAAATCATATACTGGCATTGGCCAAAAGTAACCAGAAACGGATACCTGTTCGTATTGTGGATCATAAGTCGGCTTATATACCGCTACCGATTTCTGCTATAAATACGGAAGCAATCATGTTAGAGCTTAAATCGGTATTGCAACAAAGTTTTGATCCGGCCTATAATCTCGCAGCTTCACCCTGACAGGTTGATAAAACGAGTTGAGTTTTGATTCGTTTCCGACCTGGATGGATGATGCTGGTGTTGTAACAGTCGATTTCCCCTTCCTTACAAATCCTTTGTATTTCTGGCTTTTTACAGCATCTACATTTAGCGTCTCTCAAATTCCCGGAAAATTAATTCGTCCATCAACTGCAGGATGCATCTTGATGCGCTACGCGCAAATTTATTTTTTGATTCTTGCTTTATTTAGCATGTTGGGTTGTGAAACTACTCCTAAAGTAGATAACCCTGTGCTAGGACCACCCCCGCCGCGCCTTGAGTCTGCTCTCAGACAACAAAAGTTGAAGCAGAATCAGTTTGCCAGCAGGTCTAAAGACAAAAAGCAAATTCTGGAAGGGGACTTCGAAGATTCCGACAATCCTTTTGAAACTCCGGTGATCACAGCTTCGAGTACTTCAGACAGCTCTCCCATTAGTTTGGCCGATGATTCTGTAGAAGACCTGAATGATAGCACTGTGGTTGCGATGGTTAACGGAACTCCGCTTTTTGCGTCTGATGTGATCGGCATCTATGATTATCAGCTGACTCAGGCTGAACAGAGAATGCCTCCTGAAGAATACCAGAAATTACGCCGCGCCCTGGTGAAACGTGACCTGAAAGGGCACATTGAGCGTCAATTATTGATCCATGAAATGAAGACCACGCTCAAAAAAGAACAATTAACGATGCTTGAGGAGCATTTGGTAAAAGCGTTCGAAGAAGAGCGAATTCCCGAACTGATGCAAAAAGTGGGAGTGAACTCAACTCAGGAGCTGGAAGAAAAATTAAACTCACAAGGTCGGACCATTTACGGTGAAAAAGAAATGTTTATGAAGCAGCAGACAGCGGTCCAGTTTATGGCTGTCAAAGCGAAAGCAAACAATGATTTCAGCCGCGAAGAAGTTCTAGCCCGCTACAAGTCAAATATCAAAGATTATGAATATCCATCCAAAGTTCGCTGGCAGCGGATTCGGATTACCTTCAGTAAACATGGTGGTAAAGAAAAATCGATCGGTCTGTTGGATGAAGTCATTCATAAACTTCAGGCTGGTGATGATTTTGGGGCTCTGGCGAAAAAATATTCCGATGGACCGCGGTCTGAAAAGAACGGTCAATGGGGATGGACACGTCATGGCAGTCTGGCGGAACCGGAAATCGAAGTCGCATTATTTGAGCTTCCGATCGGGCAAGTCAGCCAGGTTTTTGAAACAGCAACCTCATTTCAGATCATAAAAGTAAACGATCGTAAGGAAGCAGGGCATACCCCATTTGCTGACGTACAAGCCAAACTTGAGCAATCCATGATCGCGGAGTCTCGTATGAAAGCCACAAAAGAGATTCTCGAAAATTTATACGCGAAAGCAATTATCGAATCGATGTTTGAATTCGAGCGTGCAGAAGATACAAATTCAGCCGCTCAATAAAAAACAAATATGAGCTTGAAATTTATTTTGCAACCCAGACAAATATTTTTGAAAAAAAGGTCATAATCATATTGACCTGAAAAGTACAAATCGATTATTACAACGCAAACACTTCTCTCACATCTCAAAACTACAATCCATCAAATCACATCTCTCAGATTCGTCTGTTAAGTTTTTGCCTCTCGGCACATATTCAAGAGCATTTCGTTTTCTAAAGTCTTGATTTGTCATTCGAAATTCGTCTGGCATTATATTGGGATTTCGGACTAAAATCGCACCCATATTAGATAGCGAGTTGGAAGTCATGATGACTCCTCAAAAAAAACAAAATCAAAGTTGGTGTTCTGGCTTGAAGGAGGGACCTACATTGGGCAAGGCATTTGGAGTACTAGCCTGTACGACGCTCATCGCGGCGTCAATGTGGCTGGCCAATCTTGGCAACACGACCAGGAAGGTCGCTGCTGACGTCGAGAAAAATGGCCAACCGATCTCTGAGCGTCAACAACGCTCAGCTCGTTACTATTTGAGTTTGGGTACTCAATATTACGAGAGAGGGCAATTCGCTGAAGCGGTGGAAGTGCTGGAAAAAGCTTCTGTCTCTCCAGGACGATTGTCATCTGCAGAGTTTCGCAAAATGAACGAGTACCTCGGTCGTGCTCGTCAGCGAGCAGCTGCACCTCAACGAAAACAAATCGTACGAGCACAGTCTCCTGCTGCCGACACTGAACCTTCCACAAACTTTTCGACTCCGAATGGAAAGTCTCCGGAAGAAATGAAGCAATTGGCACGTCAATTACTGCAGTCTGCTCGCGAAGACATTAAACTGAACGAGTTTGCCAAAGCACGCCAGAAAGCAGGGCAGGCCGCAGCCATGCGATTGGAGTACGGCCCGTTTGATGAACGTCCGGAACAAATCCTGGCTGTCATCGCTCGCGCAGAACAACGAAATCAAAAACGCTCTCCGATTCAACAGGCTGGTGGGTTTTCTAATAACAATTCGAGAATCACGCAGGTTGCCAACGTTGAAGAATCAGCAAATGGAAACCCTTTTGGAAATTCGGCAGCGAATCCTTTCGATGGAAGTCAAACGAAAAAGTTGACCGAGAAAGAACAAGCTTCTGTCTTGCTGAAACAAGCCCGTCAAGCATTAACTTCCGGGAACTATGATGATGCCCGAACACTTGCGATACAGGCTCAGGACTATGACGTTGCCTATAAGCTCTTTGAAGAACGTCCGCAACATATCCTGGCTGAAATAGAACGAAAAACCGGAGCGAAAATCTTCGCCGGTCAATCAACTCGATCAATGCCAGTCGCTCAGTCTCCATCAGGATCTGCTAATAAAGATCAGGCAGTGAAATTGCTGGAGCAGGCCCGCGCTGAATTACAGTCAGGTCGTTACGACTCTGCTCGTGAATTGGCACTTCAAGCAAGTCAACTTGAAGACGTCGCCTACCGACTGTTTGACGATCGCCCGGAATTAGTGCTCGATGAGATTAAACGTGACCAGTCGGGTAATTCACTGGCAAATGCCAAGCCTGGCGTGCCTGTTACTGCTCCCGCAGGTTCTACTAAAGGACAGGCAACCGAACTACTGCGTCTGGCGCGGCTGGATATTAAGAAACGTCAGTTTGACAATGCTCGCCAAAAGGTGAACCAGGTACAACAAATGCAGGTTTCATACGACCTGTTTGATGACCGTCCAGAACTGGTACTCGCAGCCATTGATCGTATTTCTGATGAAGCAGCTACGGTTTCCGGAATCAAAGGCTTACAACAGAATCAGGATGCCGTGCGTCCTCGTATCAATCGTTTAATGGAACGGGCACAGCTCGCTTTACAGCAGGGTAATAAAGATGAAGCCCTGATGCTTGCGTCGTCAGCTCAAAAACTGGCCCAGACGCTCGATCTCAGATTTGCGCCCGGCAGTGAATCGCCTGCCGCATTTATCCAACGTGTTGGCGTCAGCTCAGAGGCCAGACTGAACCCTGGTACTTCGCAATCGGTGAATGGCATGTCCAAGCCTGAATATGCACGACAGTTGATTGCTTCTGCACGAAATGATCTTGCCAAAGGTCAAGTAGAAGAAGCACGACAAAAAGCGGAAACCGCACAGAAAATCGATACAGCGTACTCGCTGTTTGAAGATCGCCCGGAACAGGTCCTCGGCGATATCCGCAAAATGGCTGGTCAGCCCTCAGGGCTTTCACGCGAACAGCTTTACGCTGCAGAAACGGAACGTAAAAAACAGTTCTCACAGAAACTGGTTGCTCAAGCCAGAACAGACATTAAGGCTGGTCGTCTTGAGTCTGCCCAGGTCAATGCTCAGGAAGCATTAAAAGTCGGGGTGGAATTCAAACCGGGTGAAGATAGCCCTCAAGCAATTCTGCGTGATCTGGAAACCAGAATGGTCGCACAATCTGGTCCAACAACTCGCATGAAAAATAACAATGCCAGCGAGATTGCCGTGATTCATCCCGGTGCCTCTGCTCTGGAATTGTATAATCTGGGAATGCAACGGCTTTCCGAAGGTAATCGTGAAGCCGCTTATCAGTCATTTCTGGCCGCTTATCAGTCTGGTGAGAAACTCGATTCTCATCGTGCACAACAGCTTCAAGATGCTGTGCGTGAATTGGCTCCTTCTCGAGCTGACAAGATTCGACTTGTTAAAAATCAAACGGAATCTACCGATCCTGCTACAGGCTCTCAGCAACCGAGCACGATTGACCTGGTTGAACAGAAACAGGCCATTGAATTCAGTCGCCTGCGATCTGAAGTTCTGAACGCGATCTTCAAAGCTGAAAGAATGCGTGAGTCTGAACCAACGAAAGCATTGGGAATTATCGACCAGACAATGGCAAAAGTCGAAAATTCCAGCCTCAATAAAAAATCGACGACAGCACTCATCGGTTCTCTGCAACGAACTCGTGAATCGATTGACTCCTTCCGCAATCAGGTTGCTCCCCTGGAAGAATTAAAGAAACGCAACCAGGAAGTAGAAGAGTACATCGACTCAACAGTCAAAAACAAAATCCGGGTTGAGCAGGAACTCGCCGATCTGGTACAGAAGTTTAACGAACTGTTGGATCAACGCCGGTATGCGGAAGCAGAAGTGGTTGCCAAACAGGCTACCGACCTCGATCCGCAGAACCCTGTCGCTATCACCATGAAGTGGAAAGCACAATTCATCCGACGCGAAGCGTCAAATAATTCCATGCGGGAACGCAAAGAACAAAACGTCTGGGCACAGCTAAACGACGTGGAAGAATCATTGGCAGACGCCTATACTCCCGACATCAAATTTGGTCATGATGCCAAGGAATGGGCTGAACTGACGAAACGTCGCGATAAATTTCATGCGAAAAACCATACTCAGAAAACAGAAAAAGAAATCCAAATTGAAGAAAGCCTGGATCGTCCTGTCAATCTCCAATTTGAAGATGAATCACTGGCAAACGTGATGAACAAGATTCAGACGCTAACCGGCATCAACATCTTCCTGGACACCCAGGGATTAGAAGAAGAAGGAGTCACCACCGATGCCCCCGTCACGATCAACGTGAACGGCATCAAACTGAGAAGTGCGTTGAATCTGCTTCTCGAACCATTGAATCTTTCTTACACAATTAAAGACGAAGTTCTGAAAATTACCAGCCGCATTCGGCAGCAGGGTACTCTGAATACGCAAACTTACCCTGTGGCAGACCTTGTGGTTCCAATCCCGAACTTTGCTTCCAGCGGAAGTATGGGAAGTAATCCATACAGTCAGATGGGGGCAGTCAGTTACGGATCAGGCATCGGTGGGAATCAAGGTACTCCTGGAAACTTCCAGGTCGCTGACCCCATTCTGGGTGGTGTGCCCGGTTCCAATCCCTGGAACAATAACGGTGCTACAGCTCAGGTAGCCGGCGGTGGTTCGAATATCGATTTTGATTCGCTAACAGAACTGATCGTCTCTACTGTCGAACCCGATTCCTGGGAAGAAATTGGTGGTGCGGGCAGTGTCAGACCTTTTGAAACGACGTTGAGTCTGGTGATTCGTCAAACACAAAAAGTACACGACGAAATTGCTAATCTGCTTGAACAGTTGAGAAGGTTACAGGATCTTCAAGTCACCATTGAAGTCCGGTTTGTGACCGTCTCTGACCGCTTCTTTGAACGGATTGGTGTCGACTTCGACTTCAATGTTCAGGATACCGTTGGGAGTCCCACAGTCTCGAACACGGGAACTACTCTTCCCGGATTTGGTCAGGTGAATCTAAACAGCACTGCAGGCCAGACTGGTGGTGGTGGTGGTGGCCAACAAGGCCAACAAGGTCAAGCAACGACGTCAACAGGGCAGACTGGTGGCGAAGGAGTTGCTCCCTTTAGTAATCCGCCAACACGAACGCTACTCAACTTTGATACCTGGCCTAAAGATGGTACGGTTGTCGGGATGAGTTCGCCGGACTCGTTCACACCAGACCTCGACGTACAGTTCCGACAGGGATCATTTGAAATCGGGGTTCCTGAATTCGGTAGCTTCAATGCGAATGCCGGTGTGAATGTTGGTTTGGCAATCCTGAGTGACATCGAAGCCTTCTTCTTCATCAATGCTGCTCAGGCAGATAAACGATCTAACTTGATGTTTGCTCCGAAAGTGACACTCTTCAACGGTCAGGTTGCCTTTGTGACCAGTAACGTATCGCGGCCTTTCGTGATCAGTCTGGTACCAACTGTAGGTAACTTCGCTGTCGGGTTTACTCCGGTCATCGCGAATATCCCTGAAGGGGTCTCCCTGACAGTCTCGGCTGTGATCTCCGCAGACCGACGTTATGTACGACTCTCCGTGAATCCAAACTTCACCAATGTGACCGACGTCTTTACCTTCTCCTTCCAAGGCGGCGGCGGAACTGGCGGCCAGCAAGGCCAACAAGGCCAGGGTGGTGGCCAGGGTGGCGGCCAGCTTGGTCAGCAAGGTGGTGGAAACTTTGGTAACGGTGTGGGAGCAGGAAACGGTGGAATCGGCGGCCAGGGTGGTGCTGGTGGGCAGGCTGGTGGCCAGGGTGGTGGCCAGCAGGGGCAACAAGGCCAGCAAGGCCAACAGGGTGGTAGTGCTCTTGGTACAACAACTATCCAGCAGCCTGTTGTCGAACAAGTCACTGTGACAACAACCGTGAGTGTGCCCGATGGTGGTACTGTTCTCTTGGGCGGGGTGAAACGACTCCGTGAAGGCCGCAGTATGGCGGGCGTGCCAATTTTGAATAAGCTTCCCTACATCAGTCGTCTATTCAAGAATACTGGTGTCGGACGTGAAACTGAAAGTTTGATGATGATGGTCACTCCCAGAATTATCATTCAGGAAGAAGAGGAAGAAGCACTCCTCGGATACTAACAGGAAACAGGAATCGTCTGGTTTCCAGACGGTTCCAGGAACTTGCAGATCGCGGGATCTGCAGAGGGGCTGATCGTCAGCAGCCCCGGGCTCTGGCCGTCGCGAATTCTCCCCCCCTTGATTCGCGGCGGCTTTTTTTACGTATTAAAGTCACTTGGAAATTCGAATACGCTTCCCAGCCGAGAATTCGGAATCGATCTTGTGACGACTGCCTGAAATCTATTAGACTTCTGCCGACGTTGGTGAAATTCCATTCCAATGAACTAACAGAAGGAATGACAGGTGTACTCAAAAAAGACTTATTTGATAGCGGCAGTTTCTTTGGTCTCTACCCTTTTCATGGGAGAGTTGGGAGAGGTTCGGGCGCGAGCGCCGGAAGCATTTCGCGTTAAAATGGAGACGAGCAAAGGAACATTCTTTATCGATGTTACTCGAAACTGGTCTCCGCATGGCGCAGATCAGTTTTACAAGCTGGTGAATTCCGGTTTCTATAATGACTGCGTTTTTTTTCGTGTGATGCAAGGTTTCATGGCTCAGGTGGGTATCAATGGTAACCCGACTACTCAACACAAATGGCGCGATCAAAGAATTATGGACGATCCCGTCAGAAAGCCAAACCTCAAGGGCTTTGTTACATTCGCTAAAACAGGTGCTCCCCATTCACGAACGACGCAGATCTTCATTAATTTGGGGGACAATCGTCGCTTGGATGCGGATGGTTTTGCACCATTTGGATACGTTTCTGCAGAAGGGATGAAAGTCGTTGAGGCGCTCTACTCGGGTTATGGTGAAGCCGCCCCTTCAGGCCGCGGGCCCTCACAGAGACGAATTCAGTCCGAAGGCAATCAATACCTGAAACAGGAATTTCCCCGCCTCGATTACATTTCCAAAGCCACAATCGTGCTGAAATAAACGTGCAAAAATAGTTTGTAGACCAGGCACAGGGCCAGGAGCAAGAAAAGTGTTTATTTATCGATCCACGTGAGGTTGAATGAATAACGCCTTCTTTTCCCCAGGCAAGGTAAAATCAAAACCGCAGTTTTGAAAAAAGACGTCTGAGGAAGTCACCACCATCACTTCCAGGATATTTCGCTGACGAGCCCTCTCGACACAGGCGGAAACCAGCTTTTTACCGACGCCAATTCCCTGACGATGATCGGCTACAACCAGACTGCGGATTTCCGCTAACTTGCGTGAGTAAATCTCCAGCGAGGCAAAGCCGACGATGACGTCATTTTCTTCGACAGCGACAAATCCCGTTTCAACCAGTTCATCTAATTCATCCGGTGTTCGAGGCAGAATTTTCTCCTGCTCCACAAATGGGACGATAAACTCAGTCAGTTTGCTGATGTCATCTTGTTTTGTGGAACGTATGTGAATGTGGTCTATCATCGCACAAGATCTTCACTTAAGAATTTGTATATGGAATGGAAACACTTCTGATCTGCTCTACTAAGGCCAAATGCGATAGATTGAGGAGATTCAGACGATTCCCGGGATGCGGAAATCGGTAAGTCTGATAATCAGCCGAATCGTTCACTCTTTTTCTGAAGTCCTGAAAAGTAGGACACCCTGATGGTGCAACCGGAAGGTCTATAAGTTATGTTATCTGTGACGTCGCCTCATGTGAATAAGGCTGCAAGTATAATTGTTTGCCTGTGAATAAGGTAATAGACCAATGAAAAAATTTCAGTTTTTAGTTTATTGCAGCCTGATCTGCCTGACTTTTTCTGGTTGTGGGAACAATTTACGGCAGGGATCGCAGGCAGAATCTGCGGCTGCGGAATCAGATTCCCGCCCTGTTAAGAACACTCAAAAAGAAATGGATACTCAAGTGACTGACGAAAGTGCACCTGGCTACTCAACAACACCCAGTGGTTTAAAGTATCGTGTTGTCCGTGAAGGTAGCGACAAAAAACCGGAAGCTCAGGATAGTGTGACTGTTCATTATCGGGGCACGCTCGAAGATGGAACTGAATTTGACAGCTCGTACACACGGGGAGAAACGATTTCATTTCCACTAGGTAACGTCATCAAAGGTTGGACCGAAGGTTTGCAACTGGTTGGTGAAGGTGGCGAAATCGAACTGATTATCCCACCAGATCTGGGATACGGTGCCAATGGTGCTCCACCTGTGATTCCAGGAAATGCCACACTGCATTTTAAAGTGGAACTATTTAAAGTAAATTAGTTGATGATGCGCGATCTCAGCCGATTTTTCTATTTTCCCAGCGAAATAAATTCAGGAGAGTATCTGTGACTCACTGTTGGCATGATGTGACTCCCGGGCAAAATTTGCCTCGCGATTTCACTGCCGTGATTGAAATTCCCACTTTTTCCAAAGTGAAATATGAGTTGGATAAAACAACGGGCCTGTTAAGGTTGGACCGCATGCTTTATTCGGCAGTTCATTACCCTGCCAACTATGGGTTTATTCCCCAGACTCTGGCCGAAGATGATGACCCGCTCGACGTGCTGGTACTTTGTCAGGAACCCGTCGATCCGTTAACCATTCTTGATGCCCGTGCCATCGGAGTGATGACCATGATCGACAGCGGTAAACCGGACCATAAAATTCTGGCTGTCGCCGTAAATGATCCGGAGTACAATCCTTTTACAGAAGCATCAGAACTCCCGCCACATCGTCTGGCTATGCTGAGACGATTCTTTCAGGATTATAAAATGCTTGAAGGAAAAACGGTAGAAGTCGAAGAGTTTCAATCTGCTGAAGCCGCCTTCCCGATTATCGAAGATTCGCTGCAAAGATACAGCAGCCAGAGACGCCGCGGTTTTCTATAAGATCCAGCTCGCGCGATTTGATCATGCAAAAAGCAGCTATTTCTCACTGAGGAATAGCTGCTTTTTGTAATTATGCAGTGTATTCAACGCCCAGGGATGGCGCTGCCATTGGCTCTGTCAATAGTGCCACCCAATCCGAAACCAGACTAAATCGGATTGTCCACACGCACATGGGCTGTGGGGATTCGAATTCTTTGCAATGTAGCCCGGATCTGTTCCTGAATCGCAGGATTCAGTTGTTTGAGTTCTTGTGTGAAGACTTGGTTCCCCAGGATCTGATTCACATTTAATGTCGGGCGACTACCAATATGATGATCCAGTTCGACCATTCGCACTGATTTTTCCTTTGTCGAACGACTCAGGAAAACGCGGATGAAGCGATTGTTTCCCTGCATATGAGGCTTGAGTTGCAAACGAAAGCTGGCTTTGCCTTGTAACGCCATTTTCAACTCTTTCAAGCGTTCGTTGATCATCATCTGCACGTGATCCGGCATATCAACAATCTGCTCACTAATCTCTTTCAGATTGCCTTTAAACTGATTCGTCTGCAAAGTATCCCTATCATCTTGAAAACTGACTTCGACAGAATAAGCCCCTTTGACACTTCCGACAAACAGTAAGCAGAGATTATGGGTTGTCGTGACCGGTACGTGGCTGAGTCCCAAAGGCAGGCTACGGCCTAAAGGATCGGATTCTGTAGAACGGGAAGCAATCGGGCCACCCTGATCTGGCTGAATATTTTTGGGTTGATTTTGTTTCGTTTTTGGCGGTTGATTTTTCCCAATCGGGCTGACTGAAAATTTATAATGTCGATAAAGTTTTTGAGTTAACGTAACTTCGATGGTCTGATACTTCGAAGCACGAATGACACCAAATTGAACATTGCTTTCTTTGTCAGCTTCCATGACAAACTTGCGCAGCACTTCCGAAGACGTAATCGCTTTGCCATTGAATGTGGTCAGGACATCAAACATTTTGACTCCCGCCTGGTGAGCAGGGGTATCGGGAAGTACTATTTTGACTCCCACTCCCTGGCCAGCTTTCATCATGGAATTTAACTGAGCCGCCAATGCAGCAGGTACGGGCTCGGTAACAATTCCCACAAAATTACGCAGATCCGTTTCACCTGTCGGGCGACTGGTAACCCGAAACTTTGACTGACCGGAATTTGTCTTTTCGGTAGTTGCCTCCGAATTTTTTGCGGGGATCATCTTCGGCTGAGGGGGTGTCTTCTGTTTTGATTCAGCCTGACCGGGCTTCTTCGCTTGCAGAGGAAGCTCATCGGCGAATGACAGTTGAACTGCCAGCAGAGAAATAATGACTCCGCTTACAAAGAACCGTCGATACTGTTTCTTCATTGTGCTGCCTTGGAAATGATGCAAAACAGAAGCGGCTCTGCCTGGGATCATGCTTGACCCCGGAATCAGAAGCTTCTTTTTTGTGGCCCGTATTATAAAATCCTGCTTATCCGCTAACCGCAATCTACTCTATTTCACTAAAAATCAATGCTACTGTTCGTTCCCGCTTTCATCACTGATCAAGGAAAGCCTGGCTTTACTGACAGGGATAAAATCAATGGTTAATTCCGGCATTGACATCTCTACATTGGTTCCCGTTTTAGGATTCTGTACCGTGATATTCGTCCATGAAATTTCGGTTCGCTGTTCAATGGGCCCTACCTCGGTGTTGTAGAGTGTGATATCAATTGACTCATGTACGCTTTTATCGATTTGGGGGGTCATCTCCAGAGAAGTGTCTCCCTGATCGATAACCGCCAGCGATTCCGATTCCATCATGCGAGAATTATGGGGGATCGTTTCTCGCTCTAATGGCTGGCTTGGTTTTGGTTGAGTAATGGTATGCTGCGTGACAGGCACTACTGTTGTTGGCTGAAACTTGATGAAGGAAATCCCGATAATCAGACATGCACAGAGTCCCGCCATCAACATTCCCAGTTTGAATTGCCGACGCGGTTTCTCCTCGAAACTATGGGGACTGCCGTTTCCCAGCTTGTTGATCTGCCGAAATCGTTGTGCATACTCTGCATCAGAGATCTCAGGAAGTTCCTGTAATTCAGGAGGCATTTCTTGCTGGAAATATTCGCGCAAAACACTCTCCAGCTCCTCATCATTTTCGAGCATCCCCGAAGTGTCATACGGTTTCATGATCTATCCCCACTTTTTCCAACTCTTCACAAAGACGCTTTCTCGCACGAGAAAGCCTCATGTCAATCGCTGACGTCGACGTATTGAGCGCGATTGACATTCGTTTTGATGACCATCCTAGTGCATAACGAAGGACCAGGACCTCACGATCCTCGGCTCGAAGTTGTCGAAGTGATAGCCTGACTCGGCTGTTTCTCTCTATTTTCTCCAGGTCCTCTGCAGGATCTGAATGCTGACCTACAACATTATCTAAAAAATCTGCAGGCCTCGCTGCATGGTTCTGTCGACGGGCAAAATCACGCAACCAATTTTGAGCAACAGTCAAAACCCAAGCCCGGATATTTCGTATTGACTTAATTTCTTGAGATTGTAAACGTACGAATGCTTCCTGGAGTGCGTCATATGCACGATCGGAATCAGAGCATTGGGCATAAAGTAGTGCCCAAATTTCTCGACCTTCACGTAGATATACCGCCTCAATTTCCGCCGACCACTCATGGGCCTGCTTATTTGGCATGCAAATTCCAATACGCTAGAAGAGGGAAAAATCTAAGTTTATTGGAGAGTGTTAATGGCTTTTTATTCATTCGCCAGCTTAACAACACTCGATTAACTTACATGCACTAGGATAGACGGAATGCGATAGCCCAAGACTGGCGGACTCCTGAAGAATACTTCAGAATCTTCTTAGGAGGAATTTATGAGCAAGGAGTCCAAAGTGTCAGGGAAACAGCATCGGCGATCGTTTACGGAAGAATTCAAGC
>Ga0222668_1000752_pt1 | contig 18058 bp, 17 predicted proteins | sample AntAcemetagen728_FD_179823 | JGI IMG/M metagenome (GOLD analysis project Ga0222668, IMG submission 179823) | Saline water microbial communities from Ace Lake, Antarctica - #728 | ecosystem: Environmental > Aquatic > Non-marine Saline and Alkaline > Saline | place: Antarctica: Ace Lake... | reverse complement strand
CGGTAATTGCTTTTTTCGGATGCTAATTGGTGCGCGAAATAAAATTTATCGATTCTTCCGCCTGCATTTTTAATCATCTCTTCGATATAGCCATGAACGAGCAGCAGGTCGTCTACCGTCATCATTCCCCGCCCAATTCCCTGTTGATTGGTGACCACTACAATTCGTCCAAATAGAGTGGCAAATTTTGCAATAGCCTCAGGTACGCCGTCAATGATGCGTAATTCGTGTAAATATTTTACATAATCATCAATCAATCGATCATTGATGACTCCGTCGCGGTCTAAAAATAAAGTCCATGTTTTATCGACTGTTAATTTGTTTTCCATGTTTAAAGTAGATGGTTTAGTGGCGCTTCCTTGAGATCTTTTTCAAATTGATGATAGTCCTCAGGAATGCCAATGTCTTTAAAATAAGTGGTGAAAGGGTGACCGAATAGGTTTAATTCGTTCGTTTTTTTTGCGAGGAAATCCGTTTCAAATGAAAAGGTTTGTCCAAGTGGAAAGTAGGCGAGGGCGCTCTTGTTGAGGATGTAAATTCCTCCATTAATATAGCCAGACCCTGACGCGCCCTTTTCTTTAAAATCTTGTATTTGATTGTGATGATCAATAACCACATTACCATAACGGCTATTTTGATCCATAAAATGTAAGGCAAGACTGCAATCACTTTCTTTACGGCTGTGGGCTAGTCTCATTTCTTGGAGTGGGGCCGTGAATAAGGTGTCTCCATTCACAACAAAAATTGCTTCTTCGTCGGTTTTTTCAAGGGCTAATTTAATCGCACCGCCTGTTCCAAGCGGCGTGTTCTCAATACTGTAAATAAGGTCTATACCTTTGTAATTTGCTCCAAATTCGGCTTCTATCAATTCCCATTTGTAGCCGACGGCTAAAATCACTCGCTCAATTCCGTTTAAATAAAGATAGTTTAGTAGTATTTTTAAAAAGGGGACACCACCTGTAGGTGCCAATGGTTTTGGGAACTCCCCAATTTCAGATCGCAAGCGCGTTCCAAGTCCTCCTGCCAGAATAATGGCTTCAACTATTTTTGTCTCTTCAGGCATCAATCGTCCAAGTCGTTAGTCCTTCTTCGCAAATACTAAAATTCCAAACCTCACCCTGAAATTGGTTCAAACACTGTAAAAGGGCATGTCGTTTATGATCATCAACAAAAAAGATCATGAATCCGCCACCACCGGCTCCTGAAATTTTGCCGCCTAATGCGCCTGCTTGTTTTGCACAATCATAAATTTCATCAATCATGGTGTTGGAAATGCCCGTAGCCATTTTCTTTTTTTCTTGCCAGCTCGAATCAAGTAGTTCTCCGATTAAGCTAAAGTCTCCGCGCATGAGTGCTTCTTTCATTCCAAAAGCTTGCTCTTTTAGCAGGTGCATGGCTTGAACAGGTTTTACCTGCTTCGTGCTCACATTATTCGCTTGTATTTCAATTATTTTTGCCGATTCACGACTGGTTTTGGTGTAGAATAAAACGAGGTTCATTTGCAATTCGTTTATCCATTCCTTTTTTATTCGAAGCGGATTAACAATGACACTATTGTCCGCATTAAATTCAATGAAATTAATTCCACCGAAAGTAGCGGCATATTGATCTTGTTTGCCCCCCGCCATATTCAGGTCCTCTCGCTCAATTGAAAAAGCGAGTTGAGCAATGTCATAATCACCCAGTGGTAATTTTAACCATTCCACAAAAGCACCTAATATGGCCACAACAAGTGTAGATGATGTGCCTAAGCCCGAGCCTGAGGGCACATCCATTTGTGTGGTCAGCTCAAAGGATAGAGGTCCTGTATTGAATTGACGAACGATTCGGTTATACACACCTTTTTGCAAATCTAAATGACCATCTATCGGCAAAGATTCGGTTTGCTCAAAATGAAGGGCTTGATTTAAATTTGCAGCAAGCAACTTAATTTTTCCATCTGTACGAGGTACAATACTCGCAAAGGCAAAAAGGTTCACAGTAGCGTTTAAAACGGCTCCTCCATATTGATCAGAGTATGGACTTACATCTGTTCCCCCTCCTGCTAACCCAAGTCTGAATGGTGCTTTACTGCGAATGATCATGAATACGTTTTAATAGGCTAAAGATAATCATTCCCACGTGCAACACCATTCAAATCTGTAAAATACATAATTTGAACCTCAATTTAGGGCGCTTTTTTGCTAAAAAATTACGTTATTTGCATAAATTGAAAGAGCAAATGAAAAATGTACTGATCTCTGGAGGTTGTGGATTTGTGGGAAGAAATATGGTGAGACGCCTAGCACAAGACCCGTCTAACCGAATTCTATTTATTGATGATTTATCTGTTGGAGATCATCCGGATGAATGGTTAGCTGAAGATAAAATAACTGAGAACGGTGATTTATTCACGTATAGAGCAGATGGTAATTTGATCTTCCTTAAGGGTGATTTTAGACAGGTTTTGTTTAACCTCAATCAAGATGCAAACTTTTTAAATAAGACCTACGGCTTGGATATTGAGAAGTTTAATGATGTATTTCATTTTGCTGCAATTGTAGGTGGGCGGGCAATGATTGATGGTGATCCTATCATGGTTGCCCTCGATTTGTCCATTGATGCCGAGTTTTTCTACTGGATTTCAAGACATAAACCGGATCGGGTTTTATACCCAAGTTCAAGTGCTGCTTATCCTGTTGATTTGCAAACCGACGGAGGTGCCATTGCTTTAAGTGAAACGGATATCGATTTTAAACGCATGGGACAACCCGATATGACCTATGGTTGGACGAAATTAACGGGTGAATTTTTAGCGCAGATTACGGCGAAGCATTATGGTATTTCGATTACGTGTATTCGACCATTTTCTGGATATGGTGAAGATCAAAATCTAACCTATCCTATTCCTGCAATTGCCCGCCGCGCTGCTCTAAAAGAAGATCCTTTCGAAGTGTGGGGAAGTGGGCAGCAAGGACGTGATTTTGTGCATATTGATGATGTATTGGACGTCACTTTGTTGGCAATGGATCACATTACGGACGGAACAGCGATTAATATTGGTCAAGGTCGTCTCACAAGTTTCTTGGAAATCATTGATATTTTTACCGGATTTGCGGGTTATAAACCGACGATAAAGCCCCTTTTGGATAAACCTGTAGGTGTTCATTCACGCTATTGCAATATGGATTTTGTGAAGGAAAAATTGGGTTGGGAACCTAAAATATCGATCGAAGAGGGGATGAAAAGGGTCTATGAAAAGCATTGCGGAAACCTATGAGCAAAAGAAAAATAGTTTGCTTTGGTCCTGGACCGATTTTCAAAGGAGGCATCTCTAATTACAATACTTCATTAGCGAAAGCATTTGATCAATTTGATGAGGTGGAGGTTCACATCATTTCTTGTACGCAACAGTATCCTGCGATAGTACCGCGTGAGTTTAAAGATAAAACATCCAAAGTTGATTTTTTTGAAGGTACTGATGTGAAAATCCAATACATCACTGATTATAATAAACCGTCAACTTGGCGCAAGACTGTAAAAGCTATTCTTGATATTCAGCCTGAAATGGTCATTTTTCAATGGTACAATGCTCAACAAGGTTTGCCCTTGAGTAAAATGGCTAAACGGTTAAAAAAACACGGAATCGAATGTGTATTTGATTTGCATTTTGTTGTGCCTAAAGAAAATAGCCGTATTGATGCTTATTTTACAAAAATGGGCTTGAAACAAGCGAGTAGTTTTATCATTCATGCCCTGAGTACACAGGATGAATTGAAATTACTTTTTCCAGATGAAAATTTTCAATTGACCTATGATGGAAAACGAAAGACGGATGCGAAAGGTGGACGCTATTGTATAAAGTTATTTCACCCAGTTTACGATTTGTTTAAACCGAATCCGGCATTTGATGTGGAGGCGTTTAAAGCGGAGCACAATTTAAAAAAATACGTTTTCCTTTATTTTGGTTTTATTCGAAAATATAAGGGCTTGCACAATGTGATTCGTTCGTATAAAATTCTAGCAGATCAAAGGGATGATGTTTCATTGATTATTTGTGGTGAATCGTTTTGGAATACGTTGGATCAAAAGAAATTTTCTACGCGGGTAAAGAATGTTGTTTTTGGCATTGCTAAATCACTCTTCTTTAAAAAAGAGGACAATGAAAAAAATTATCAACCCTTGGATTTATTGGATGAATTAAATTTGCGCGATCGTGTCATGTTGCACAATGAGTTTGTGGCGAATGAGGATGTTCACAAATACTTTCAAGTGAGTGATTGTGGTTTATTATTTTATCTGCGCGCTACACCTTCGGGTGTAGAGTCCTTGAATTATAATTTTAAATTGCCTGTCATAGCAACACGTGTTGGTCATTTTCCTGAAACCATTGAGGATGGAGTGAATGGTTATTTAGCAAATGAGAACGACTTGGAGCATATGGCTGCGCAGATGCAACGCTTTATTGATCATCCGATTGATCGTTCGAATATTGAAGAAAAAACCAAAGAATTTAGCTGGCAGAATTACTGCAAGGCGATCTTGAATTCGAATTAAATCTCTTTCTCAATCAGGTAACTGTTTCGTGTTGTGGAATTACGTCCGATTAATTCGGCGATAAAACCTGCTAGAAAAAGTTGCGTTCCTAATATGATTGATGTTAAGGCAATATAAAATTCAGTCCGATCCGCAATGAGTTTTGATCCTGTATCAATAAAGAGTTTATTGATAATCAACCATCCTGCTATTCCCGCTCCAAGTAAAAAGAATAAGCTGCCAATCAATCCAAAAAAGTGCATGGGTTTTTTGCCAAATCGCGTGATAAATGTAATGGTAAATAAATCTAAAAATCCATTCACAAAACGATTCAAACCAAACTTGGTCACCCCATATTTTCGCTCTTGGTGTTGTACAACTTTTTCTCCAATTTTACCAAAGCCAGCGGCTTTTGCAATGACTGGAATGTAGCGGTGCATTTCACCAAAAATCTCAATGGACTTCACCACCTCTTTGCGATAGGCCTTCAAGCCGCAATTCATGTCGTGTAATTTGATCCCACTCATCATACGGTTTACACCGTTGTAGATTTTAGTGGGAATCGTTTTAGAGAGCGGGTCGTAGCGTTTCTTTTTCCAACCAGAAACTAAATCAAATTTTTCTTCGGTGATCATGCGATACAATTCTGGAACTTCGTCAGGACTGTCTTGTAAATCGGCATCCATTGTGATAATGACTTCGCCTTTCGTCGCTTGAAATCCAACATGAAGAGCAGCCGACTTACCGTAGTTTCGCTGAAATTTAATGCCGCGAATATGCGTGTTTTTTCCTTGCAATTCTTCAATCACTTCCCACGATCGGTCGGTGCTGCCGTCATTCACAAATATAACCTCGTATGAGAATTTGTTTTCGGTCATCACACGCGCAATCCAATCCTGTAATTCGGGTAGTGATTCCTCCTCGTTGTATAAAGGAACAACAATACTGATGTCTATCTTTTCGTTCACGCTCATTTTGAATGGCTTCAAATATAAAGAATAATCAAGTTACTGGCAGCTAAAAGATGTTAAAAGTGGGAGGAACAATGAGATTTAACCTAAAGTTTCTGTTTTTAGTTCCATTAATACAGCAAATGCTTTGCTCACGATTTTTGTGTCCACAACCACCGTAAATTCATTCGTTGTTGAGATGACCTCTGCTAAATTAATTCCTTCCCATGCCAATTTCTTAAGGAGGTAATAATAGACGCCCGAAATTTCCGAATTAACAGGTGGCAATTTCATGGTGATGGAGGAGAGGTTTGACGATTCAGCAATCAACTGTGTCTGGTTAAATATGGTTGTGATATCGTTTTTAAATTGTTCATTGGTGATTAAGGTTGTCTCTGCAACACCACGCGAAACGGTGTAAAAATTATCACTTACATCTTTAATTTGATTCAAAAATTTCGCTTGATCTTGCGAAATACCCACGTAGTTGTTATAGGTGCATTTCACCAAATTACTGCGAACAATCAAGTCACCTAAATCGGCCATGAAATTTTTGATGCGACGTTCAATTTTTTGATTCGTGCCTGGCGGCATGCGTTTTATCGCCATGATGATCGCGCTATCGGAAACTTCTTTACCTGTAATTCTTTCAATATCAGGATTTAATTTTCGAGCGAGGGAGCTAATGTTGATTAATCCTTCGGTGATCGCCTCCTGAATGAACGGAGATTGATTGATTAGTTTTTCGATTACTTTGCTTAATCTATCCATGTTAAAATTAAAACAGTCTGTTAAAAATATAATACAAATATAATAAAAATAACTTTGGTACTACTTTCTGACGTAAATTCGTAAAAAAAAATTAAACAATGGAAAATACGCCTTTTTATTTTTATGACCTTGATGTATTAAATCAAACCTTAGATACAGCAATGTATGCTACTAAGTTGGATAATTTTTATATCCATTACGCAATAAAGGCAAATAATAATAGAAAGATTTTAGAAACTATTGCAAACAAAGGGTTTGGAGCTGATTGCGTGAGCGGATGGGAAATTGAAGCAGCGATCGAAGCGGGCTTTCCTGCCTCTTCAATTGCTTTTGCGGGAGTGGGTAAAACAGATGCTGAAATAGCCATTGCTTTAAATCGTAAAATAGGTATGATTCACTGCGAAAGCCTAGAAGAAATATGGGTGATCAATGAGATGGCAAAAGCGCTGAATTATCGTCCGCAGATTGCTCTTCGCCTCAATCCGAATGTGAATGCGTTAACCCATGCAAAAATTTCGACTGGACTGACTGAAAATAAATTTGGCTTAACCGTTCGCGAATTTGCTGAATTGGTTACGATCTTGGATGAACTGAACAATGTCGAAATTGTTGGTCTTCATTTTCATATCGGATCACAAATTTTGGATATGACGGTCTTTGAAAAATTGAGTGAACGAATTCTTGAAATTGTTCCTCAATTTGAACGAACTATCGGTCCGTGCACTTACCTGAATGTAGGTGGCGGTTTAGGCATTAATTATGAAAACCCGACCGAAGGGATCATTCCAGATTTTGACGGCTATTTTGAAACATTCAGATCAGGTTTGGCCGCATTAAATCTACCAGTTCATTTTGAATTAGGTCGTTCATTAGTTGGGCAATGCGGTAGTTTAAGAACGAAAGTGTTATATGTTAAAAAATCGGACGAGAAAAATTTTGCCATTTTGGATGCAGGTATGACAGAGCTGATGCGTCCTGCTTTATATGGTGCGCAGCATAAAATTGAAAAATTGGGAACAAATCATACCGATAATAACTTGATGTATGATGTGGTAGGTCCAATTTGCGAATCAAGTGATCGCTTTGCTGAAGGGGTTGAATTACCCGAGTTGAAAAGAGGTGATATCTTAACGATTCGTTCTTGTGGTGCCTATGCCGAATCTATGTCACTGCGTTATAATGGGCGTGAGGCCGTCGGCAATAACTTGAAAAGAACTTTAGTGAATACGACCCTTCGAATGGTTAAAAGTGCTTAACACTTGCTGCGTAAAGCTTTCAGTTTTCTCATTTCCTTCTCTCCTCTGCTTAGAACGCCTGCAGATGCATCTCCTTTCATCACGATTTCAAGTTGAAAAATAACTTCATTCGTAAGTTCTGGATACCGCTCGCATAGCTGCCGCAAAACGGTAAGCGAAAAAACTTTTATCGCTTTGGGTTCGGTTTGCGTTTTTATGTAGAGCATGCCCATGTCAAAGATTTCTCCCACATGGTCTTCTGGAATTTGGATCCATTGAAAGCTGCGCATGATGTTTCGCTTTACCGCATCAATCGGGTGGGTGCGCAGACAAGCAATAAGTTGAGGAATATAGGGAAAGATGAGGTGTGGGTATTTTTCGAGAATCGTTCCAAATGGCTGTCCAATGCGCTGCACAATTTTTTGCGGACCGTTAATGAAGACTTCAACAACAGTGTCAAATTTAGATGGATCACTCCCTACATAATCCACCACAACTTGCCAATTTTGTTTCGAATTTTCTTGTTCTAAGTGGGCAATCAATTCCATATCTGAATCAAATCGTTGGAGAGTCTCTTCACTCGCCATAAAATTATTATCTTTGTTTCTCCAAAATTAAAGTTAATAAGATGTTTGAGAATTTGACCGATAAATTTGACAGGGCCTTTAAAGTATTAAAAGGTCATGGGCAAATTACCGAAATTAACGTAGCTGAAACGCTAAAGGAAGTAAGACGCGCATTGCTTGATGCGGATGTTAGCTATAAAACAGCGAAAGAATTTACAACAACGGTTAAGGAAAAGGCAATCGGTAGGAACGTTTTAACGACAATTTCTCCAGGTCAATTATTAACAAAAATTTGCCACGAAGAATTAGCCGAATTAATGGGCGGCGAGCAAGCTGACATTAATTTCAAAGGAAGTCCAGGTATTATTTTAATGGCCGGCTTGCAAGGTTCTGGTAAAACCACGTTCTCAGGAAAATTAGCCAACTGGCTCAAAAATAAACAACGAAAAAATCCTTTATTGGTCGCTTGTGATGTTTACCGTCCTGCTGCGATTGATCAATTGCACGTGTTGGGTGAGCAATTGGGGATTGAAGTATTCTCTAATCGCGAAGAAAAAAATCCAGTTAAAATTGCTGAAGCTGCTATCGCATACGCGAAAAGCAAAGGTTTCAACGTCGTGATTATTGATACCGCCGGTCGTTTGGCAGTGGATGAACAAATGATGAATGAGATTGCTGACGTAAAACGCGCCATCAATCCAACGGAAACGTTGTTCGTTGTGGATTCAATGACAGGACAAGATGCTGTTAACACGGCAAAAGCCTTTGATGATCGCATTAATTTTGACGGAGTAATTTTAACGAAATTAGACGGTGATACCCGCGGTGGTGCTGCCCTTTCAATTAAGTCGGTTGTCAATAAACCAATTAAGTTTGTCGGTACAGGCGAGAAAATGGACGCCTTGGATATTTTTTATCCTAAACGTATGGCGGATCGTATTCTCGGAATGGGGGATGTCGTTTCATTGGTTGAAAAAGCACAAGAGCAATTTGACGAAAAAGAAGCCAAAAAACTCCAAAAGAAAATTGCGCAAAATAAGTTTGATTTTGACGATTTCTACGGCCAATTGCAGCAGATCAAAAAGATGGGTAATGTCAAAGATTTGATGGGAATGATTCCGGGTATGGGAAAAGCCATGAAAAATGTTGACATTGATGATGACGCTTTTAAAGGAATTGAGGCCATCATTCAATCTATGACACCGAAAGAAAGAGCTGAGCCAGACTTGTTGAACAGTTCGCGTAAAAAACGGATTGCAGATGGATCTGGAACCTCTATTCAAGATGTGAACAAACTCATCAAACAATTTGGTGAAACGAAGAAAATCATGCACATGATGTCGAATAAAAAGAATATGGCGAATATGATGCGTCAGATGAAAGGTATGCGTGGTGGTGGTGGTGGTTTACCAGGAATGTAGTCTCCCAAAAAATCGCAAACTAATCAGTTCTTAAAAATAGCGCTATGCTCAAAAATAAATTAGGTTATCACTGGTCCAAATTAGCCCCCTTCGGTAAAGATGTTACGATTAGGTTAAAAAATGGATTAAAATTTATCGTTCGAGCAAAAACAATGGATCGTTCTGTCTTAAAAGAGGTTTGGTTAACGAATATCTATAATCAACACGGAATTAATGTGGCTGAGGGCGATACTGTTGTCGATATAGGTGCACATATCGGTGTTTTTAGTGTGTATGCTGCCGATCGAAGTAAAACGGGCCAAGTGTATGCATTTGAGCCTTTTATTGAGAATTATAAACGATTGGATCGCCACAAGACGATTAATCATAAATCCAACCTGAATATCTTTAATAAGGGCGTTTCAGGAATTGATGGCACCCAAACCTTGTATTTATCTCCTGATAATAATACGGGTGGTCATTCACTTCATTTAAAGAAAGAATCGACTAATAAGATTGAAATACAGACGCTTACATTGCCAAAATTTTGTGATGATCATCAAATTGACAAAATAGATTTTTTGAAGTTGGATTGCGAAGGTGCAGAATTTGATATTCTAAAGTCAAATGAAGCTATTTTGGACCGTGTGGATAAAATGGTCATGGAATGTCACCCTTACGAGAATAATACGGTTAAAAGTATGATCGAATTATTGGAAAAGCATAATTTTGAGGTCATGCGCGAAACGGAAGATAAAGGGGATGAGACGCAAATGCTGTACGCCAAAAAAATAAATGCCGATTAAATTAACGATACTCGGCTCAGGCTCTGCTGTTCCTGTTCTAGGACGTGGTGTTACTTCTCAATTTCTTAATATTAATGAACGCCGTTTTTTAATTGATTGCGGAGAAGGAACGCAATTGCAACTGCGCAAGTTTAAAGTGAAATTTCAAAGAATTCAAGCCATTTTTATCTCACATTTACACGGTGATCATTTTTTTGGAATTTTTGGTCTTGTTTCGTCTATGAGTTTATTGGGGCGAACTAAAAAATTACAGATTTATGGCCCCGAAGGATTGGAAGAAATTGTGCGGCACCAATTTAAATTGGCACAAGTTTATTTGAGTTTTGAGCTCGAATTTATCACCTTAGCCTGTAAAGATAAAACCCTCATTTTTGAAGATGCGTCGATTCAAATTTTTGCGTTGCCCTTGAAACATAGAATTGAATGTTATGGTTTTTTCTTTATCGAAAAACAAGATGAATTGAAGATCGACAAGGATAAAATTCAGGAATACCACTTATCATTGGTAGAAATATTACAAGCAAAACGCGGTGAAACAATCCACCGTGAAAACGAAACTATTTTAACCGAACAAGTCACCCTTCCGCTAGTAGAACCTTGCTCTTACGCGTATTGCACAGACACCCGTCCAATGGCAAAATTACCCGCGTGGATAAAAGGAGCACGTTTGCTTTACCACGAGGCCACTTTTACACAAAAACACACCGACCGCGCTAAAGCAACCGGTCATTCCACCGCCGCAGATGCCGCCAAAATTGCCAATGAAGCAAGTGTCGAAAAATTATTGCTCGGGCATTTCTCAACACGCTATAAATCCACAGACGAATTAAAAAATGAGGCCTTGCCCATTTTTGAAAATGTAACCTGTGTTGAAGATGGGGACGTTTTTTTGGTGTAGTAGTCAGATTGCTGCGCTCCTGGATGGAAAACGAAAGTCTTTTGATTTGGCTTCTAATCACCAATCACCAATCACCAATCACCAATCACCAATCACCAATCACCAGTCACCAATGCCTCTTGCCTACTGCCTCTTGCCTCTTACCTAAAAACTAATAACTAATGACTCTGAAAATTACTTAGCGTCCTTTGCGCCTTTGCGGTAAAAAAATAGAACACTGATGCTATGCATACGCTGATTGAGCTGATTTTCGCTGATAGCTTTTGTTGTTTTTCAATACCTTGGAATTAGATCTGCGATTTTCTGCGTTTCGAAGAATCTGCGTTCGTCTGCGTTCCAAAAAACAGAACACTGTTGCTGTGCATACGCTGATTGAGCTGATTTTCGCTGATAGCTTTTGTTGTTTTTCAATACCGTGGAATTAGATCTGCAATTTCCTCTTTCCTACCTATTAGCTTCATAGTCGTTATTTAATTTTCGCGGAATCAACTCAAATATACATATTTTCCGCGCCGTTTAAATTTATAATCCGCGGAATCTAATAAAAAGAATAACTTTCCGCGGATTATAATGCTGGATTTAATCAAGCTTCTAATCACTAATTTTACAAAAAAAATACGATATTGCAACAACTTCAATTAACCTCAATGCTTGTGAATTTGTCTTTTTTGCAAAATTTACAATTGGGTTTTTGGGGTGTAAGATTTATAAAACCTGCGCAAGGTTCTTCATCTGTCGGTGAAAGGCTTCGGTTTTTATAAAAAAGGAATAAACGCAAGTATTGTTTTTTATTTGCCTGAAATGGGGGGGATAAACGGTAACTTGTCTCGGCTCAGCCGAGATAGTTTTTATTCGGAGGTTGTGAAACATTAAAATGAAAAATAGATTTGAATATCGAATGAATAATCTTCTGTTAACTAATGGAATTTTGTTTTTAATTGTTGGTGTCCTCTTTGCTACATTAAAGGGAATGGAGAATTGGCAGCCGTATATGTGGTGGGCTGGAAGTGTAATATGGACTTATCGCTATTTTTCCTATCGAAAGCATGGCTACCTGAGGGTTGATAGTTCTGCTATACAAATCAACCACGCAAACTGGAAAGGTCTTGAGAAAATAAATAAAACGGACATAAATAAAATAGACTTTACACCAAAAGTCTTTATTGTTAATTTGGACAGCGGAAAGGAAATAAAAATTCATAGAGGTAATTTGGTGAAGGAGGTAATTCCAGACCTTGAAGAAGTCTTGAATACGGAATATGAAAAGCAAACATTTCACAACAAAACCTAAACTGCATTAAAACACAGCTTAGCCAAACATTGTGGTCAATTTTAAAAAGACACTATGAAACTATTCGGGTTCTTTAAAAATAAGGAAAATGACACATTTAGGATAACTGAGCCTGACAGACTTTGGGTTGAAGATAACTTTAGGTGGTTAATCAAAGTTTTTGGTTACCCTTACCGAGAAAGTGAAAAGATTCTTCTTTCGGAAAACTATTTTACAACGACCATTAAGTCTGACAAAGTTTTAATCGAAAATATCATTAAAGACTTGTGTTTACTAATTCAAATACAGGAAGAAAAAATTTCTTTTGAAGTCATTTCCGATATTAGAGATATCTATGGTATGCCTTATCAAATTGAAGGAAAGCCATTTGAAACAGAGTTAGAAATAGAAGAAGGAAAGTATAAAATCCATATTGCAAACAGTCTTCAAAAACACCCAAAAAGACTTATTTACAACTTAGTCTATGAATTTATAAGAATCAAACTTACCGAAAACAAACTGCAATATGACACAGGAAATGATACAGACTTGTTCATATACCTAGCAGGAATATATTTTGGCTTTGGTGTTTTACTTTCACAAAACCTAAAAGACACAGGAAGGGTTGATGATGGTTTTTGGGAAACCAAATGGAATTACATTTCTGAAATGCCAAATGAAATAATGGCTTATGCCCTTGCAACATATTCAAATTTAATCGAGCAAGACTCACCTAAATGGAAGGACAATTTACCAAGTGATTTAAAAAGCCAATTTGAGAGTGCTATAAAATATTTAAATGAGAACCCAAGTGAGCTTTGCGACAAAAAAGAACTTGAAGCAAATGAACTTTTTAAAAAAGCATACGACCAATATCTAGAAAATCATTTTGATGAAGCTATTGCCAATCTGCAAAGAATACTTTTCCTGACAAATGATGATGTAATGAAAGCAGATGTTTACAACAACATAGGCTATTACAATATCAGGCTTAGAAATTATGAACAATCAGTGTCTTACTTCAAAAGTTCAATCAATATATTGCCAGACTACGGATATGCAAATGACAATTTAGGATATGCCCTAATTCAACTAGGCAAGTTGGAAGAAGGAAAAGAGTTTTTAGAAAAAGCATTGAAGACAGAAAACAACGATATTGCTTATACTTATAGAAATTATGCTCTATACTATCAAGCTGAAGGAGAGCTAAACAAAGCCGAAGATTATTTTAAAAAATCATTTGACTCAATAAATGACTCTGTTGACCTTTTGGAGTATCACTATGCAGACTTTTTAATCAAGAACGGTGAGACAGAAAAAGGATTAGTATATTTAACGAAAGCAGTTGACAAAGGAGAACCCGAAGCAATCGGAAAAATGAATGAAATCAAGAAAAACTAACCATAACAAACGCTTAGCTCCATTTTTTTTGCCGCAGGCGCAACACAAAAAAAACGGAGCCAAGCGTCAGCCATCCACCAGCTAAAAAATTATAACGTCAAAACAGTCCCTCAAATCCCTTCCCAATTCCATCCATTTTAACCCCTTAAGCGCACTGTAAGGTTAACACATTTAACACGTCAATTAACCATGAAAAAATTGATTTTATCCTTCATCCCGTTTTTTTTTGTATCTCTAGGAATCGCTCAAGCCGATTCTTTAAGCAATGATACAACCCTCTATGCGCCCAAAGACGACTTCAGTATTTCTGTATTTCCGGTGGTTTTCTATTTGCCCGAAACGAGTTTGTCCTTCGGTGCGGCAGGAATTATGGTGTTTAATGCTGGAAAGGAAAAGGCTTGGCGCAAATCTCAGATCAGTTTGGGATCGGCGTACACCTTAAAAAATCAAATTTTATTTTTTCTACCCTATGAATTGTACCTGAAGCAAAAGTGGAAACTGAACGGTGAGTTGGGCTATTATCGTTATTTTTTTAATTATTATGGCATAGGTATTCAATCGCAACAAGACAATCTGGAGACTTATGATGCCAATTTCCCTCGCCTGTTAGCCACCTTATCTTATCGCATAAAACCAACCATTTTGGCTGGACTTCAATACCGATTTGACTATTTTGATATTCCGCGTAGGGATTCTTTGCTAACCGCAGATAACCCAGTAGGGGCGCAGGGTGGAGGAGTGGTCAGTTCGATTGGTGTTTCGGCAAATTACGATTCACGAGACGATATTTTTTATCCCCGAAAAGGGATTTTTGCAACCCTTATTGCGGAAAATTCGGGCACATATACCGGCGCTTCTTTTGACTATTCCCTCATCCAATTTGATCTTTCGGCTTATCATACTTTTAAGTGGAATCATACCTTGGCTACTAATATTTATACGGGATTAACTCTTGGTGATTCTCCATTTTTTACCTATTATTATTTTTCATCTGGCAAGAAAGGAAGAGGGTACAACGACCGTCGTTTCATTGATAAAAATATAGGAATGATTCAAATGGAATACCGTTTTGGAATTTATAAACGTTTTAGAGGCACTGTTTTTAGTTCCTTGGGTTCGGTTGGAAATACGTACAGTGAAGTGTTTACGAATCGTCAATTATGGTCCTATGGTGGTGGTTTACGCTTTCAACTCAGCAAAAAACAAATGAGTCATTTACGCGTAGATGTTGCTCGTGGAAGTGAAGGTTTTCAGTTTTATATGACGATTGGGGAGGCTTTTTAGGATACATTTTTGGTATCTTTACCTCATGCAAAAAACAAGCTTAGTCACAGGCGGAGCAGGATTTATTGGTTCTCATGTCGTTAAGGAGTTAATCGCCATGAACCATAAAGTGGTTGTGTTGGATGACCTTTCGGGAGGATTTATTGAAAATATTCACCCCCAAGCCGAATTTTGCAAAGGGAGTATTTTAGATGTCTTTTTGGTAAACGGACTTTTTGAGGAATATCAATTTGATTATGTGTTTCATATAGCCGCTTATGCAGCCGAAGGATTAAGTCATTTTATTCGCCGGTTTAATTATCAAAACAACCTCATTGGAAGCATTAACTTGATCAATGCCGCTGTCAATTTTAAGGTGAAACGATTTGTGTTTACCTCTTCAATAGCTGTTTATGGCACAAATGATTTACCTTTTAAGGAGTATCAAATCCCGAATCCGGAAGATCCTTATGGCATTGCAAAATATGCCGTTGAAATGGATTTAAAAGCAGCGCATGAATTGTTTGGATTGGAGTACACTATCTTCCGTCCGCACAATGTTTACGGTCCGCATCAAAATATTGGAGACCGCTATCGAAATGTGGTGGGCATTTTTATGAATCAATTGCTAAAAGGTGAAGATTTAACCCTATTTGGCGACGGAGAACAATCGCGTGCCTTCAGTTATATTGATGATGTTGCACCGTATATCGCCCAATCGGCGGAAATGGAAACAACGAAAAATGAAATCATCAATATTGGTGGAGAAGTAGCATATACCATCAATCAATTGGCAAATGAGGTCATTTTAATCATGAAAAAAGAAGAAAAACGAACTTATTTGGCAGCACGGAACGAAGTTGTTCATGCCTATTCGTGCCAACTAAAAATGAAACGTATTTTTAATCCAAAACCAGCCACAGAATTGAATCATGGTTTAACGGCTATGGCCAAATGGGTGGAGGCGACTGGCGCGCGAAAAAGCAAGGATTTTGATCGAATAGAAATAAAAGAAAATTTACCCGAATCATGGAGAATCAACCCCTAGTTTCCATTATAATGGCGGTGAAAGATACCGCACCCTATTTGCATGAATGTTTGGATTCGATTCTAAACCAAACCTATCTAAATTGGGAATTATTGGCGGTGAATGATCATTCTTCGGATGAAACACCTCAAATTTTAGCAGAATATGCCCAAAAAGACACAAGAATCCGTTTTTTGAATAGCGACAAACCAAAGCTTATTCCAACCCTACAAGTTGGTTATGCAAAAGCAAAAGGCGAATTGATTAATCGAATGGATTCGGATGACAGAATGCCATTGTATAAATTGCAGGTTTTGGTGGATGAATGGATGAAATATGGCAAAGGATATGTGATTGCAGGCGGCACAGAACATTTTGTAGATGAAGGCGAAGTAGGGGAAGGTTTTAGAAACTATGAGCGTTGGCTAAACGAGGTTGCAAGAACCAATACCCATTATCAACAAATTTATAAAGAATGTGTCATTCCCTCCCATTGTTGGCTGATGCACAAAGACGATTTTGATGCGGTAGATGCCTTTAATCCTGTGATTTACCCCGAAGATTATGATTTATGCTTCAGAATGTATCGTTTTGGACTTAAAATAATTGGCATTGATGTGATTCTGCATCATTGGCGCGATCGATCGAATCGTATTTCACGAACATGGGACGAGTATAAAGACAACCGTTATTTTGACATGAAAATGCGCTTTTTTTATGAATTAGATCGTGATAAAAGTCGCCCATTAGTTTTGTGGGGAGCAGGAAGAAATGGGAAAGACATGGCCAAATTAATTCAGACCTATGGAGATAAATTTCATTGGGTTTGTGATAATGAGCGCAAGATTGGTAAAGATATTTACGGGGTTGTGATGGAAGATTTTTCTGTTGTTAATCATTTAGAAAACCCACAAATTATGATCGTTGTTTCATCCCCTGATGGAAAAATTGAAATTCAAAAAATCTTAACTGATTGGGGTAAAAAATCGGTGAAAGATTATTGGTTTTTTGCTTAATTGAATGTTTCGAACTCATCTTATGAGGATCTAAAAAAAAGGGGATGGCAATCGAAATCACCATCCCCATAACAATTAGTTAATAGTGCTAATCATTGTCACTTCTACTCAATGCATAAATGACTAAACCGAAACCGATTTTGTTAACAGCATCTGCAATATTGTAAACAATATCCATTGCGTGACTTGCAGCGATTGGATCATCAACCAACTGAATTCCAAACAATCCTCCTGGTGTACCCAAGATGTAGCCTAATGGATAAATTGCCCAACCTACTAAGACAAACCAAGCAAGAATTCGTGTCGCTTTCGCAACTTGAGGTCCTGCAGTTTGAGCAAGTTTTGCAACTTCTCCAAACCAAATCAAGTAGGCAATGTAGAAATAGGCTGCACCGGAGATAACTCCCCATAATACACTACTATCTCTATCAATTGTTTCGCCAAAATAACCAGTTACAAGCATCACCAATGATGCGAAAATTAACTTCCAAAGGAGTCCAATTTTTGCCCCAGCTTTTTTGGTTATTAGGTAAAACTCTACACACATCAACGGTACAGTTAAAATCCAATCTACATAACGGAAGAAGGTTGGAGATTCACCTGTTTCCAGGTTGTACCCTCGCATGTAATAGTAATGCACAGCTGCAATGAACGTAATTAACCCTGAAACTAATACTGAAGTTCGCCACTTTTTAGAGGTGTTATTTAACTCAAAAAAGAAGAAAACTGAAGCGGCCATCATAGCCATTGTTCCAATGAAGAACGTAAATGCAACATAATTGTCACTCGCAATCTTTAAATGTTCCATAACTTGTTTGTTTTTAGTTTATTCTTAAGGCGGGTTCTAAAAATTGATTTTTTCAATTTTCTCAAAAAGACAAGAACCCTTTTTTATCTTTTTGAGAAAAATTACATTTCAAATGTAACAAAAAATTGTTGA
>Ga0222668_1000749_pt1 | contig 18093 bp, 15 predicted proteins | sample AntAcemetagen728_FD_179823 | JGI IMG/M metagenome (GOLD analysis project Ga0222668, IMG submission 179823) | Saline water microbial communities from Ace Lake, Antarctica - #728 | ecosystem: Environmental > Aquatic > Non-marine Saline and Alkaline > Saline | place: Antarctica: Ace Lake... | reverse complement strand
GGTTCGCCTCGTCCATTTGCACACGGTCAGCGACGCACCCCAATCCACGGCAGGGCAACTCACCTGGCGACTACTCCACTTGGATGGACGGATTCTCGAGACCGGAGACATGAAGGTTTCGCTCCGCTATGGTCAGGCCAAACGACAGAAAACCCTCGACCTGAAAACTGCCATCCAAACCCATGGCCTCAGAAATCTCTTTCTCCAGCTTCGACTTCAAATGGAAACCGGCGAGCTCTCAGAGGACACCATTTTCCTCACCGCGCCGCGCTTCATAGATCTCCCCCGGGCGCGGATCGCGATGGCGGCGAAACGCATTTCCGTGCAGGAATTTGAGCTCCAATTGACGTCACCTGTTTTCCAACATCAGGTGGAGGTAAATTTCCCTGGCATCGACCATCACTGTGCCGATAATTTCTTCGACCTATTCCCCGGAGAATCTTATCAAATTCGCGTCCGCACCAAAGCTCCGACTACGTCTGCCGCACTGAAAGCCGCCTTCGCGACCCGGTCCTTAGCCACGAGTTATTGACCGCACCTAAAAGTGCCGTGATTTTTTGGACCGGTCACCGGGGCCGGCTCCCGGCCAAAGGCGGAAATCCCCTCAACCGGCAATCCGCACCGCCGCTGCCTGAGCCTGCAAGCAGAGCTCGGCCGCACGAAAGGCGTGGTCCTGCGTCATGGCCTTCTCGGTCCGGTTAAGGACATCGAGAATCAATTGACCAAAAAATGGGAAACCCACCTTGCCGGCGCAAGAAATCCGGTGTTCGCCTTTTTCATCCACGAGGTAAAGTTGGTCGCCGGCGGGATTCTCCGCCGCGACTTCCTGATATTTTCTCAGCTCGATCGTCCCTTTCGTCCCGGTGATGAACGTCCGCCCGTCGCCCCAGGAGCGAAGGCCGGTGGGAGTGAACCAATCCACCCGGTAATAACCGGAAGCCCCATTGTCCGCCGTGAGCGAAGCTTCTCCGAAATCCTCCAGCTCTGGATGGGATGGGTTGTTGAAGTTAGCCACGGCGCTAAAATTGACCTTCGCTTCTTTGGCTCCGGTAAAATGCAGAAACTGTTCACTTTGATGACTCCCGATATCGCAGAGGATGCCTCCGTACTTTTCGTGTTGGAAAAACCAGTCCGGACGAGAGCCCACCCCCAGCCGATGAGGTCCCGTGCCGATGGTCTGCACAACGCGCCCAATGGCCCCGTCGGCAATCAATTGACTGGCAAAAACAGCGCATTCCACATGCAACCGCTCACTGTAATAGACCATGTATTTCCGTCCGGTGCGGCCAGCCACGGCCCGGGCCTCGGCTAATTGCTCCAGAGTGGTGAACGGAGTTTTGTCGGTAAAATAGTCTTTCCCGGCCTCCATCACCCGGCAGCCCAGCGGCCCCCGTTGATTGGGAATCGCAGCCGCTGCCACCAGTGGGATGGCGGGATCTTCCAGGATCGCCTCCAAACTTTCGGCGGGCCGAACCTGCGGGTATCTTTTGCAAAACGCCGCCACCCGGTCCGGATCAGGATCATAGACCCAACGAAGATCGCCTCCGGCCTCAATGAGGCCATTGCATTGTCCATAGATATGACCGTGGTCGAGATGGACGGCGGCAAAGGGGAACTCTCCGGACTGGCAAACCGGAGCCGGCTTGCCCTGCGGAGCGTAATTCATTCCATCGGCGGCAGATATTTTCATTTGATCAATTGGTTTTGGATGTATTCGAAACTCTGAGCCAGGGAATCCACCGGATCGCCGGGGCAAACGTCCTGCTCGACGATAAACCATTGGCAGCCGGCTTTCTCCGCCGCTGCCGTGATTTTTTTGAAATTCAAGTTCCCGGATCCGACCTCACAAAAAGCAGGCTGATTCTCCGCCGTAGTTTGGTAATCCTTCAAATGAATGAGCGGCAACCGCCCCTCCAGCTTCTCGCACCATTCCACGTTTTCGCCACCACCATAGTGGACCCAATAAGTATCGAGTTCACCTTGCAGATGACGTCGATCAGTCCCTTCGTAAATACGATCAAGAATGGTCCGGCCGTCCCGTTTCTGAAACTCATGGTTGTGGTTGTGATAACTGAGAGTTAGCCCCGCTGCGACCAGCACCTTCCCGGCCGCGTCGAGTCCTTCGATCAGAGCGGCGACACTTTCCAAACTCGAAAGATCGTTTTTCGCGGGACAGGGATACGCGGTGTGCGCACAGCGCAATTTTTGCAGACGTTCGACCACGACTTCCGGATGGCGGAGAATGGTTTCGCCGGGTTCATGGGTGGCACAGCAAACTAATCCCTCACCATCAAGGATCTTCATAAGTTCCTCTTCGGGGATCGGCCCCATCCCGCTGACCTGAACGGCGGTGTAGCCGACCGCACGGATGCGGCGAAGCGTGGTTGCGATATCCGCCGGGGTCTTCAGGAGATCCCGGCAGGTGTAAAGTTGAGCGGCGACTTGAGAAATTTTCATCGTGAGGAGGAGGCCGTCTTTTTTAGGGGTTTGCTTTTACTGACATTTTTTTTCGTGGATCTTTTCTTAAGCTCGCGGGCAAACGTTCGGCCATCCATTGGCAATGTCACCGTCTTGTCTTGAAAAGCTGAAAGCAACATGGCATTGCCCAATTCCACCGAATGAATGCCCTCTGCAGCCGGAGCAATCAGAGCCGTCTTGTCCAGAACCGCCTCGGTAAAATTGCGGATGATGCCAACGTGTCCGAGCCCTGGCCCAGAAATTGGAACCTCCACATTCCAAACCGGCGGGCGGGCCCAAACGGCCTTGGTCGTGCGACTAAACTCCGACATCTCCACCTCATTACGGGTAAAGAGAAGGCGGCTGTTCTCCAGGACCACCCGACCCCGCTCCCCGGTGACTTCCAACCGGTCGGTACCGGGCGCCTCTCCCGTCGAGGTGATAAAAACTCCGGTGGTGCCATTGGCGTATTCCATATAGGCGGTGACATCATCTTCCACTTCAATGTTGTGGTAGCGGCCGAACTGACAATGGGCGCGCACCTTATCCGGCATCCCAAAAAGCCACTGCCAAAGATCAAGTTGGTGTGGACATTGGTTCAACAACACGCCTCCGCCTTCTCCGGCCCACGTGGCGCGCCAGCCTCCCGACCCATAGTAAGCTGCCGTCCGGAACCAAGTCGTGACAATCCAATTGATGCGGCGAATCGTTCCAAACTCGCCCCCTTGGATCATTTCCCGCAATTTTAGATAAGACGGATCGGTCCGCATGTTGAACATGGCCGCAAAGACCTGTTTCTTCGACTGATGGGCGGCAATGAGTTGCTCGCAATCCTCCTTGTGAACCGAAATTGGCTTCTCCACCAACACATGCAAACCGGCCTTCAAAGCGGCGATTCCGATCGAGGTATGCGAATAGTGTGGCGTGGCAATGAGCACGCCGTCCACCAGTCCGGAGGCAAAAAGAGCCTGCGCATCGGAAAAAACCTCCACCCCATCGTAGGGAGGAAGCGACGCGGCTTGGGCATCACAAACCGCCGTCAAACGACAACGGGGAACCTCTCCGCCTAAAATATTCTTCGCGTGACTGCGCCCCATGCCGCCCATGCCAATGATTCCAATGCGAAATTCTTTCATGAGTGAGAGAGTGGGTGAAACCGATGTGGAGGAAAAGACCAAGACAAGACCATCCAACACGTGTTAGGTTGGGAGGAGCGGCAGCGTCAACTGAAAAATGAAGTCATCTATTCGTTCCACCTCCGAACTGGCCCGACTGCTCGGCGTCTCCCGTTGGACGGTCTCACGAGCGCTCAACAATCAACCCGGGGTGAGTGCGGCCACGGTCGCGCTGGTCAGGGCCACGGCCCAGCAACGGGGCTTCGCCCCCAGCCTTCTCGGACGCGGATTGCGCACCGGATCAACGGACCTGATCGGTGTTTGTCTCCCGGATTTGGAAGAGTTTTTTCTCACCTCAAAGATCACCTTGCTTCGAAATGCCTTGGAGGCCAAGGGATGGCGACCAACCCTGCAGATCATTGACGGCACCGCTCAGGCGGAGAATGAGAGCATGGCCCATTTCGCCTCCTTGCGATGCGCCGGGGTGATCAGCTTTGCGTCCTGTCTCCGGGATGAGGACCCCGGGCTGCGAAGTCTCGGCGATGCCCACATTCCGGTCGTCCGAATCGACCCCCTGCAATCGGCCGCTACGCCTTCCGTGCACACCGACCGCAAAGCCGCCATGCAAATCGCCATCAAGCATCTGCATGCCCTCGGTCACCGGCAGGTCATGGCGGCTGGATTTTCGCCTTCGGGCACCTACGCCCGGCAACGTCTGGCGGGGTTGCGCCAAGGCGCTCGGGCTGTCGGTTGGGACCCCGATCGAGACCTCTTGCTTCTCCCCCACCCGGGGATGACCGAAGATTTTTCGGCCGGAGCGACCTTGGCTAAAGCCTGCCTGGGAAAAATCCCACGCTGTCCGGCCATCCTCGCGATCAACGATCGTGTCGCTCTTGGCCTACTCCGGGTTCTCCAAGCTCGCGGACTTTCCATTCCGGAGGACGTCACCCTGGTCGGCTACGACAACTCCGCCTTGGCGCCCTTCGCCGGGCCCGGCTTGACCAGCGTCGATCCGCAAGCTGGCGAATTGATCGCCCACGCGGTCCAACTCTTGACCCCAACGCGAATCGAAAAGAGAAAAAAAATCCAAGTGACTCCAAGGATTGTGATCCGCGCATCGTCTGCTGCGCCTCCGAAATCCAGCGAATAAACGGTCACTTCAAGAGCTGCGCCCACCTCACTCAAATTTCACGATACGGGATTTTGTGATTAACATTTGTGCTGTCATCAGGGACCATCCCCGCTCCACCAGTGGACTCCGAAAGAGCCTCGTGCAAAGGCCGCTAAAGACGCTAAGAAAAGACAATCCACCTTCCCACCTTTCCCCTTGCTTCCCGCCTCCACGTCCCTCGCTGATCTCGAATGGGTGCCGAACAAACGGCTCCCCGGCCTGACCCGGCTGAACCTTGCCACCTTGGGCGATCTCCTTCGGCACTACCCCCATCGTCACGAGGACCGATGCCGGTTTGACCATTTTCCTGAAAATGAAATGGATCGCGCCGTCTGCCTTCATGGTGTGGTGGTCAAATCCATTTCCAAGCGCCTCGGGAGCTGGAAGCGAATCGTAGAAGTGGTCATCGAAAAGGAGGCCTCCGGAGTCCTCAGTCCGCCGGTGACCTGCCGCTGGTTCAACATGCCTTTCATTCATAAGATGATCGTCCAAGGCGATACGATTGTCGTTTATGGACGACCCAAGAAACGAGGTCAGCAGGTCGTCATCGATCATCCCGAGTTTGAAATCATCGACGAGGACGAAAGTTCAATCCACATGAACCGGATCGTTCCCGTCCACCCGGCCGGCGAAGGGATCTCCACCCGCCTCCTCCGGAGCCTCGTTCATCAGGCCCTCACGGAAACCGACCTCTCCACCCTCCCGAGCCTCCTCCCCGCAGGCCAACCCGAGTCCCTCCGAGCACTCCACTTCCCGGATTCTCCCGAGGCATTGGAAAGCGCCCGCCAGGCGCTTGTTCATGAGGAGTTTTTTGGCCTCCAGCTCCTCATCCAGGCGCGCCGCAAAGAATGGGAACGACTTCCCGGCATCGCCCGCCAGGCGAAGGGGACCCTCCTGAAAATGCTCGTGGACGAGTTGCCATTCACTCTGACGAAGTCCCAGCGTGAGGTCATCCGAACCATCCGCCGAGATCTGGCCACCCCGGCCCGAATGAATCGTCTCCTCCAGGGCGATGTCGGCTCCGGAAAGACCCTCGTCGCTCTCGCCGCCATGCTCCTCACCGTGGAATCGGGCAGTTCGGCCGTTCTCATGGCACCCACCCAAATCCTCGCCGAGCAACATTTTCTCAATTTCCAGCGTCTCCTCAAACCGCTGGGCATTCCCGTGTCCCTCCGCACGGCCGCCCGGAAAGAATCCGGGGGACCACACGCGGCCCGCGTGTTGGCTTCGGCGGCTCGCCGAAGTTCTGGGTCAGGCGAGCCGCCTGACCCCGCACCCGAGCCGGGTGCGCTCCCCGGAGATTCCTTAAACATCCGTTATTCAAAACGCAACCTGCCCCATTTCGAGCGGCCCTGGGCAAAATACATGGTCACTTTCAGCACCCGGAACGGTCTCCAACTGGCGCCGCAGGATCGACAAACGATTCTTGACTCCATTCTGCACAACCAGGACCGATACGAACTTTTTGCGGCCTGCGTCATGCCGGATCACGTCCACCTTCTCATCGAACCCGCCGTCAAAAAATACCACTCCGACGAGAAGGCAGAATTCTTTTCCCTCACGGAAATCCTCCACCCGATCAAATCGTTCACCGCCCATCAAATCAACCGGGCCAATGAGAGGAAAGGTCCTGTCTGGGAAAAAGAGTCCTTCGATCGAATCATTCGATCCGAAGCCGATCTTCAGAAGAAATTCACTTACATCCTTAACAATCCTCGGGAAGCCGGAATCATCGAACAAGATGAAGAGTACGCCTTCAACTGGCCGACGTCACACGAGAACCGGGTACCACACGCGGCTCGCGTGTCGGCTTCGGCGGCTCGCCGAAGTCCTGGGTCAGGCGAGCCGCCTGACCCCGCACCCGGGCCGGGTGCGCTCCCCGAAACCCCCGAAACCCCCGGAATTTCCGGAACTCCCGGCATCACCGTCGGCACCCATGCCTTGTTTTATGACGAGGCGGAATTGGATCCTCCCGGCCTCATTGTTATCGACGAGCAACATAAGTTCGGCGTCCTCCAGCGTACCCGCCTCATCGACCGCGGTAACGCTCCGGATGTGCTCATCATGACCGCCACGCCCATCCCCCGAACCCTCACCCAAACCCTCTATGGAGACCTCGAGGTTTCCCTCCTTCTGGAAAAGCCCGCCAACCGCGGGGAAATCCAAACCGTGGCCCGGGAGAGCAAAAAACTTCCAGAGGTCGTCGCCTTCCTCCGCAAACAAATCGAGAAAGGCCGCCAAGCCTACATCGTCTATCCCTTGGTAGAAGATTCTGAGAAACTGGCCGCGAAATCCGCCACCGCCGAGTTTGAGAAATGGAAGCCCCTCCTGGCCCCCCATGCTATTGGACTCATCCATGGCCGACTCGGCGCGGACGAAAAAGAGGCGATCATGAAGGACTTCCGCGACGGCCAACTCGCCGCGCTCGTCGCCACGACGGTCATCGAAGTCGGCGTGGATGTCCCCAACGCCAATTTCATGATCGTGGAGAATGCGGAGCGCTTTGGCCTCGCCCAGCTCCACCAACTCCGGGGTCGGATCGGCCGAGGCTCCCACAAATCGTACTGCATCCTCCTCCACGACCCCAAAGCGGAAGATTCAGCCCGAGAGAAACTGACCATTTTGGAGAAAACCACCGACGGCTTTCAAATCGCCGAAGCTGACCTGCATCTCAGGGGCCCAGGCGATCTCCTCGGCACCGCCCAAACCGGCCTCCCTCCGCTCAAATTGGGAGATCTTTTCGCCGACGCCGAAGTCATGCGCGAGGCGATCACCGAGGTGGCGGAGATCTTCCACGCCGACCCTGACCTGACCCGGCCCGAACACAGCACTTTGCGGAATTTTATCCAAGAATCTCAGGCCCAGGTCGTCGCGGCCGCAGGGTGAATCCTCCGGCGCGGCGGGATTTTTGGATTCTGAAGGCCAACTGATTCCCGGAACTCGACCGAATGGTCGCTGCTGGAAACCTTCTTCCGCTTGTCCGCCCACCCCCCGAAACCGGGATGCCGCACGTGGGAGGTGTTCTCTGCTGCTTGTGCCGTCCTGTTGGCACCGGATATTTCCGTCAGCTCCGATTTTCGCCGAAGACTTGAGCCAACACGTCGAGGCCGTGCTCGCTGCCATCCTCGCGACCCTGCCCACGCGTAGCCGCGATCTGGAAGAAGGGCCAGCCCAAGCTTTTCAGGAGGCCTCGGAGGACAACGCCCGCTTCTTTGCACTTGAACCCCTCTTCGTCCAAACATAGGCATCAAGAGGATGCAATATCAACAATTGGGAAAAACCGATCTGATTGTCTCCCGGATTTGCTTTGGATGCTGGCAGCAATCACCTGGCTTTTGGGGTGCGATCGATCAAGACGCCTGGGAAGAGGCCGTCGTGGCCGCGCCAGACCTTGGCGTGAATTTCATGGATACGGCCGATGCCTATGGCGAGGGTTTTGCGGAACGCCGCCTAGGCGAGGTCCTCGCCAAACATCACTTGCGGGACAAATACTTGATTGCGACAAAATTCTACTGGAATTTCAGCGATCCGAAAAATCGCTTTCCGGATACGCGTCATGACCACATCCTGGAGGCTTGCGAAGCCTCCTTACAGCGCCTGCAAACCGATCACATTGACCTCTACCAAATTCATGCCTGGGATGCTCTCATCCGCCCAGAAGAAGTGGCCGCAGCCTTCAGCAAACTCCGGCAGGAAGGCAAGGTGCGTTGGTTTGGCGTCTCCAATTGGAACCGTGCACAAATGGCCATGTTGCTAAAATATTTTCCTCTCGAGTCTCTGCAACCGCACTACAATTTATTGTTCCGGGAAATCGAAGCCGAGGAATTGCCTTTTTGTCTGGAACAACAGATCGGCGTCATCCCCTATTCTCCGCTCTATCGCGGTTTGCTTAGTGGAAAATACGCACCGGACCACATCTTTGCCGATCACCGGGCCGACCAAAAATATTTCTCCGGCAAACCCTTTCAACGCATCCTCGAAGGACTGCAGGGATTGAAACCCATGGCAGAAAAATACGGGCTGACCATTCCCCAGCTTTCCATCGCCTGGTTGCTCACTCATCCGGCCGTGACCAGTACCATTGTCGGCATCAAAAATCTGGAAAACGTCGCCACCATTGTTCCCGCTGCGGAAGTGCGCTTGGAACAGCCGGACTGGCATCAGATGGCGAGCGCCATGGAAAAAGTAAAAATCGGCGGCTAGAAGAATGGGCCCAAAGGCAATCGATCAAGAGAATCCGGGGTGGTCACGGTCAGGATGCTGGAACATGGCGGGACGCATTTCGATAGATCATCAATGTCCGCCGATTCCGGTACTGACCCGGGGCAACCTTATACCGATTCAAAAAGGCTCGGGTAAACGCAGCCACATCCGCATAACCGGCGTGAAAGGCAATTTCTTTGATCGGCTTTCGAGTTTCAACCAAAAGTCTCGCCGCCTCTTCCATCCGGTGTTGCTTGAGAAATTCTCCTAATGGCCGCCCGCTAAACTCCCGGAATCGCTCTCTCAAATAGCTCAGGGACCATCCGGAAAGATTGGCAATGTCTTTCACCGCAGGAAGCGGAAAAGGATGATGTTCAATCCAATCGATCACGCGTTGGATCGTTCGTTCCGATCCTGTCATTTTGCATTTCGTGAGGTCTCCGCTGGTTCCAAATTCATCAAGCAAAAGGGCGAGAAGAAGTCCTCCTGCGAGATCCGTCTTCGCCAGTTCCGGAGTCTTCTGCAGCCGGGACAATCTCCGCATCAGCAGGCGGGGCCACTCCCACTGTCCCACCGCACCCCAGCGAGCGGGAGTCGTGGGGACAGAAATCCCACCAGGGACCCCTTGTTCTCCGACCACAAAATGCTGCACCCAGATCGTGGCTCCCTCGCCTCCGGAGATCCCTTGAAAGGACCGCCCTGGGGGAACATAAAACGCGTCCCCTCCCTCACATGCAAAGTCGCTCCCTCCCGAAGTGAAAACCACGTCCCCCTCCTTAACGACAATGAGATCGCCATGAGGCCACCTCGCAGGGCCAATCTGTGCGCCCGGCGCAAAAGTGCCGATCCCATGCAAAAGCAATTCCACCATCCGAAGACTATGCGGCAAACTCGCCTTCGCCCAAGTCAATTGCGCTTGGGATGTCGGCGTAAGCGACGGTCTCCACCTTGTGGTCGTATTTGATGGGACTTTCCCCGCTCGCAGAAAACTCCTCCCCCCCGAAACCGCAATTTGGCAAAAACTACCACACATTGATCAAAGAAATTGATTTTTCACCCTGGAAGAGAACCCTCATTGATGGTTGATGAATAGTCTCCCTACCTCAAAACCTTCAAAGCCGAATGCGGACTTCCTCACTCCCAAAAATCGCGCGGACTTCCTCCGAGCCATCGCGGAATTTGCGACGGAACTGTTTCGGGTTGAGGCCGGAATTCTACCCGCGATCAAACCATGGAACCTGAAGCGCGAACTGGCTGCCCTCATCTTCCGTGATGCTCGAAAAACCCAGGATCTTCGAAAACGCTGCGCCGAACTCGGCGGGGCCAAGCCACCCATTCATATCGCCAAAGCCGTTCGCGGTTACGCTTTGATTGAAAAACTTTGTCAGGCCCCCGAGGAGGAACAAATCTTTTCCGCCATCTTCTCGGTCGTCAAGCCAGCCCTCTGCGAAATCCTCCGGTCGTCGGTGCGCGATGACCTGCGGGTCTTCGACGCACCGAGCTTTTCTCTACTTGAGGACACCATTCTGGAACTCAATAACCAATGTCAATGGGCGGCCAGGTATTCCGAATCTCTCCCCAAGCAAAAAACTCCCTGGCGGAACGAAGTCGAGGCTCTCTCCTCAGAACTCGGAGCGATGTTTGCCGCAGACAGAAACCTCTCTCTTCCGGCCGAACGAACCGGCCGAAAATCGGGGATCTTGCCGGTCCTTTGCTCCGCGATTCCCGACGGATTTTTGGATTGCCCGGAGGGAACCCCCGGCTCTCAGGATGCGGAATCTTATGAAGATCGAGCTCTTTACCGGGCTCACAATTTTCTCATGGAGATCCAAGCAGCCGATTCCTGCGCCAGCCTTCTCTTTGAAGCTCCGGACATGCCCTGGGAATTTTATTTCGATCTGTCCCGGCATATGTGGGACGAAATGAGGCACTGCGAGTTCGGCGAGATCAAGTTGAAGGCCCTGGGGAAGGACATCCGAAAAATTGGCATCTCCAACACGGCGTACACGATCCGCCAAACCCTGGACCCCCTGGACCGCTATGCGGCTCTGACTACGCAGGAGGCCGACGCCTTCCCGGGAAAGCACCTTGGATTGAAGGATGCCCTCAAGCATGGCGACGAATTATCCGCCCGGGCCTGGAGCTATGATATTGCCGACGAAACCCAGCATGTTCGCTACGGACATCACTGGATTCCCCTCATGATCCAACAAATCGAGGAACCCCGCAGCTATGAACAAATCAAACGCGATGCGGAAAACTGGCGGCGCGATGTCCTCGCGCCCGTCTATTCTCCCACTGCCCGTGGGTTCTCCGAAGAGGGTCCCGCCGTGAAGTGAGTGTGTTTGACGGGTCTGAATGACAGGATGAAGCGAGGACGCGAACTTCACTGTGAGCCGCAGGGGAAATCACGGCCCAGCGCCCCTCCAAAAAAGGAACCTCACAAGACAGTGAGGATGAAGATGCCTGTGACGACATGGTAACCTTATCCCCGGCCCCCAAGCTCAAAAGCTGGAGTGGAACGTTCTTGCCTTTTCCCCACCCGTGATCTTTCCTGTGCCATAGTGGCACTATCTGACACCAAGACCCTCCTCATCGTCGATGACGAAAAAAACACCCGTGACGGGCTGCGGGACGCCCTTGAAGATCATTTTGAGGTCTATGTCGCCGCCGATGCCGACGGCGCGCTCACCACGTTGGAAGCCGATCCCGCCGATGTCATGATCACCGACCTGAGGCTGGGGGCCGACGACGGCATGGACCTGATTGAAAAGGCGCTCAAACTCCCCCGCCCGCCGATTTGTATCATGATGACCGCCTACGGCTCGGTCGATACAGCTGTCCAGGCAATGAAGCGGGGCGCGTACGATTTTGTCACCAAACCGGTCAATATCGACCGCCTGGAAATTCTCATCCAGCGCGCCCTCCGCGATCGGGAGACCCGGTCAGAGAATGAAGAACTTCGCCGCGAGGCCGGTCAGCGCCATGGTTTGGAGACGATGATCGGACATTCGCCGGTCATGGCGGAGGTCTTTGAAACCATCAAGCAAGTCGCTCCGTCCCGCGCCACGGTATTGATCCAAGGCGAAACCGGCACCGGCAAGGAACTCGCCGCCCGCGCCATCCACATCCTCAGCACCCGGGCGGCCAAGAAATTCGTCCCCGTCCACTGCAAGGCGTTCTCCTCCCAGTTGCTGGAAAGCGAACTCTTCGGGCACGAAAAGGGTGCCTTCACCGGGGCTTTCGAGCGGAGGGCGGGCCGATTCGAACAAGCCGCCGGCGGCACCCTCTTCCTGGATGAAATTGGGGAGATTGACGAAAATACCCAAGTCAAGATCCTCCGAGTCCTTGGCGAACGCACCTACGAGCGGGTGGGAGGAAATCAAACTCTGACCGCTGATATCCGGCTCGTTGCCGCCACCAATAAGGATCTCGCCGGCCTGGTCGCGGAAGGAAAGTTCCGCGATGATCTCTATTTTCGTCTCAATGTGGTCCAAATCACAATCCCACCCCTGCGCGTCCGCAAAGAAGATTTGCCCCTTCTGGTGACAGCATTTCTCAAGGAATCCTCGAAAGAAAACGGCAAACCGCTGCGCGAATTCGCCCCCGAAGCCATGGCCTGCATCCTCGACTACGACTGGCCAGGAAACGTGCGCGAACTCCGGGGGGCGATCGAACACGCTGTCGTCATGTGCACCTCCGCCCGGATGGGAGCTCGCGACCTCCCGGCCAGCGTTCGGGAGTCCCCGCAGAGCACATTTTCCAGCGATCTGTCGCAGGAGCGTGACGGATTAAATTTGCACCAATCAGAGAGAACCCTTATTTTCCGAGCCTTGGAGGAAAGCGGAGGAAACCGCACCGCTGCGGCCCGCCGATTGGGCATCAGTCGCCGGACCCTGCACCGGCGCCTTAAGGAATTAAAAGTCACTAATTAACCCCCCTGAAATTTTATGGCAGCTGGAGATACCCACGTTCAATCCGCAGTACATTCCCTAGATCAGGGGCGGTTCGCATTCTTTATCAAAGTCGGCATGATCAGCATGCTCATCATAGCGCTGACCCTGCTCTATCTTTTTGTCCATTTCCGCGGACTGGATAATTCCAGCGCCATGGACCAGGCCCAGATCGCCCGCAATATCGCTGCTGGCAAGGGCTTCAGCACGGGATACATCCGACCCCTTGCCCTTGGGGTCATCCAGGGTCGTCCCGGGTCGGAAGAGACCGTGGATGTTGATCGTTTCCCCGATTTTTACCAGTCGCCGCTCAACCCTTGGGTGAATTCCTGGGCGTTGCGTTTGATCAAGAGCGAATGGAAAATGAAAGCCTCGGAGATCATCTACGCGGGGGACCGCACCATCGCCATCGTTTCGACCGTCTTCTTTTTGCTCTCGGTGGGGGTCTGGTTTTTTGTCGTCCGCCGCCTCTTCGATGAGAAACTGGCCATCTACACCTGTGCAGCCGTGTTGCTCACCGATTTGATGTGGGCTTTTTCCCTCTCCGGACTGCCTCAGATGCTGATGCTCTTTTTGTTCTCCCTGGCCTGTCTCGCCACCGTTTTGGCCATGGAAGCCCAATCCAGCGAGCGGCCCAGTCTTACCATCGGTTGGTTGGTCGCCGCAGGTGCCATCCTCGGCTTGATGACCCTTGCCCATGGGCTTGCTTTTTGGCTCTTCCTCGGATGGCTGTTTTTTTCCGCCATCTATTTCCAACCCCGGGGGATTGCCGCCCTCGCGGCTCTGGCAGCCTTTGCTCTCTTGGTGACCCCATGGATGGTCCGAAACTATCAGGTCTGCGGCAATCCCTTTGGTCTCGCCGTCTATGGCGCGTTCTATGGCGTCTCTCCTGAAATCAGCTACCTCCGGGAACCCTCGATCAAGCTGAGTGGCTCTGGCACCAGTCTTCAAGGCAAAGCCCGCGCCACTATTTTGAATCAAGTGGGAAACATTGCTCCCTTTCTGGGGCTGAATGTCGTCGCCGGAGCCTTCTTTTTTGCACTCCTCCATCCCTTCCGTAGTCGCAAAACCTCCATGTTCAAATGGTGCATCGCCGCCATGTGGGTCTCGGTGGTCTTGGGCATGGCCTTTTATCAAGCCTCGGGCGCGGTTTCGGAAAACCAACTTTATGTCCTCTTCATCCCGCTCTTCGTCGCCTACGGGATGGCCTTTCTCCTCGTGCTTTGGAATCGGCTCGAACTGGGGGCTCCCATTCTCCGGATTGCCTTCATCTCGTTCCTGCTCTTTTTATGTGCGATTCCCATGTTGCTTCGAATCTTCGGCGGAGCGGGTCAACGTTTGCAATGGCCCCCGTACGTCCCGCCCGTCATTGGGGCCTTGGGGGACTGGTTTACAGAAGACGAAATCATTGCCTCGGATATGCCGTGGGCGGTGGCCTGGTATGCGGGACGCAATTCGCTTCTCCTTCCCACCAGCGTGAACGAGTTTAACCGTCTCCACGACTACAGAGTCACCAGCCAGCCCATCTGTGGATTGTACCTCACCCCGGTCTCCGGCAATTCCCCTCTCTTTAGCGGGATCTACAATGGCGCCTACAAAGAATGGGCCCGCCTCATTACCCGTCCGCCCGAAACCAAGGGATTTCCCTTCACCGCAGTCACCCCGCTGCCCATCGGCGGCGAATGCATCATCTTCGCGGACCGCCCCCGTTGGAACGAACGTAAGGAGCCCGAATCGTGAGCGAAAAAAAATCCACTCCCTCTTCCGCCCCCCCCTCTATTGAGTCAGCCATGGAGCGGTTGGAGAAGCTGATCGACGAGATGGAGGGTGACGCGCTCCCGCTCGAGAAGCTCATTACCCGCTACGAAGAGGGAGTGACCTTGGTCCGCCTCTGTCAGGAAAAACTCGACGCCGCAGAGCAAAAAATTCAAATTATCACTCGGAAAGCTTCTGGTCCGGACGGACTGGAGGATTTCTCCACCGGTCCCGATGAATCCTAAGTCCCTGCTGTCCAACATCCATTCGCCTGCGGATGTCAAAAAAATTCCCGAAAACGCCCTGCCCGACCTGGCCCAGGAAATTCGTGAAGACCTCATCCGCTGCCTCTCCCGCACGGGCGGCCATCTCGGCCCCAATCTCGGCGTGGTCGAACTCACCATCGCCCTCCATCGCGTCTTCAATACGCCCAAGGACAAATTTGTCTTCGACGTCAGCCATCAGGGCTATGTCCACAAGATGCTGACGGGACGTGCTGACCGCCTCGACACCATCCGCCAATACGAAGGCCTCAATGGCTTTCTCCTTCGCACCGAGAGCGAACACGATTGCTACGGAGCCGGGCATGCGGGCACCGCCCTTTCCGCCGCGCTCGGCATGGCCGCCGCCCGCGACATGCAAGGTGGCAACGAACATGTCGTCTGTGTGGCCGGAGATGCCGCCTTCACCTGCGGGGTCAGCTTCGAAGCGCTCAACAACATGTCCTCCTCGACCAAACGCCTCATCGTGGTCCTCAACGACAACGAATGGTCGATCGCCAAAAATGTCGGAGCGGTGGCCGAATATCTCAACCGCATCGTCGCCAATCCTGCCTACGCCCAACTCCATGACAAGGCGGCCCAATTTGTCGAATGGCTGGGAGGCAAGACGGCCCGAAAATTAGCCGGCAAGGTCGAAGCCGGGGTGAAGAACCTTCTCGCCCCCAGCGTCATCTTCGAAGACCTCGGACTTCGCTACTACGGTCCCATCGACGGGCACGACACCGAACTCCTCATCAAGACCTTCGAGTTCCTCAAAACCCAGAACGAGCCGGTCATCCTCCACATTCTGACCAAGAAAGGCAAAGGCTTCGCGCCCGCGCTGGCCAAGCCGGACAAATTCCACGGGCTGGGCAAATTCCACGCCGACACTGGCGACACTTCACCCGGGACCACGCCCACCTACTCGGAATTACTCGGAAAAACGCTGGCAGATTTTGCCGATCACAACACCAAGATCGTCACCATCACTGCCGCCATGCCCACCGGTACCGGGTTGGTCCACTTTGCCAAACGGCATCCCAACCGTTGTTTCGATGTCGGCATTGCCGAGGAACACGCCGCTCTTTTTGCCTGCGGCCTCGCCGTTCAAGGCATGAAGCCTTTTCTCACCATTTACTCCACCTTCATGCAGCGGGCCTATGACATGATTATTCATGACATCGCTCTGCAGAACCTCAACGTCGCCCTTTGCATGGACCGGGCAGGTCTCTCCGGTGACGATGGCCCCACCCATCACGGGCTCTTTGATATCGGCTACCTCCGACCCGTCCCCGGCCTCATCCATATGCAGCCCAAAGACGAAGAGGAATTCGCCGACATGCTCTGGACGATGGCCAACCACCACGACGGTCCCATCGCCATCCGCTACCCTCGCGGGGTCGGCACCGGGGCCCAGCCCAAAACCAAGCCCAAGCTCCTCGAGATCGGCAAGGCCGAAGTCCTGCGCCACGGCTCCCGCGTCGCCCTCATTGCCCTTGGCAACATGGTTGAAGTCGCCGAAGAAGCCGCCCTCGCCTTGGAGGAACTGGGCTTCTCCACCGCCGTCATCAATGCCCGCTGGATCAAACCACTCGACACCAACATGATCGAGTTTTTCGCTCGGGGCTGCGATGTCCTTTGCACTCTGGAAGACCACGTCCTCATCAACGGCTTCGGCTGCGGAGTAATGGAACACCTCGCCGAGCAACACATCACCACCCCGGTGGTTCGGGTCGGTTGGCCGGACGCCTTTATTGAACACGGCGCGATCCCTATCCTCCGGGAAAAACACGGCCTGACTGCTGCCGCCGTCGTCGAAAAAATTCGCGCCGTCCTCGATGGAGCCCAAACGGCTTCCCCGGTCAAATCCGCGGCCAATCCGGCCGCCTGATCAGAAACCGACCCGGTCCACGCCACGCCATGGAATAATCCGCAGTCCCTCGACATGCTCGAAATGCCTCACATTGTCGGTCAAGAGCGGCAAATCCAAGGCCATAGCGTGCCCGGCGATCTGAGAATCGAAGTCACCAATCGGCGTCCCAGATTTCCAGAGTTCCACCCTCAAGCGAGCCGTCGCCTCCGCAGCACTGGAATCGAATGCAAACACTCTCGTTTCGGCGATAAATCCCTCCACCCGTCGTCGTTCCTTCTTCCCTCCACCACGAAATACACCTTGGAACAGTTCCGTTTCCACAATTGTAGAGATCCCTACGCGTTCCCCGGCGAGGATGGAGGGCGGCTCAGCGGCACGAAACAGAAGGACAACCGCAGACGTATCGAGAAGGATCAAAACTCGTCGAAACTCCGCGGCGTGGTGATTGTCTGCGGCAGTCGTTCCAAAACGACCGGGTCATCGCGAAATTCTGCGGCAAATTCACCCAGCGTTTTAAGCTGCGGCCGGATCCGCACCTCTCCCTCAACCTGCTCCAAAATAACTTCGTCTGCCCCCCCTAACCACTCTCTCGGAATTCGCACCGCCAAACTCCGCCCATTAGCAAAAACCTTAGCCGTCCTCATTGTCATATCATGTCATATGACAATGGTCACGTCAAGCAAGGGCTAAAGATTAAAGCACGTTCGACAAGCTCAGGCCCCAAGCTTGTCGCCGGCGACAGGAAGGACTTCGGACATCTCTTCGGACGCTGCGTGGAGGGCGTCAAAATCGTGTCCCCGCTGGCGATGTCCGAAATCGTAGCGAAAAAGGGCGGGAGAAGAAACGCGTTCCGCGTTCCTCTAGGATGTAGCGGAAAATGGAACATTTTTCGACCTCCCTCTTTCCTGATTCTGCATTTTGCACTTAATGGAGATGCGCCCGGCGACACCCGGGCGCTCGAATTGCTTTGACGCCACAAAGCTCCAAAGGCTTTCCTTCTCGTTTGCCTTATGTCCCAAGACACCAAATCCTCGTCCCAACGCATGGAAAAGATCGTCAGCCTCTGCAAACGCCGGGGCTTCATTTTCCAATCTTCCGAAATCTACGGAGGCCTCAACGGTTTCTGGGACTACGGCCCCCTCGGCGTGGAACTAAAGAAGAACCTCAAAGATTTCTGGTGGCGGCGCAATGTCCGGGAACGGGACGACATGGCCGGCATGGACGGTTCGATCATCATGAACCGAGCGGTCTGGAAGGCCAGCGGCCATGAGGAAACTTTTAGTGATCCCATGGTCGATTGCCGGAT
>Ga0222668_1000744_pt1 | contig 18192 bp, 16 predicted proteins | sample AntAcemetagen728_FD_179823 | JGI IMG/M metagenome (GOLD analysis project Ga0222668, IMG submission 179823) | Saline water microbial communities from Ace Lake, Antarctica - #728 | ecosystem: Environmental > Aquatic > Non-marine Saline and Alkaline > Saline | place: Antarctica: Ace Lake... | reverse complement strand
AATATTTACAACTTTACCTTGATGAATTTTGCTACAAACTTAACCGCAGATACTTTGGAGATAGACTTTTTGATAGACTTGTACTAGCCGTTGCAAAATCTTACTGGTAAGATTACGGGGAATCAATATAAAATTCGTTTTCTTTTGGTAAAACATTCCCGAGGACGAGAAAGCAGTTTCAAATTTTATTTACTTGGAATTATTGAACTTGAAAAGGAAAGGGTAATTAAGCTATACTATTCGCTCAATGCGATAAATATAGGTTACTTCTCCCCATTTTTTATTCTCGTAAACAGGGGTTAATCGCAATTGATTGCTTGCAGCGATCGTTCTAATTTTTTTTACTTCGCAGTCTTCCGACAAAATCATGTATACATGCGAGTTCGGTGAAAAATAATGCGGTAAGGCGGGGAATAAGCGGTGAAAGTATTCAAAGTCTGCTCCGCAAAACCAAGCCTTTTCGGCATCATTCGCAGGTGTTTTTGGATAATAGGGCGGATTGATGAGGATATAATCAAAGGGCACGGGTTCGATTTTTTCAAAGAGATCCGAATGGATGATCTTTAAGATCACATTATTCCGATCTGCATTCAACTTCGCATTTTCGATTGCTGCAGGATTGATGTCTGAAGAGGTCACGATTCCCCCATTCTGAGCACAAAAAACACTGATTATTCCAGTTCCACATCCCAACTCTAAAACCGTTTTATTCATTAAATCTTTGTCACTGATAAATTCCATGAAAAATTTCGTACTCATGGTGAAATGCGGAAAAAACACAGTTGGCAAGACGATACCGTCGACGGTTTTATACTTATACTTCCTAGGTTTAGAAAAATAATATTTTACAAATACCTTTAAAAAAGGACTGATAATTTTGGTCAAAATCCTTTTCATATACTATTCGCTATAAAACCCCTCTGTTTCCGGTTGTCGGTATTTCCAAATTTTATGGAGGGCTTTGATCTCGTATGGATAATGATAAATGCCCGTTTTGTATCTCCACCATGCAACACTGCGCAATATTCCTTTTTTAACTCCTTTTATTCTAAAATCCGAACCGGTCGGGTGATAGCCGTTTAAGACCGTTTCAAAGTTTTTAATCTTATCTACCATAGCAGGTGTCAACCAAGGGGTTAATGGATTCTTTCGCAAGTCAAAATTTTCCCATGCAGGATCCAACCATTCTTCCAATTTTTCGGGGAATTTAAAGCCTGCTTTAGTAATTTGTTCGTATAATTCAGAGCCCTCTGTCGGAACGGGACTGTATAAGTAAATAATGATTTCAGTGTTGGGATTAATTCGTTTAATTTTCTTGATAAAGGCTATGTCCTCATCAATTTGACGCATCACTTTTTCAGGATTATCTCCAGGTAAGCCAAGTACAAAAGAATATTCAGGAATGATATCAAATTTGGCTAAACGTGCTGCAAATCGCTCAATTTGTTCGGCCGTTTGTGTTCCGCCTTTATCCATTTGTTTAAGCACTTCGTCACTGCCAGTTTCTGCTCCGAAAAAAATCATGCGACAACCAGCCTTACCCATCAAATCAAGGTCTTCATCTGAATATTTATCCAAGGTGTCAATGCGTCCTTCTCCCCACCAATTCATATTGTCGTTCAGAATCAATTTCGAAAATTCAACAACACGCTTACGAGATGTAAAGAAATTATTGTCGTGAAACTCTATCGAATCAACAGCATATTTATCTTTAAGTATTTTGATGTCTTCGTACATGTTTTCGGCCGACTTACCTTTCCAACGAGCATTGTATATCGGAACAACGGCGCAAAAAGAACAGGTAAATGGGCATCCAAAACTCGAATGGTAAGCCATTGTTTTATTCCCCATAAATGTTTTCGACAAATACCCTTCAATCGAATAATGTTGATCATATTTCGTATAGGGCAAGCGGGGTAATTTATCCTGATCGAGCAATTCTTCCTTTGCCGTTTTAATAGTGATTCCCTCCGGGGAAAGAAAAATGAGGTTCTTAATTTGATCAATCGGCTCATTGGCTTCCCAAGCAGCTAATAAATTGGGGAATGCTTGGTCACCTGGTCCTGCAATAACCACATCTACAAATCCACTGTCTAAAACAGGTTTATATTGATTCGTTGCAAAATACCCACCCCAAATAATTTTAACATCCGGGTAATTTTCGCGTATTTTTTTACTAATTGGAATGGCTTGCTTTAATTGTGGACCGGGCATCACGGTGACTCCAAAATAGTTGATCAAATTGGTTTTTAGTAATTTTTCAATCCTAATCCAAGGATCAACTTCCATATTCCCATCTACGAAATGAACAGCATAATCGTCTTGAACGGAAGCACCCACCTGTAAAATTGAATTCGGTATGCGGTGTTTCCATTTTCCACTTCGTGGATTAAAGAGGATCAGTTGATTTTTATTCATAGGTGTAAGCGACCAATTTTTTTGCTGCACCACTAAAGCTGCTCGCCGCAAGAGGCCCATAGCTCAAATATACACTTTGCAAATTAAGAACACTGTTCTCAAAAAGGAATTATTTGATAAAAAGCTTAAATTTGGTTAAATCGCAATGGTGCCTATAGCAAGCAAATGTCCACAATAAGCCGTTTTATACAATCACATAGTCTACTGCTTTTACTCGTTCTAAGCGTTCTTTTCGCGTGTAAAAAAGATCCAAATTATAAAGTGATTGAAAATCAAATTACCCTTCAATGGTATTCAGGTTTTGCAGATGAAACAATGGAGGACGCTTTGCTTGGATTGAAGTGGGCACTGGCTTCGATTGGATGTTCAACTTTAAATTCAAGCTCAATTTCAGTTCATTCTGGTCAAATTATTGAAATTCAAACAGACAAATTAGGACTGAATCTCAAAGCTGAAAAGAACCTCCTTTTTTTACATGCTCAACTTAAAAATTCAGAAGAGTATCTGCTAAAAAGTTCGATTGATTTAGGCCGCTATATTACTCTTTTAATTGGCGCTTCAGAACATTATTATAGGTTGGTAGGAATGCCTGACCATCTCAATGAGCTAAAAGCAGTGTATGAATTGGGTGAGGCGCAAGGTTATGTCAATGCTTCGGGTGTTTCTAGTAAAGATCGCATCATTTCATTTTCGGATCAAACCGGCTTTAAACAGCTTTTTATTGCAGAAGAAGTTCATCCCGAAACAGGCGAAGTGTTGGAATTTGAAACGCTTGATTTAATGCCAAATGGACAGGTGCGGTTTGGGATATTTGATAGTGGTGGGAACCGAATTAATGCTGCTGATCCAGTGACAAGTTCGGCTGGAAAACCAGGTAAATGTATGTGGTGCCACGAGTCTAAAATTCAACCTCTTTTTGAGTATCAATTGGATTATGAGGGGTATTTAACAGGATTGCAATTGGCGGATACATTGTCCTATTTTAGATCTTATCATACGACCAATCAACTGGCCTTGATGAATGGAATTGATTATGGCGATAGTCAAGCGCATCAACTGACAGAATTGCTGTATATTTCTTTTATGGAACCTTCTGCCGCGCGTTTGGCAAACGAGTGGGGAATGACTGAATTGCAGGTTAACGAACGACTTTCAACTTTAACGACACATCTCCACGAGGAATTTCCTTTTTTAGGGGATTTATATGATCGAAATGAGGTTGAACTCTATGCGCCTTATAGCAGCGTTGCCGTTTCAACGCATGTCCGAGAAAAAAGTGAGCAGGAGGTAAACCTATTTGAATAGATGATTGACAACAAAAAAATAGTGGTTGTTTTACCTGCTTATAATGCGGAGAAGACCTTGGAGAAAACCTTCCGAGATATTCCTGCTGATATGGTAGATGAGGTTATTCTTACGGATGATTTTAGTACTGATCGAACGGTTGAAATTGCACGAAAAATTGGGATTGTTCACATTGTCGAACATGTCGATAATCGAGGATACGGAGCCAATCAAAAATCATGTTATCAAAAGGCTTTGGATTTAGAGGCAGATATTATTATTATGCTTCATCCAGACTATCAATACAATCCGAAGCTTATTCCTGCTATGTCTTCGCTGATTGCCACAGGCGTTTACGACGTCGTTTTAGGATCGCGCATTTTAGGCAAAGGAGCAATAAAAGGAGGGATGCCCATTTATAAATATATTTTTAACCGAGTTTTGACAACGATTCAGAATGTCTTAATGGGGCAAAAGCTATCGGAATATCATACGGGTTATCGTGCTTACAGTAGGGCTGTTTTGGAAGCTATTCCTTTCGAAAATAATTCGGATGATTTTGTTTTTGACAATGAGATTCTAGCTCAAATTTTTTATAAGAAATTTACCATAGGTGAGATCTCTTGTCCTGCGAAATATGAAAAAGATTCATCTTCAATTAATTTTGCGCGCAGTATGAAATATGGCATTGGTGTGGTCGGTGTATCGTTCAAATATTTCTTCCAACGATTTGGAATACAATCGAAATTATTTAGAAATTTATAAATGATAGGCAACTACTTGAACAAATCAACAGCCGCCCTGCTCTTTATTGGGTTAATTGGTTTATTCTTCTGTATTCAAGGGTTCTATTTTCTTCCTCACGATTTTTCAAATTATTATTTCGGTGCTTATTTTTATAGTCAAGGAAATTTTGATACATGGATTTATTTTCCTCATGCGTTTAATCAGGCGATAGCGGATTTAGGCTACTCACACATTTTTGTCAGTTATGCGCCAAATACGCCTTTCTTAGCACAGTTTTTTTTGCTTTTTTCTTGGATGAACTTGTCAAATGCCAAATTGGTTTTTAATCTATTGAGTTTAATCTTATTGCTCTATAGTTTGCGGAAATTAATGGCGATTACAGCGGTTAACCCACTTTATTTTGCACTAATTCCTTTGATTTTCTTCATTCCACTTCAAAATAATTTTCTTTTTGGGCAGGTGTATTTGTTACTGTTTTTTCTTCTTGTAGAAGGTTGGATGGCGTATCGCAATGACTCGTTTTGGAAAATGGGCATCTTTTGGACCTTGGCGATTGGCCTTAAATTATCACCAATTTTTATCGTAGGTTGGCTAGTCGTTCAGAAAAAATGGAAACCCTTATTTTATTTAGCGGGCATAGGATTTTTGCTCCTCTCACTCTCGATTTTATTTAGTGGATGGGAGGTTTGGGAATTCTATCTCACGCATGTCCTCCCCAAAGCAGGTGCAGGTGAAATTACAACCGAATATGTGCAAAATTACCAGAGTTTTCATATGCTCCTGAAAGGTCTGCTTGTGGATTCACCGCATCTTTTCGTATTGCTCTCGTTTGGGTATAAATTGATGCTGATTCTGCTCGCCATCCGAGCGTCAAGGGAAGAAAAAAATGAACTTAAATTAATCGGTATTTGCTTGTTAACTGGCATCCTTATTTCTCCGTATGGAAGCACCTACGGTTTACTATTTCTGATCTTTGCAGCCGTTTTTCTTTTGTCTAAATTGGGTAAAAATAAGAAGAAGAACGGATTGGCATTGATCCTCCTTTTTTTAAGTTGCAATTTGCCGATTCAATATGTTACGTCATGGGTAATCCCACTGAGTTTCCCACGTTTATTATTGTTGTTGACTTTGTTTATTCTCTTGGTTTATCAATCAATTGATCGTTTGACATTGGTTAAGTCATTGGGTGTGATTGCAGTGATCATAACCTTCAAGCTTTTGATGTTTCCTTTAAATAAACCATTGTCTGACCCCTTATTAATGGATCATCAACCCATCTTAATCTATGATTATGCGGAACAAGATGGAAAATTGGTGTATTCATATTGGACAGACAAAGGTGCTCAAAAACAGGTGACTTCGATTGGTGTAAAGACCTTAAAACCGTTTGCGTTTAGTCCCAAAGATAGTGCAGCATTCGGAATAACCAACCTCTTTAAACCTGCCATTCTCAACGATTCTATTCTAATTTACCTTTCAGATGAAAAGCGTGGTATTGGGTTTTATGCCCTTCATTCACGACAAGTGGTTACTGACGATTAGTTCGCTTTTGAATATAAAATCATGCGCATTCCTGCCAAATTACTTTTAATTTTCTGTTTAATAGCCTGTATTTTTAATCCGCGTCTCCAACTCTTTCCGGCATTCACTTCATTTACTATTTTACGGACGGCTTGATTATAAAATGGTCGAGGATATGTGCGCTTAAAATCAATTTGCCGATCGGTGCTCGTATTCCAATCGGGTTGTTCTGTAATGTCTTTTTCAATTTGCTTATAAAGTCCGGTTCCTTTAATCGGATAGGCCACCGTGATGGTGAAAATATCGGGGTCTGCTTTTTTCAAATAGTCTATCGTTAGACGGATGTCTTTTTTTGTTTCGGTAGGATAACCTACCATGATAAAGGTTCCACTTTCGATTTCATATTTTTTTGCCAGCTGAATCATTTCGGCCACTTTGTCGACATCTACTTTTCGATCCATTAAGTCAATGATGCGTTGCGATCCACTTTCGGCACCAATCCAAACACGAAAACAACCTGCGCTTTTAAGCTGTTCGAAGACCGCCTCTGTGAGTCGTTCAGCACGCGTAATGCATTCGAAAGGAATGCTAATTTTTCGAGTTTGCATTTCTTTTGCAAAAGCTTCAATCCACTTATGGCTCACCGTAAAAACATCATCAACAAACCACAAGGCATCCGGCTGATAATCGGCAATTAATTGCTCAATTTCATCTACCACCAACTGTGGTGACCGTCTGCGGTAACTTTGTCCGTAAACGGCGGTGCTGCACCATTGACAGGTATATGGACAACCCCGTTGTGTCGAAATACTCAAGGTGCTCTTGCCATGATTCGTTTTCCAAGCGTCGAGGTATGGTTTTAAATCGATCTTCTTTCGATTGGGCATGGGAAGTTGGTCGACTTCCTTGATTTTAACACGGGGTTTGTTTTTATGGTTCCCAAAATCATCTTTATAGATGAGTCCTGTAATTTCTGCATAGTTTTGATCACCATGCAGGGCTTGTGCAAATTCGTAAAACGTTTCTTCGCCTTCTCCTTCTACAATAAAATCTCCTCCGGCAGCCAAATAATTTCCCCAATTATAGGTCACATCCGGTCCACCCAATAAAATCTTCGTCTTTGGAGAAATTGTTTTCACTTTTGCAATGAGACGAATGATCGTTACTTTGGTCATTAAATTGGTGTAAAAAGCAATGACTTGGGGTTGACTTTTTTCAACTTCCATTAACCATTCTTCTTCGGATGAAAAAGTCGTGTCAATAAGGGCATGTTCAACTCCTTTTTCTTCTAAATAAGCAGATAAATAAAGCAATCCCAATGGAGGATAGGGCTTCATAATCTTTTGCTCAGTCGCATCTGCTGCCAAAAAATAACCATGTGTCAAAAGAATGCTCATTTTTTTCGTGCGATTATAATGTAATGATCAGACAATCCTGACAAGAACGGTAATTGACCGTAAATTGTTTCGAGTCGATTTAAGAATGCAAGTAATTTTGTTCGATTCTTAAAGAAGGATTCGAGATAGGAGGGTGGGATAAATATCGCGACTGGTTTCGTTTTTTCAATGTGATAATCGGTCCCCAACATCTTTTTTACAGCCCGAGGCGAATGGTAATAGGTGGAAACAATTGTTCCATCTAAATTGACAGAAACAGCTTTATTCGTTGCGCGTCTAACTGCTTTTTTGAACTGAAATTTAGCCATGAAGTAAAGACTTTCCATCAGGCATAATTTCGGCATTATCACACCAATCCAACGATCGCCTGATTTTTGAAGTTGACTTGTTTGTTCAATAAGTCTTTTTAATCCTGCTGGAGGAAGGCAATTTAATCCGCCAAAATTTGAAAAAATGACATCCGCATCTTGATAATACCTCTCAATTTCAGCAAAATCCATTGGAAAAAAATCAATCGACTTATTTCGTTTTGATTGTGCAACGGCAATCATTTGTGTAGAACCGTCAGTAGCCCTAACTTTAATTCCTCTGCTGTGGAAATAATCGGCATCATATCCGGTACCACAATTGAGTTCAAAAACGGAGTGAGTCGTCTTAAAAAAGTCGATCTGATTCAACCAAAAATAAACCTTTTTGCGTTGGAATTGACCAATTAAACTATCGGTAAATGTGTCGTCATAAAGCGGTGCAGCTTGATCAAAATCGGCGGTATCTCGAAGCGTACTTGTCATTCTAAAAAGCACTACAACATCTCGAACAGGCAGGAAAAAGTCCACCAGCTTCCATTAAGTCTCCGCGAAATTGACCATAGGTTTTACCATTCCAAATTTCAGTCAAGGTTTGATCGTATAGATTTCCCATAGACACATTATAACATCTGCCATGTGCGGGAATAACCGAACCATCTGTCTTAATCATTACGTTTGAAAAAGCATCATTGCATACTTTTCCAATCTTTTTTTCTGGCTCACGGTAAAACGTTTTTAAAATATCTATTCCTTCTAAATTTGGTGCAAATACAATTTCAATCGGATAATTTTTAGCCTTAACCTGCTCAATTTCGGCATTTAAAACGGCCAAATCTATGCTTGAAAGGTCTGTTAATTCAATATTTGAATGGGTACTTCGGTACGTTTCGCCGTACAAGATATTATGTGTCGAAGCCAATTCTTCCGTCACAAAATTTTGATGCAAAAAACCTACTTTTTTAATGGGCAATCGACTGAAATAATCTGCAAATGCCACTAATTCGGTATAATTCCACTCGGTGATCACACAAAAAACGGATATTTCGGGCGAATTTTCAAAAGATTTAATAAACTCAATTCCTTCTACCGCTTTTTGAAACGATTGTTTATTGCCACGAATATAATTATGCGTTTCTTGCAAACCGTCTATTGAAATATAGAGTTCTTTTACTCCTCCCTCGAGTAATTCGGGCGTTTTACGTTTTAGATTTAAGGCATTTGTGGTTATCGTTGTTTCCAACCCCTTTTCTTTGGCGTAAAGCAAGGATTCGAGCAATTGTGGATACACCAAAGGCTCGGTAAAGGCATAGCCTAATTTTGCTTTTGGGTATGCTTCAGCAGTTTGATCGACAATCTTTTTGAAGAGCTCCATGGGCATGTTTAACGGATGACTACCAACCAAATTTTGAGCGAAATTGGTCTCTAAATTGGCAGTGCCCACATCACACATTTTACAATGTAAATTGCAGACATTATTCACCCCCAAAACAATCCATTCTGGCCCAAAAAAATAGTGCTTTGGCGCTACTTTCTTATTCAAATGTTTCAAGTAATTGATCATCAATTTTGTGCTGGGTGTAAACTAAAAGTGCAAAGACTTGTCCGGAAGCATTGGCAATCAATACACCTGTTACGCCTTGTCCCAAAGATAGTAAAACTATAGAAACCAAAAGATTAATTAAAAATCCATAAATCGACAGTTTTAAAACCACTTTTTCTTGGTTCGTTTTGAAGAGGTAAAAGACATGTAAAGCATAAATGTAAGCCGGATAGCCAATGACAAAACCGACAATGACCTGAGGAATTGATAAGTCGATAGCAAAGAATAAATCGAGTACAAAAAGGATGAATAAATTGACAAAAAGGTTGAGGATAAACCCTCCTAAAATCATGAATCGCTTTAATTTTTGTAGGGGTTGCGCTTGCATCCGATAAATATTTTTCAAATAAGGCATCAGCACAATTGTTGCAATGGATTGCGAAAAAATAAAGAATCCTGAAAGTATTTGATATTCGCCCAAAACGAGATCGGAGGCAAAGAATTGTAGTGTGTACAAATCAATTTTTGATTGCAAGAATCCTGCAAGCCCAAGGAATAGAAATGGTGCAGCAAGCCAAAGTATTTTTTTATTAAAAACAAATGCGTTGAATCGGAAATAATTGCGGTATAGAAGGAGATAGGCAAAGGATCGAAGAATGAGATAGAACGCATAATAACACACAAAATCGAATAGGTGCAAGCTGCCTTTCGAACTAAATAATAGACCAACAAGCAGTGCAAAGGAACATAGTTCTATGAGAATCACCCATGCATAATCGCGCTGATAGAGCATGATTGGAACAATAGATTGACTTACAAAAGTGGCAATAATCCAAAGCGATATATAGCAACCTGTTTCCACCTCAAAAATAAAAAGTGGTGGAAGCGCAACAAGTAAAAGAATTGGTAAACGACTCGAGAAAAAGACCTGCCAATCGGTCGAAATCAGGTCTGGCCGAGTACTAAAACTGCGCAATAGATAATCTTTATGTCCCCAATTACAGATGAGCGTGGCTATATAGTAGTAAAGCAGATAATGAACGAATTCACCCCACAGCTCTTTTGAAAAATAATGAATAATGAAGTAGGAAAGTAAAATCGAGATGGCAGGACTCAACAACGAACGAATTCCGTTAAGTACAATATGCGCCGATCGTTCTAAAGCTTTTTTCATCATCTTCTAAACCCAAAGATAACCGATTGGAAAAGGTACAATCAAGAAAGTTAAAGATTTAAACGTTCGTCACCTCAATGAAGCAATGAATCCTGATTGACTTTAGATTCATTTAAAATAATTAAATTAACTTCGGGTTTTAATCGAACATACAATGATGGATAATTCTAAAATCAACGAAGAGGTAACTGTTACTCCTTTGATAAGAGATATTGAAAGGTTGATCGGAAAAGGTTTTCGAGGGATTAAAAAAAGCCTCTATTTTATACTTGAAGGGGTTGCAGAATTTTTCGCATTGGCTTTTAGGTATGTATGGGTCCTACTGATTGCAATAGTTTTGGGTGGTTTATTGGGTTTTTTTAGTACCAAATTCATTCCGCGTCAGTATACCTCTTCAATGATCCTAAAATTAAATGTAGAAGGTAAAGATCAATTGCTAAATGATATCCATTTTTTCAACGCCCTCGTCAGTCGAAGTGATCATGGTGAATTAGCAAATATTCTTGGTCTTTCGCTTGAGGATGCGCAATCTATCTCTGGTTTTGAAGCCTATGCTTATTCTGATTTTGTAGAGAAAACAATGGCTATGCAAGATATCTATGGTATGATTGATACGGCTTTGTTTAATGATTTAGATGTGAAAGAACAACTCAATCAAAATGATGCGGCCCTAAGTTCGCGTTTTAAGATTATCATCACTGCGAGTCGGCAGGATGTTTTTAAGACGATTGAAGCACCTCTTTTAGCTTATTTGGAGCGCGTGCCAGAACTGAATAATTTATTGGTTTCAGGTCAAAAGGCACTCGAGTTTCAACGGCAAGTTTACGTGCATGAAATGGCGCGTATCGATACCTTAACGAAGGTGCTGAATGAAGTGATGTTGAAGCAAGCTTCACAACCTCAATCCAACGGTGGGGGAGATATGAATGTATTAATGGGGCCTGATCAATCATCTTCTTCGGATGTGTCTGCAATTGACTTACAAGATCGATACATTTTTTATTCGCAGCGGATCTCTAAAATTGACAATCAAATCGAAAAAAATAAAACCTGCTATTTCGTCAGTTCACATCTCAATCCGTATGGCGAAAAAACAGGGTATGGTCGCATGACTCGCGCATTTTTTGGCGCTTTCATTTTCTTTGCATTCGCTTATCTTTTTGTAGGCTTTCGCTATTGGGGTAAAAACGCAGCCTAAATGAACGCGCAAGCAACCGGAATTTCTGAAAAGCTTCGACAAAATATTTTCGGCAGCACTTTATATAAAGGACTGGATGTGCTCTTTAATTTTCTGCTTGTACGCTTTGCGATTCAGTTTTTTGGGGAAGATGACTATGGGGTGTGGCTTGCAATTCTCTCTTTTTTTACATGGTTCTCCGTTATTGAATTTGGTATAAGCAGCAGTTTTCGAAATCGGTTGACGGCTTATTTTGCCGATCAAAAATTTGATCAAATTAGACACTTGGTTTCCACGGGGTATAAAGCAACAGGTTTAATCTACCTAACAGTTGTCTTGCTTTTTTCGCTCGTTTTAGTCGCAATCAGTGACGAATATCTCCCTTTTGAGGCTGATTTTAAATTTGTTTTTATGCTCTCTTTTGCACTTTACATGGGGCATTATGTTTTTTTCTTCTTGCAGACGGTTTTATTAGCAACGCATCATGCTCGGTTTATTTATCTAGTGTCGGCCGTTCAAAAAGCGATTTTATTGGCAGGTATTTTTATTTTTATGTGGTTAGATTGGACGCCTTCTCTATCCTTCATCTGCCTTTGGTTTTCCCTTGTTCCCCTGCTCGTTTGGATGGTTGCGCACGTCATTGTTTACAAGGGATTATTGAAGGAATTTAAACCGAATTATCAACGCATTGCGAATGAGAAAATACAACCACTGAAACAATTGGATCGGACTTTTTTTGTCATTCAAATTTGCACCTTGATGATCTACGCGACGGATAATTTGATCATTATGAAAGGTCTCACAGGAGAGGATGTAACACATTTCAATATCGCTTTTAAGTATTTCAATATCCTCATCATTCTTTTTAATATCGTATTGGTGCCTTATTGGTCCTCTTTTACGGAAGCCAATCACAGGCGGGATAAGAAGTGGATTCAACAACATATTCGACGCTTAATTTATTTTTGGCTGGCTATTTTCGCCTTAGCTGTTGTGATGCTCTTTGTCGCGAATTTTGTGTATGATTTGTGGATTGGAAAACCAGTCGCCATTTCATTTGCTTTATCTTTTTTTATGGGTTTATCTGTCTTATTAACGGCGTGGACAACCATCTTTTCCTACTTTTTAAATAGTATTGCAAAAACACGCTTGCAAATGTATTTACTGCTTGTGATGGCAACCGTTAATATTCCGCTCTCTTTTTATTTGCTCGAGAAACATGGTTTAGCTGGAGTGATTATAGCAACCTGCATTGTCTTAACTCCTCTTGCAATTGCCTTGCCCATTCAGTATCGCAAGGTGATGAAAAATTATGAACTACTGCCGTGAAATCGCTTTCTTCACATAATGTCATTCATTTGCTTTTTCTCGAGTTATTGAGCATTACGCCAATTCTCATTATTGTCGGTAATATCGCACCTCCTTTTTTCATTAAATGGCATCACTTGGGCTTGGGATTGATTTTTTTAGGAGCGCTTGCAGCCCTCGCTATGGACGGTTTCAAAAAATGGATCCTCTACATGACGCTCTTTTTTGTGCTTGTTCAGTTTACCCTCGAACAATGGCATGTGAAAGGACTGGTCGACTATTTTTTCGGTCCTTTTGTGTTTGTGCTCATCCTCGATTTGGTTGTCAATCAGCGTTTACCAAAGGTTACGCTTGAGAAGTACGAACACCGCTTTTATTTCCTTTTATGGGTTCCTGCCGGTATTGCCGTTTTGCAATTTTTTGAGATCATTCCCATCACATTTTGGAACGCTCAATATATTAATTATGCCTATTTCGGCGACCTTGCTATTCCGCGCCCCAATGGGTTACTTTATCATGGGTCCGAATTATCAGTCATCATTTGTTTTTTAGCCTTGTTTCAGTTTTTTCGGAAAGATGGACACGCTTTTTGGATCTTAATTCTTTTGATTATCATCTCAGCCATGACTTATTTTAAAGCGCTGACGGGTTGTATCCTCATCCTCTTTCTTTATCATATCGCTTTTCTAAATCGTGGAATATTTGCGCAGTTAAAGCTAATTACTATTCGTCGTCTGGTCTTTTATTCGCTCATTTTTATAGGTTTTATTTCGTGGATGGCGATTCAGTTTTTTTCTAAAATTCACACATTTACAGGTTACTATTTTCCGTCTGCCATGCTTACGGGTCGCGGTGCCATTTGGAATATCTATCTTGAACGAATGAAAGAATTTACATGGTGGAATTATTTGGTGGGTAACGGAATGGGGTCTTCGTTTGATATTTTTGCTACTTATGCAACACCTGAAACCTGGTATCTTTTAAATGTTGATCCAAATACCGATCTAGACTATGATACGCACAACGCTTTTCTGAGTGTCTTTATCAATAGTGGTTTGGTCGGAATGACTTTTATCTTCTTCCTATTTCGAATGCTGTATCGGCAAGTTAAAACGTGGTTGCCTTCTGAGAAACGAAATAAACGGCTGTTTTTCGGTATCTTTATTTTGCCTTTGATGACAATCGGTATTACAATTCCAATTTATGAAAATGCTATTTTTTGGAGTGCACTTGGTTTTTTAATCGTGAGATGGCACCTCAATTCAACGGTGATAGATGGAGAATAAAATAAGGTCATATCAGCATCCTTGGGTTACAATTGAATTTGTGCTTTTTGCCTGTTTTATGGTTTCTTTTTTCTTGCCAACTCGCATCAATGGTTTTATAGCCATGCTCTTGATGATCTTTGCCGGAATAAAATGGATCGCAAAACAACTTCATTTTAAAGGTTATGGCGGAATCGTTTTTCTACCCCTCATTTTTCTTTGTCTTTTGATCGGTCAACTTTATTCAACCGATTTAGCGCAAGGTTGGACGATTATTGAGCGAAATATAGCCTTGCTTTTGCTGCCGATTGCAACCTATGGGTGCGTTCGTTTTTCTGAAAATCAAATGATATGGCTTTTCCGAATATTTGCTGGATCAGCCATCTTAGCCAGTTTTATTTGCTTGGGAATTGCCGGATTTCATTCCTATGAAGCAGGATCGATTTTTACGATACCAAATAATACCCACTTTTTGTACAACCGATTTATGCATCATCAACTCACGGATACAATTGGAATGCATGCGGTTTATTTCGCCTGCTGGATGGCTTTTATTAATTTGGTATTGTTTTATAATCTCCTCATGACTAAGCGTAAATTGATCATTCAAATCGGTTTCATTGGCTTATTTCTCTATGGCTGTTTTTTACTTTTTCTCTTTAAATCAGCAAGCATTGCAGGCGGATTTGTACTCGGTATTTTTATACTCTTCATAGGTCATTTCGGAAAAAATCTAATAAAATCACCGGGACGAATGATTGGTTTTGGCATCCTCCTCCTTGCAGCTATCTTCTTTGGTTTTACAATTGTTCAATCTAAACTGGAGCATTTTTCGTTAGCATATGACATGCAAGATCAACAACTTTCAGCCCTCGGTATTCGACTGTCAATTTGGGATTGCACTTGGCAAGCCATCCAACAGCATTGGTTTTTAGGGGCAGGAACAGGAGATGCTCAACATGCGTTGGTAGAATCCTATCAGCAAAATAAGTTTGCCATTGGCTTGCGTGACGATTTTAATTCACACAATATGTTTTTGCAATATTGGTTAAGCAATGGTATCTATACACTTCTTGTGTGGATTGCTGGTTTGGTGATTTTGGTGCGTAAGTCTTTTAAGGTTAAAAATTTACCCTTCTTTTTCTTTTTATTGCTTTTTATCCTTTTTTCATTGACTGAATCTACCTTGAGAACGCAAAAAGGACTTTTTTTCTTCGTCTTTTTTGCAAGTTTATTCTATTATCGCCCCGATTTTTTAAAGTTTAAATCGCCAACCGAATGAAGATTGTCCAAGTGCATAATTATTACCAAATTAAAGGTGGTGAAGATACCGTTGTTGCGGCCGAAAAAGCTCTCCTTGAAGCGAATGGACATGTGGTAATTCCCTATTATAAAACCAATCATGAAATTGCAGATTATTCACTGTTGAAAAAGGTCAAATTGATCCACGATACAACCTGGTCGCAAGCAACGTATGACGATTTTTTTGCTTTTTTAAAAGAACATCAACCTGACCTGGTTCACGTTCATAATTTTTTACCTCTAATTTCTCCCTCAGTTTTTTACGCCTGCAATAAGGCGCAAATTCCAGTGGTGCAAACTTTACATAATTACCGACTCATTTGCACCAACGGAATTTTTCAACGTGATGGAAAAATATGTGAAGACTGTTTGGGTAAAAAAGCAAAAGGAGCAATCGCAAAAAAATGTTATCGCAATTCAAAAACGCAAACCTATGCCGTTGCGCGTATGTTGGATAAACACACAGCAAAAGGAACATGGAACGAAAAAATTGATGCCTATATCTGCCTCACCGATTTTGCGCGTGATAAATTTATTCAGCACGGTTTGCCAGCAAAACGTCTTTTTGTAAAACCGAATTTTATTGCTGAGCAAATTCATACACCCGCCGAAAATTCAACCAATTATTTCCTCTTCGTAGGGCGTTTAACGCGGAGTAAAGGGGTCGAATTACTCAAAGCCGTTGCTTCAAATTCTCCTTTCCCCATCAAATTAGTCGGCGAAGGTGATTTAGCTGAATCCTTGAATAATATACCCAATTTGGAATTACTCGGTACACGATCAAACGAAGAAACCTTGTCCCTCATCAAACACGCAAAAGCGCTTATTTTGCCCTCGCGTTGGTACGAGGGCATGCCCATGACCATTTTAGAAGCTTTTTCACAAAAAACACCTGTTATCACAAGTAAGTTGGGCGCTATGAAAAGCATGATTCAACACAACGAAAATGGAATTTTAATTGATCCTTTTTCTAAAATTGAACTTTTGGATGCGCTTACAACAATCGCTTCAGATCCAACTTTTGCTCAAAAATTGGCAGTTAACGCATACGCCGATTACCTTAGTTTCTATTCTCCCGAAGCTAATTATCAGCAGTTGATGAAAATATATAAAGGTGTTTGCGAGTTATAGAAAGAACATGCATTGCAATCTTGTGAACTTAAAATGTAATACTTTTCCTTTAAATAATTAGATATGTTCCAGCTCAAAAAAGAGCGCGCTTTAAGATTAACAAGAACTTGTAATATTCGTGTAGCTTTGAATTTCATCATAAGTTGATTTGTATTTCTCAATATCCCTGTCTAGTTCCAAATCTTTTTAGAGAATTGCTATCAAAGAGCAAAATCATCAATACTATTTCAGCTTATCCGGATTTTTTAAATTTCTCTTTTCTTCACTTTTCAATCTACGGTCTATTTTATTAATATCCTCCTCTGGTGTTAAGTTTTCAGGAGTAATACCTCTTGATATTAATGTATTCCTAACTGTTTTATTATTAGTAATGTGCTCTTTCGACACTTGACTTTCGGTTTTCATTTTATTCGCTTTTGCATTAAATATTGTAATTTCAGTTGCAAAATCTTTGGCTTTGAGTAAAATAGTTGACATAAAATCCGCAAGTGGTTTTTTATCAATTCCCCACTTTTCTTTCATTTACTGTGTCGTCTTGTTAAATAAAGCGGTATCTCCTTTGCTTCGTATTAAAGCAAAGTTCTGATTGCCGCCTGTTTGCTCAAATATAACTTGAGATAATTCTTTTTCAGTAGTTTTCAATTTCTCTCTAGCCTGCACCCTTTCAAGCTAACATTTTTTCTTCGATTAATTCTGCCTTCCTAGTTTGAATGGCAAAATACCGCTGTGCAAATGCAATTTTTTCTTTTCTAGGATCTCCATTTTGCGCAATTAAATAACAAGCGTATCTCGTCAACATTATATCCTCAATATCTTTTTCCGCACCTTTAGGCATTTGTATCGTTTTGTTGACGTCAACAAAATGATCATTTATGAGTTGTTCCGAAACTTCGCAGGCAGTTTTAGATTTATTAATTACAATATTAAAATTACGCCATTCTGAATAACCTAATAAATGCTGTAAATCTCTTGCCATCCAAAACTCAACACCATCTGTGGTTGAATGTGCATGTGTTTCAAAATCTTCAGTTAAAGTATAAATTATGTTTTTTTGCATCTGATCTTTATTGTTAACCCGGATTATTCACGAATTTTCGTAATGAAAAGTCAAAATAGCAATAGATTTGGGAAGCACAGACATTTTTATTGTCTGGAATTGTTACCCAATTTTGGGGGATAAAAATTTTGAGCATTTCCAAAGATTGCGGCTAGTTTGGCTTTGGAATAGATAATTTGTGAATAATGCGGGTTAAGCTTTCAAATGTTTTTATACGGCAGAATCATTTGTGTGCGTACATTGTGAAAGCTCATTTCTTGCTGTTTTCGGATCCGTTATGATATAACTGAGCATATCTTTAGTGAATTTTAATTATTCTCTTAATTCAATTTCACTTAAACTTACACATTCCAACTGACCACTTATTTCATGCATTAATTTATTTGTTATCTTTTTCATAGATATTATTATAAATATACCAAAATTCATTTCTTTTATTGATTCCCCGTCTTTATACCAGTACGTAAATAGTTTACGTTGTCAACGGCTTTATTTGTGTTGTACAAATAAACAAAAAAGGTATGACAATATTGGAATTCGCAGATAAATTTCCAGATGAAGCA
>Ga0222668_1000740_pt1 | contig 18261 bp, 13 predicted proteins | sample AntAcemetagen728_FD_179823 | JGI IMG/M metagenome (GOLD analysis project Ga0222668, IMG submission 179823) | Saline water microbial communities from Ace Lake, Antarctica - #728 | ecosystem: Environmental > Aquatic > Non-marine Saline and Alkaline > Saline | place: Antarctica: Ace Lake... | reverse complement strand
TTTATTAAATTAATTAATAAAAGAATTAATAAAAGAATTAATAAAAGAATTAATAAAAGAATTAATAAAAGAATTAATAAAAGAATTAATAAAAGAATTAATAAAAGAATTAATAAAAGAATTAATAAAAGAATTTATAAAAGAATTTCATATTAAAAAGCTTAAAATCAATTTTATAATTAGAATATATTATGAATAGTTCGAATACTGAAAAATATGTCGATTTATTGGATGAGGATAAATCAATTGCTGGACAAAAATTTGTCTGTTTATCATTTGTTTCACCTGAAAAAATACTAAAACAAAAGGAAATGTTCTATTTTGAGAAATTTATAAAACAATTTGAATTTAATAAAACAATGGAAAAATTCGATCAATTCCTAAACTTTATTAGTTTTAAATATAAATTAAAACAGGATATTATTACCGAAGATTTCAAAGAATTTATGAAGGAAGAAAAGGAAAAGTTATTTTTTTCAACAGTAGAAGACGACTATAAAACATATATTGAAAAACACGATGATAAATTACAGGCAGAATTCAATGAAATATATAATTTTCAAACAAATACTCGCGGTATTAAGGTTCGTGGTTCATTCGCTACACAGGAAGAGGCAGAATTACGATGTAAAATGATTCGAGAATTTGATCCAAACCATGATGTTTATGTTGGACCAGTTGGCGTATGGGTTCCATTTCATCCCGAAGCATATAAAACAGGACGAGTTGAATATCTAGAGGAAGAATTAAATGGTATAATGCAAGAAAAAGTAAAAAATGAAACTACTGCTAAAGATTTATTTGATAAACGAGTAAGAGACACTAAAGAAAATGCTATTAAAGAAAATATTGAAAAGGCAAGAATATCTGGAAATAAATTAACTCAAGATATTAATGAAAAGGGTGAATTAGTTAGTGCAAACAGTATTTCAAATAGTATAGAAAAAAATATTTTAGACAATAGCACCGATGGGACTATAAGCAGTGCCGATATTAGAAAAGAATTATTTGAAGGAGATAATGTTGTAATGGATAAAAATAGTGATCATGGATTAAGTGAATTATTAAAACGTGAAAAAGAACGAAATACTATTCACGAAGAGGAGGAAGAGGAAGAGGAACACGACAAAAACAGTTTAACCGATACACCTAATGACCATACTGATTAAACAATACTGATTAAACAATACTGATTAAACAATACTGATTAATAAATATTTAATTTAATTATAATAAAAATTAAATTAAACATATTAATAAATAAGAAATATAATGAAAAACAAAATTATAGAAAATAAAATCATAGATGTTTCTAATACCATAATAGATAATAACTATATTAAACCAAATAATAGATGTCACTTCATATCATGTAATAAAAAAATACGAATATCTAATTTAGAATGTCGATGTGGAAAAATATTTTGTTCACATCATACATTTCCTGAAGATCATAAATGCGAATATGATTATAAAGACCCATTAAAACGAGAAAAATCAATAGAAGAAATGAAATGTAAATCCAACAAAATTCAAAAAATCTAAAATAATAATCTGAATATTATTTAATATACATAATATATAATATATAATATATGAGTAAAATCGATTTTAATGATATTAAATCACATCTTATAAATTATATTACCGAACAAACAAAGTTGACCGATGAAATTTATAGTAAAATTTATAAATTTTGTTCAGAACAAAAGCCTACAACTCTCGCGCTATATCGTGGCCAAATAGATTAAAAGGATTTTTTTTCATGTAATAATAAATCAGTATGTTGGTATTCTTCAAGCAAATCTAAAAATGTCGCCCAACATGAATTTTCAGATGGAAACTGTTGCGTAATTAAAATAAATATTATAGATGTTCCTGTTATAGATATAAATAAATTTTTATCTGCGTCTGAAATTAAAGATTATAAAGACGAAGAAGAAGTATTATTTTTGGGTGGGGGAACATTTTATAAAAATAAATCATTAACCGATGAAGGGTTTATAAAAATAAATGATGGATTATACGAATGTTGGTATACGTTTAAAGATTTAAATAAATTTGTTAGTAAAATCCCTCAAGAAGAATATGAATTTATTGATTCACCCGATGATATAATATTAGATAATTTATCACAAAATGAAAAAAAAAAAATATTTGATATAATACAAATTTTAGCTGGGAAAAAACGATCTAAACGAACAAAAAGAAAAAAACGAACAAAAAGAATAAAAAGAAAAAAACGAACATAATTAAAATATAATTAAAATATAATTAAAATATAATTAAAATATATAATGGCAACTTTAAAACAAAAACATCGTAAACGAACAAAACGAACAAAACAAAAGAATAGAAATAAAACAGCGAAAGGACATCATAAACAACGGCCTACTAAATTGGATCGTTCATTGTCTCGTTCTAGATCTCGTTCCCATTTTATTACAAAAAAACATCGCAAAAATAGGGGATGTTTTTCTAAAACATGTACAATTTGTATAGATCAAAATTTTAAAAATAAAGACTTAAAAAAATTTGCTAAAACGCCATTTAATAAGTTTAATTCATTTAAACTTGAATGTAATCATTGTTTTCATATACCATGTATTAAACAATGGATAAACACAAAAAAAGAATGTCCTAATTGTAAACGACCTATTAACGCAAAGACTATTAAAGATATATTAGATGAAGAAGAGGAATATGATCAGCATGATCCATTTGATAATAGTAATCGCGGACAAGAAGATGAAGATGAAGATGATTCTTATGCAAGAATGATGTTTCCAAATATGTTTGAAGAATCAAGTAATTCTCGTTCTAGATCTCGTTCAAGATCCAATTCTAGATCTCGATCCAGTTCTCAATCAGACGATGAAGATACATCATTTGATATGGGTTTATTGCGCGAAACATACGGTAATAGATAATAAATTATTAATTCATACGCGATCCATTAAAACATGAAAATAAAACGGAATTATTCGAGTATTTAGGCGAATATTATGATGATGATGGAATATTTGATTTTATATTATAGATTTTATATTTGTTAGTTGTTTTCATAATTAATATCTCTTCACACGATCGGGTACAACCCAATTAAGTAAACCATCCCAGTATGTATCATCATACTGCTGATCTCGGCGTGCTCGCCCCTCCGCAGCGATCTTGTTGTTTGTTTTACCTGGAACATAATCTCCCACCTTAATTTCATCTCTCCTCCCAGTTATCATCGCGTCCTGCCCTGCACTATACGGTTGCGAGCGGTCCTCCGCCTCCCGTGCCCCTTGTGCCCTCAATGTATTCTGTTCATCCTGGTCCATAGCTAGTTTTTTAGCTATTTTTTGTTCTACCGCCATTCTCTCTTCCAGCATTGGTTGAAATAGGAGAGTTTGTATTGATTCCAATTCCGTATTACTCATTGCATAAGATATATTATAATCGCAATACATATCAAAACCCTTCAATTGTATATTCGATTTACCGGTGAAAAGATATTTTTTTATTTCTTCAATTTGAGTTCTAAAATTTTGTAATGTGTTAATATAAAATCCTTTATTACCCAAACCAACAGAATTACCTACTAAAATATGAATTATAGCACACACGTACATACGTGATTCCTTATTCGTTGTAACATGTAGTATATGATCACTATATAATTTGTTAAAAATCTCTAAAAGTAGTTGTAGTCCTTTATTATTTAAAGTAATATAAATAACATTTAACAAATATTTTTTAAATGTAGCTACATTTTTTTGATGGGTTTGTTCCGTCGCCTCCCCCACCTTCACTGCCTCAACCGACGTCACATCAACTTCAGCTTCCGCCTTCACCGCTTCCGCCGCCTTCTTATTCGTATGCGCATCAACTAACCAGTGCCCCCCCCCTTTATAGCGACGAGTAGATTTACGTTTTTTCATTACATGTTTTCTCGAACGTCTTTTATGAATCGGTCTTTTCCTCGATTTCCTAAAATTCCTCGATTTTCTTCGAAAAGTTTTTACCATATTAATAATATATTAAAATATTTTATTTGTTAGTTGTTTTCAAATACTTTCAAATACTAAATATCATTATGCGATTATTTTGCCAATACATAATGATATCCGCCATTATCTCCTATTCCTCCATACATAACCTTATTTTTAATATTTCTACTCATCTTTGAAGCAGAAATATTTTCATGTAATGCCGACTTAGCAATAGTAGACCACATATTTAATATTGATCCTGATATAGAATCGACCTTTTGAACTTGTTTACCGCTAACATCAGTAGTTTTTCTAATTGTTGGATTATCGGTTTTCAATGCTACGCCATAATATCCTTCTTGCGTACAATCTGCGCCTTGAATATGAAGAGTACCTCTCAAAACATATGGACAACTATTCAAATACTTTTTCAGCAATTTTTCATCGCCCGAATCATTGTTTAAGTCCAGTTTATTTTTATATCTTACAAATTCTTCATATAATGTATTAGTTGCAATTCGATTATTTGGAGAGAATCGGCATGTTTCAAATATAAATGTCTCAATTGGATCATTTATTTGAGTTCTTTTATATTCAATCGATTTTAACATTACTCCTTTGAAACCATGCACCGATTGTTCTTTTGCTTGATTATTTAAACGTGTGGCTAAGAAACGCGTTCTCAAATATCTATTTAATCTCTCATTTGTTTCTCTCTTGGGTTTAATCTGATTCCAAATACGGAATTGGGCAATAATATCACATGAATCGACTTCTACATCGGTGCGAACTAGACAACATTCATTAATAAATTTATCGAAAAGAAGCGTAAGTTCGTCTTTTTCTACATATGTATCGTCATGTGTATTGTCATGTGTATCGTCATTATTATTATCAATTTCATAATCTTTAGTTATAGTATTGAGAGATTCCTGCATTTTTGCAATCTTTTCATCGTATTCTTGAATATTAAGTTTTAAATCATGATTTTCTATATTTAATCTCTCAATTTCTATTTTTATATTTTGATTTTCTTCAATTAATTTATTAAAATTTTCAATACTATAGGTCTTTTCTGATATAATATCTTTTATATATTTTGTTAGCCTGTTAATAGTGAAATTTGTTGCGTCGTATGCTATAATTTCTGTTTTGTTTTTTTCATTTACTTCAATAGTGCGCAGATGGCCTTTGATCTTACTGCTTGCCTTGATTAAATTTTCGATTTCTTGTCTATTGCCGACTTTAAATACATCACGAAGGATAAAGTTATTGTATGTTTTATGATGATCCTGGACCCTGTGCGGAAGATTATTACTATGACCAAATTTAATTAATGTCTCTCCCTTTTCATTTGTGTTATCAATAGTTCCAAAATAAACGCATTCTGTATTTACAGAGAATTGAGAGACAAGCGTTTTTTCTATTGTTTTAAATTTATCCTGATCTGCATTTTTTAGTAAATTGTCTTTAATTAATAATTTATTTTTCATTTCAGTTGCTTCTTCTTCTAATACTTCTTGAATCAATTCTTCTAATTTAATATAATATTCATGAATTTCATCTGCTCGTTTTGTTCCTGCTTTTAAACATAATGATTTGAAACATTTGATATTTAAGTAATATTTATGAATATTATGACCACCGCTACCTTTCGTTTTTGCTCCTCCATGATGAGGAGCAACATTTTGCTTGACGCTAGCATCAAGCAAAATTTTATAATCTTTATCTTGTAAAAAATATTGTAATAATAATTTTTTTGCATTTGCTTTATTTGTAAAACCTAACCATTTCCAAATATTATCTAAATCCACGATATAATCGTCTGTTTTATGATAATTTAAATAAGTATAAAAACTTCCTATAAATAATTGTTGTTGTGATTCAGTAAAATTAACTTTTACTTTATTTAATAAAATATTATTATGTGTTTCAGTTAATTTTGTAATAGGATTATTAGTAATAAGCGCAACAATATCAATGTTTTCCATTATTTATAATATAAATATTGACATATCTTTAAGTTGTTTTTGTTTTTATAATTTTGAAACAAAATTATAGAAGCGTTTATATATTTTAAAAACGGTTTTATGAAAGCGGATTCAAAATATATTTAAAGATTACATAGCTTTTTATTTGTTCCTCCTAAATTAGGAGCTGTTTCGCTTTCCCTAGTGGTAAAGCAATTTATACTAAATCTTTGTTTTCATATTTAACAAGAATATTTATGAAAACAAAACATTATTAAAAGGGGGCATGGGGGATATATCCCCCACCATTTACCATTTGCTCTTCTTAACATTGATCTTTGGCGCGCGTTTATTTCCCGATGTAGATGGATCATATTGATCTTCGTCGTCGCTCTGTATATCTTTCGATAATTCCCAGAACTCTTTTGACCCCAGCTTGAAGTCCTTATGGGGTTCCGCCTTATACCAGAATATTTGATCCTGTAATTTATTGGATTTCGCATTATTGTTAATTACCAAGCACTCATAATTCTCGGTACATTGATCCATGACCTGACAAAAGCTCTCGAATGTGGGGAACATTCCAGCATAATTATCATATATACGCCGCCGATTCGAAATATAAGGCTCTCGTAAAATAAAAACATAATCAATATTTGTTCGCAAGTTAGGTGGGATACCTAACGGATATTGCATTGTGATGACCAACATGATCTTCCAATGCCTACCATTCATGAAGAGGAGTCTCATCATCTTATCTTTAGTCCATCCAGCATCATAAAGACAATCATCTAAAATAACGAATGCTCTGGGGTCGATTGTGGATTTTCTATACATTTCCTTTTCTTTCTGAATCTGTTTGAGAACCGTTCGTTGGCGTTTTAATATATTTTCTATAATAGCAGTATTATATTCATCATGTATAAACAATTTAGGTACATGGGAGCTATAAAATCCATTTCCAGCTTCAGTCCCACTAATCACTGTTCCTATCGGAATATCTTGATGGTAATACAATAGATCTCTAACCAAGAAAGATTTACCCGTATCACGTCGACCAATTAAAACGATTACTGGACCATCGGTTTCTTGTGGTTTAAATGTGATTTTTTTCATATCGAATTTCTTCAATTCTAATGTCATTTATATTATAAAATATTTAGAAAAAATATAAATACGAGAATACGCAAAACATAAAACATAAAACATAAACAATAAACAATTCTTTTGAGTTTAATTTAAAAGATATTATTTATTCTAATATAAAAAATGGAATTCTTTTACAAAAAAAATAATTCAACATTTGACAATTGTGAGATACCGAATGTTGAAAATGTCCAAAATTACATACCAATTTATAATCGATTTTTCAATTTAAATAATAAGAATTATAACTCCATAAATTTAAATAACAGATATACTTTAAAAACTATTACAGAAAAATCGACAGAAAATAAATTTAATGCCGAAATAAATGATATATGCGATAATGTTCTTTCGAAATCAATATTCATTAAATTTAGTCCATTACTTGATCCTATTAAATATATTAGTAGTAAATATACTGTTGGTGATAATTTCTATAATTTACCTAAATTAGAAAATAATGATTGTCATCAAAAATTACTAGATACCAATAATTCAGCATATGTTGATGGATTCTTTTCATTTTTAATTAGTGTTCTTCTACATAATTATAATTTTATGAATGGTATCGATTTCTATGGATCTTTTTTAGCAATTAAAAATAATTTTATCATCAACATTGAAGACGATATAGATGGTTTAAATGATTGTCCTGAATTTCATAGTAATCGTAATAAAATATATACTATAGATAATGGTAATTATGAGAAATTATTTAACAATTCTACAAAAAAAAATAAAAATAGTATAAAATTTGACGATACCGAAGAATTGCCGGATGACAGCCTAAATTTATCTAATATTAACGATTTGAATTGTCTCAATGAAATATTTGATCTTTCTCTCTCGACAGAACCTATACCTTTATTAACTGAACCAACGGATATTAATGAAACAGAAATTATTTATGAAACAGCGCATCATTCATCGACCGAATCTCTAAATGATTGTGTAGAAGATGATGGTGTAGAAGATGATGGTGTAGAAGATGATGGTGTAAATGACGGATTATCTAGTCCTCCTCTTTCATCTGAAGGAACAACAACATCCAGCAAAGAAAATAATAAAAAAAAGAAAAATATAACAAATGACAGCGGTTCATCGTGTTCCTCAAGAAGCAGTAAAACAAGCGACGACGATCCTAACGCAGATTCAGGCTCAGAATCGGAATCAGAATCAAGTTCTAATGAATCATCTAGTAGTGAATGCGATATTTTTGTTAATATTAATAAATTCCCAGTTCAATTAATAGTATTGGAGAATTGCCATAATACATTAGACGATTATATCGTAAATAATAAAATTCGCGACAATGAATGGGATAGTATTGTTCTTCAAATACTTTTCTCTCTAATTACATACCAAAAAGTATTCCATTTTACTCACAATGATTTACATACCAATAATATTATGTATAATAATACCGATAAGAAATTCATTTTCTATAAATTCAACAATCGACATTATAAGGTTCCAACCTTTGGGAAAATTTACAAACTTATCGATTTTGGTAGAGCTATTTACAATTTTAATGGGAAATTAATTTGCAGTGATAGTTATCATAAAGATGGCGATGCTAATTCCCAATATAATTTTGAACCATATTTTAATTCTAATAAAGCGACATTAGAACCGAATTATAGTTTTGATTTATGCAGGCTAGGATGCAGTTTATTCGATTTTTTGATTGATGAATTGGAAGATTTAAAGAAAGTGAAATCACCTATTAAGAAAATCATATTAAAATGGATTATTGATGACAATAACAAAAATATCCTTTATAAAAATAATGGCGATGAGAGATATCCTGATTTTAAATTATATAAAATGATCGCCAGAACAGTACATAATCATGTTCCATCAAAAGTCTTAGAAAATCCTCATTTTGAAAAATATTTAATTGCCAAAAAGAGAATCAATAATATCGGACACATCATAAATATAGATGAAATCCCGATCATGATTTAAATCAGATGTAGAGAGTAATTTCGATTTTATTAACTTGCGATCAATATATTTATGAAAATAATATATCTAAATATGTTGTAATTTCATATAAAATATATTTTCCACGACCTGCTGTAGCAATACACAAAACATTATCTACTGCATCATAAACCATATCATGAACAAGAATATTTGGCAATGTATCCGGCGATACATCTTTAATGATGCTATCTTTATAAGCAAAAACACCTTTGCTATGTCCTACCACTATATAATCGTTTATATATAAACAACATTTTGTAAAATTATAAGAAAGATTTATTATGGTTGTAGTACCATTATCATATATGCCTAATTTATTATCATCAGTATATGTAGAATTTGAACTATACCATATAGAATTAAATGTTGTAAATGCTATTATATTCTCGTCGTTAGATTTTACTGACAAATATGCTATTTTTATTCCCGTTAAACTTGTAGAAGCAATAATATCATATAACAAAGTATTATTTTTATATATTTTTCCACTGTCAGTTGAAAAGTAATATGCAGTATTATCTTGAGTGTGGCCATGTATTATTTTTGTAGCTGTCCCCGTAGATGCGGTATATGCAAAATTCAATGTTTTGTCTTCTAAACTCGAATCAAAATCGCACAAATAAATACCATTTGTTATATCACCAGATACTATTGATACCGCTAATTTATTAAAAATTTCTGTATTTATTGCTGTAACCGGTGTGAAATTCATATTACCAGATGCCCATTGACATGCATAACTAACTGAATTTGGGGGATTTGAAGGATTTATTGCTATGGCAAAACTTAATCCTCGTTGCGCACTCCAATAATATGTCAAATTTCCATTATTATTATTTATATCAACCTGAACATCCCCACCATCTCCACCCCAAATTTGATAACTTGAACCATTTAAATCGCTTATAAATGTTCCATTATCTTGAGTACCGCACAAAATACGTTTATTTATTCTATCATAAGCAATACTATAGCATTCAAATGCACATAAATTTCCATTTATAGAATACCAATCACCTGTATTTACTAATGGATTTGTTAATTTATATATACCACCATCATCTGCTTCAATTAAATTACCAATAGCATCAAATGTTATCCATCGTGAATCCGGGTGTGGAGCACTACCATTTGCAGTACCTCCGGTTGCTAATCCGCCATATGTCGACGATGGTGAAATCGTATTTGTATGTGTAATATGCGACCATTGAGTAGAATAAGATATATTTGGATCTTGAACAATGCTCCTATTTCCGCGAAATAATCTACCTGTCCAGCTTTGTGCTTGCATTAAATTGCCCGACGAAATAGATGGTTGTCTATCACCACCGGCAAATATTACATATTCATCAGTAGGATGGGCTGAAAAAGATAAATGTATCGCTCCTTGACTGCCGGATTTTCCAGAAGCTTTTGGTGTCCCATCTTTATTGGTTGTAGGATGGAGATATTGTGGATTATTATTACTATCTAATGTTACTGGACTATCCATTTGAATCCATGTACCTAAATCACCGTGTTGTGTTGAAAACGCAATAACTGATGACCAACCAGAATTTACCACTATAAGATATATGACATTTAAATGTGCTTTACAAATACTTAATAACATATTATTATTTGTTGGATTATTTGAAACAATCTCTATTATTTTATCATGAATAAACGGTGACGAATTTGTAATATTTACCCATGTATTTCCGTTATCGATACTTCTATATACACCATGCTCTAAAACTGTAGCATATAACCAATCGTTTTCACCAATAACTATTGACGTTATTGACAATAAGTCATTATTAGAATTGGGTATGGTTAGATCACAAATAGACCAGGTATTTCCAAAATCTGAACTTTTCCATAAACCACCCGAACCTATTAAATGTTCATTTGATGATGAATATATATCACCATAACCATATCTATGTGATGCAACAAAAATATAATTATTTGGTGAAGAAGTATAACATACTACATCATTCGAATCTAAATTTATTTTTAAACCATTAAACTCAACAATTTTTTTAGTCCAGGTTTCACCTGCATCAGTAGAAACAATTATACCATCATCAAAGTCTGCACCATGTCCATATGCAGAAGATGATCCTGTTACCGCAACCAATTTGTTTGAATCGTACTTATCATACACTAATCCTGTTATTCCTAAAGCTAATTCATCTGATTTATTAACCCAAATTGGACTATTCGAAGTTGCATTTGCAGTTTTCCATACACCACCACCTACTGTACCTACAAACATAATATTATTATTGAATGGATCACATAAAACTACTTCACATGCTCCTCCTACAATAGAATTTGGTCCACTTTGTAAATTTTCTGTTAATGAACCATATGAATCAATTATATTTACAGGACCGACTGATTCCCAATTAGACACGACGGATACTGTTCGAATTTTTTGTGTAGCGTGATTTCCATAAGAATCTGTAGCATTATAATATATATGATATACACCTAGATTACTTATATCAACTGTACCAGAAACATCTAATGGTACTGAACTGTCATAGTTATCAGTTACCGTTGCTCCTTGATCAATATATGGAGTAAATACTTCCAGATTTAATGAACTTAATCCAATAATAGTAATTACTGGTGGCAAAGTATCTATAACATTAACTGTTCGAATTTTTTGTACAGCTTGATTTCCATAAGAATCGGTTGCATTATAATATATATGATATACACCTAGATTACTTATATCAACTGTACCAGAAACATCAATTACTACTGAACTATCATAGTTATCAGTTACCGTTGCTCCTGGATCAATATAAGGAGTTAATACTTCATGATAAAATGGGGTTGGTCCACTAATAGTAATTACAGGTGCTATATTATCAAGAACATTTACTATTCTTACTGCAGATGCATCATTATTACATGAATCAGATGCCGTATATATTACTTGATATGTTCCAACCGCATTTGAACATACATCATTTACTACATTTACAGACACATTTCCAAAACACGCATCATATGCAGTTGCTCCTGGATCAATATAAGGAGTTAATACTTCATGATAAAATGGATTTAGACCACTAATAGTAATTACAGGTGGTAATGTATCGACAAATGGTATTGTAGGGATAGTAGATGTAGGTATATAAGTAATAATTTCCGATAATTCTTCCCCTATCCGACTATTTACTGATTTAACAATCATATTAACACGATTACTTGAACCAAACGACAATGACATATCGGGCATTTATATATAATTTTTATATTAATAATTTCCAAAAAATTCTAATTATTATTAATCAAAAGTATTTAATTAATAATAATAATTATACGTCCATATTAATTTAAAGATTTAGATAATTATTTTATATATGGCTAGTAACGTATTAACTATCAAAACTGTTCAAATTGCCCCATTTAGAATATTAATGTCGGCTCTAAAAGACATTCTTTTAGAAACAAATATTTTATTTACTAAACAAGGAATGAAGATCATAAATATGGATAAATCACATACCGTATTGGTGAATTTAATGCTTCCAGCCGAGAATTTCGAATTATTTGAATGCAATTTAGATAAAATCATCGTAGGTGTTAACATGTTTCATCTTTTCAAATTAATAAATACAATTGATAATGACGATACCTTAACAATATATATTGACGATGAAGATTATACTGATGGGGTTGTTCACTATTTAGGATTAAAATTTGATAATGGAAACATTAAACAGACTAAGATTCAAAAATTGAGATTGATTGAACCAGAACAAGATGAAATGGATGTACCTGATGTGAAATTTTCTAGTATTTTAAATATGCCATCAAGTGATTTTCAGAAAATCGTGAGAGATTTAGGATGTATATCAGAAAAATTAGAGATTAAATCTGTTGGAAATGAACTGATTTTCAGATGTAATGGACAGTTTGCAAAAGCCGAAATTCGACGGAGCGAATGCACTGGAAATATGCAGTTCTTAAAAAAAAAAGATAACAACCACATTATTCAGGGCGAATTTTCATTAAAAAATCTCAATTATTTCATTAAATGTACCAATTTATGTAATCAAATCGAATTATACCTGGAAAATGATTTGCCATTAATTATAAAATATAGTGTGGCATCACTCGGCGAAATCAAATTATGCCTTGCCCCATTACCAAAAAGTTAGACTATTACCGACCAATTATATCTCCAAATACATTGGACAATGATCTGATCCACGCACATCTATCATAGTATCGCACTCTTTTATTGCTCCCGATTCAATAAGATCACGGCTCACCACAAAATAATCTATTCGCCATCCATTGTCATTACTCCGAGGCGCTTTCAAGAAGTTAGACCAATATGTATATTTTTGCTCGGTGGGATGCATATGCCTGAAACAATCGACATATCCTTGTCCGCTTACCAATAATTCATTGAATGCAGCGCGTTCATTATCAAAGAAACCTGGAACACAATTTTTCTTTTGTTTAGGATTTGTAATGTCAATATCGTGGTGGGCAACATTTAAATCTCCGCATACGATTAGTGATTTTGTCATTCTCAAAAAACTTAAATATTCTGTAAATACCATATTAAACACTTCTCTAAATCGGTATCTCTCGTTTCCGAGTTTTTGAGAATTAGGTACATATACATTTACCAATATAAATTGTTCAAATTCTAAAACAACAAGTCTACCTTCTTTATCAAAATCGGTTGTTTCAATATGCCGAATTGGTTGCGTTTTCGACCAAATGGTAGTTCCACTTAATCCTTTACGCTGTGTAAAACTATTGGTTGAATTCCAATATCGAAATGGATATTTTTTCTGAATTTCATCGGGCAATACAGCTTGACCCTCTTCACATTTAGTTTCTTGTAAACAAATAATATCGAAGTCGTGTTCAGGGGCATTCATAAATTCATGAAAACTGTCTTTTTTTAGCATAGCACGCAATCCAGCGACATTCCACGAAACGATTTTCATTACTATATAAAATATATACGCGAATGTATTTATATTTTATATTTTATTTTAATTGAAATATTTCAATTTTTATTTATTGCGATTTTTAATAATCATCATTCACAATATTCATCTGTTTTCTGTATTTCTGTTAAAAAATCATCGAATTTTGTTATTTGATACTCTTCATACATATCCAAATACTTATCAGGGTCGGCAATATAATTTTTTAATCTATTATAATTGTCTTCTCTATCATAGCTATTACTGCCTCCATCATATCGATATAAGAATTGCCCTGTTTTAGGATTATAAAACATGATTAGGATGTGTCCCATTCCACGATATTTGAAGGCCAAATCAACCGTGTATATTTCATCATTTTTAGTATTTTCTCTATGTTCAATCATTTGATCAATAGTAAAAAATGTCCATTGCCCAATATATAACTCCCGATCAAACATTTGATATTTAAGATAAAAAGTTTGAATCTCGTCTGATAAATTCAATTCTGCCAGTTGCTTTTTATATAATTCAATTGTTTCATAATTATATTTATGCCGAAGTTCTGATTTATCAGAATTATCTTGTGAAAAAAATGGTTTTTCTACAGAAGTATAATTTGTGTCACTGTATTTTATTAATGTATCACCGTCCAACATTTATAATATAATATACCATGAAGTACTTTTAATATTGATTGCAAATATATTTTATTGTAGATTTAATCATAAATTTTATATAAATTTTTATGTAGATTTTATTTATGATTATATCTTATATTATTAATGAGTATACATTCTTATAATGATTTATCATATACTGTTGTTAATACTAATGATGTATCATTTATCAGTATAGTTGGAGGTGATCCATCGGGAACATTAACTATACCGCCGACAATATTCCATTATCCATTTAACACACAATATTCTACGGATGTTTTAAGTTTAATAGAAATAACTTCAGATATTTCTTATTTTAGTGGAATATATTATCAAATATATTGGGGCGATAATTCATCAAATATTACTTATAATGGAAAAACTATATGGAAAAAACAAGACGTAGATTTATTTTTACTATATGTTACGTGGGGGGTTAATCAATATTGGTGGATAACAACATATTATCCGGATACTGAATCGGGACCACCTAACGATGTGACGAATGATGCATCTGCCTCATTATATATTTGGGCAAATGATCGCAACATTACACTTCCATATAATTTAAATAATAGTTATAACAATGGCTGGAAATTAAGAACAAATAATGGATACAATGAAGGCACGCAATTCACATTAAATATGAATTTATACACATCATCTGTTATATATGAAGTTCAAGAAATTTCAGCACTGTCATTTTATCAAAATACAAATATTACGGCTTTAGATGCTAGAAATAGTAATTTAATCGAAATAAAAAATCAAGCATTTAATAATTGTGTTAAATTATTATCTGTAGATTTTTCGGGATGTTCTAGTTTAGAGATTATAAATGGTAGTGCATTTGCAAATGATTTTAGTTTATCACATATATATTTTACGAACTGTTCTAGTTTGTTCACTATAGGAGGTGCTGCATTTTATCAATGTAATAGTTTATCATATATAGATTTAACAAACTGTTCTAGTTTGAATAGTACGGGATATATTTCATTTGGTAAGTGTACAAATTTATCATCTATCGATTTCACTGACTGTACAGATTTATCATATATAGCTGATTATGCATTTAACGAATGCAGTAGTTTAAATTCTATTACATTTGGTGGATTCGCTCCAAACATTAATGCTAGTGCATTTGCATATATAGATTCAAATGCTAATATTTATGCTAATTGGTGGGCTGGATTTGCCACATTATACGGCGGCGTTCCTGTTATCGAAATGTATAATGACATTTCTTCGTTTAATGTTACAACAGCCGAAGATGTATCTTTTAATATAGACTTAAGTCTTACAAGTATAACCGATCTAAGTAGTATTATAACAGACGAATCTTTCAATTTTTGGATTAGAAATAATACATCTAATGGAACACTTTATGATGTATGTAATAATAATGCTCTAATTAATACATTTCCTAAAGAATTAAGCGGTAATCAAGTACATTATGATCCGAATCAAAATTTTGATGGCACAGATAGTTTTACATTTTATGCTATAGATTTAAACGGCGATTCATCATCAAATGACATTTCTATAAATATAAATATAACGTCCGATAATATTAATGAATTAAGATATACTGTTGTTTATAATGGTGATATTTCAACCGTTACTATAGATGGACCATATTATCAATCTGGAACATTAGTAATACCATCACATATTGAAGGATATCCGGTAACTGTAATTGGTGAAGATTCATTTTCGTATTATGGAAATATAACTGCGTTAGATTTATCCGCGTGCACCAATTTAGAAACCATAGAAGATAAAGCATTTTCAAATGGTGCATTTTTAACATATATCAATTTTTCTGGATTGACGAATTTACAGGTTATTAACGACTCGGCGTTTTATAATACAAAATTATTAAGTTCTATAAACTTTACTGGTTGCTATTCATTAACAACAATAAATAATTATGCGTTTGGAACAACCCAATCAGGAAATCCTAATACCATATTAACATCTATAGATTTGACTGACTGTATTAATTTGACATATATTGGTCAAAATTGTTTTAAATATAGTTCAAATTTAAATTCTATTACATTTGGTGGATTAGCTCCCAACATTAATACTAGTGCATTTACTGATATTTGTTCAAATGCTAATATTTATGCGAATTGGTGGGCAGGATTTGATACTTCGTACGGAGCCGGAAGTGTTCCTGTTATCGAAATGTATAATGACTTGACGCTGAATGTTATAACAGATGAATATGTGTCTTTAAATATAGATTTAAGTCTTACAAGTATAAGCGATCTAAGTAGTATTATAACAGACGAATCTTTTAATTTTTGGATTAGAAATAATACATCCAACGGAACAATTTATGATATATGTAATAATAATGCTATTATTGATACATTTCCTAAAGAATTAAGCGGTAATCGAGTACGTTATGATCCGAACCTTGATTTTAATGGAATAGATAGTTTTTCATTTTATGCAGTAGATTTAAGTGATTCATCATCAAATGACATTTCTGTATATATAAATATAACGTCCGACAATATACTATCGTGGACTCAACTTGGCAGTAATTTAAACGGAGATGCATCAGATAATAATGCTGGTCGGTCTGTAGCTTTATCAAGCGATGGACTAACCGTTGCTATTGGAGCGTCAGATGAGTTTGGAACTGGAATTAATACTGGATACGTAAGAGTTTACGAATATAATAGTAATTCATGGAGTCAACTTGGCGGTGATTTAGATGGAGAAGCAGCAGATGATAAGGCTGGGTTTTCAGTGGCTTTATCAAGTAATGGACGAACTGTTGCTATTGGTAGTCCAAATAATGATGGAAGTGGAAATAATTCTGGACAAGTAAGAATTTACGAATATAATGGTAATTCATGGAGTCAACTTGGTGGTGATTTAGATGGAGAAGCAGCAAATGATAAGGCTGGGTTTTCAGTAGCTTTATCAAGCGATGGACGAACCGTTGCTATTGGTGCTAGATTAAATGATGGAAATGGAAATAATTCTGGACATGTAAGAGTTTACGAATATAATAGTAGCTCATGGACTCAACTTGGTAATAATTTAGATGGAGAAGCAGAATATGATAATGCTGGTTATTCTGTGGCGTTATCAAGTGATGGACGAACAGTTGCTATCGGTAGTCCATATAATAATGGAGGAACTGGACATGTAAGAGTTTACGAATATAATAGTAATTCTTGGAGTCAAATTGGTAATAATTTAAATGGAGAAACAGAAAATGATAAGGCTGGTTATTCTGTGGCGTTATCAAGTGATGGACGAACTGTTGCTATTGGTAGTCCAAATAATGATGGAAGTGGAAATAATTCTGGACAAGTAAGAATTTACGAATATAATGGTAATTTATGGACTCAACTTGGTAGTAATTTAAATGGAGAAACAGCAGATGATAAGGCTGGGTTTTCAGTGGCTTTATCAAGTGATGGACGAACTGTTGCTATTGGTAGTCCAAATAATGATGGAAGTGGAAATAATTCTGGACAAGTAAGAATTTACGAATATAATGGTAATTCATGGAGTCAACTTGGTGGGGGGTTATATG
>Ga0222668_1000734_pt1 | contig 18310 bp, 16 predicted proteins | sample AntAcemetagen728_FD_179823 | JGI IMG/M metagenome (GOLD analysis project Ga0222668, IMG submission 179823) | Saline water microbial communities from Ace Lake, Antarctica - #728 | ecosystem: Environmental > Aquatic > Non-marine Saline and Alkaline > Saline | place: Antarctica: Ace Lake... | reverse complement strand
AAAGAATAACTCTGCTGGATTTAATCCACCAATAAAACAACTTTCAACAAATCCTCTTGCGCCAGGAGAATCATCGTATTTTGTGAAGTGTGGCAATGTTCTATTCTCAAAACCATATGGAATTCTTTTTCCATCAACATTTTGCTGACCCAAACATGAAATCATTTGGGAAATATTTAAATCACTGCCTTTAGATCCTGCATTTACCATGATAACAAAACGATTATCCTGATCTAAATTTTCGCGTCCAATTTTCCCCGCTTCTAAACTCGCTTTGTTCAAAATATTATTTACACGCTGTTCGAATTCTTCAATGTTGGGTTTTCCGGACTTATTTTCAAATATTCCTAAATGTGTTTCATCTATTAAATTTCTTACCTCTATTTTCTTTGCGGAAATAGCTTCACTAATACGATTATTCGTTTCAGTATTAGCAATTAAATCACTAATTCCTACACTATAACCACTCAGTTTCATATATTCAGTAATAATATTTTGAAGATTATCTATAAAATGACTGCTTTCCATATGATTATAATCGTTGAAAATACGTTGAATTAACCCCCTACTCGTATCGCCAAATATACCCTTTTCTATTTGGCCTCTAACATATTTTCCATTTTTAATTTCTAAAACATTATTTGAGTCTGAAATATTTTCATCATCAGTAAAACGTTTTGATTTGTATTTTAGAGATATTGCCGGGAGTATTTGAGATAAGATTTCGAAATTACTAATTTCTGGACTATGAAAATTTATGGTAGTTAAATCTATATTTTTATAATGCATTAATAAATTCATTGCTGTTCTATTATCAAATCGTATACCTTTTCGCGTGAACTGATAGCTTCCTAACAGTGAATCCTGAAATATACCAATTATGGACTTATTATTTGCAGGACTAATAATTTGATATGGGACAGCAGCTAAATTTATTAATTCGCATTCGGCCTCTTCGTCTTGGGGCATATGAAGATTCATTTCGTCACCATCAAAATCAGCATTATATGGTTTTGTATCGCCGACATTCATTCGAAAAGTATCACCCTGTGACATTATGCGCGCTACATGACACATCATAGACATTTTATGAAGAGTTGGTTGCCTATTAAAAAGTACCGGATCACCATCCATTATATGTCTGTGTACTTTGTCATCATTTTCAAGGACAATCGAATCTTTATCAACATATCTTAAAGATATTGATTCTCCATTCTTCTTCTCATAAATTTTTGCACCTGGATAGATATCTGGGCCATTATTAATTAATTTCATCAAGAATTTTTTATTTAAATCATTGACTACTACCGGTTTTGTTAAATTTTTTGCGATTTTTAAAGGTATACCCAATTCCCTTATTGATAAATTTGGGTCGGGAGTAATAACTGACCGAGCACTGAAATCTACACGTTTACCCATTAAATTCCCCCTTACTCTGCCACCCTTCCCATTCAATCGTTCTTTTAATGATTTTAGGGGTCTGCCCGATCGTTGAGCAACAGAAGCTACTCCAGGAATTTTATTATCAATTAATGTTGCGACATAATATTGTAAAACAGTAGACCAATCATCTATTATTACGCTATTACTATTTTGAATAACCTTTTCTCTCAAAGTATTATTTGCCTTTATAATATTTGTGATTATATGTGTTAAATCGTCTTCGCTACGCTGTTGGGAATCATGTTTAATTGAAGGTCTGATTGCTGGTGGCGGTATAGCCATCGCTTGACATATCATCCATTCAGGCCTTGACCAAATAGGACTAAATCCCATAAAATTTACATCTTCATCGGATATTCTTTTGAATATTTTTAAAATTATTTCGGGTAATAATTTTATATTTAGTTTACTTTTATCATCATCTTCTACTCCATCTATTTTACTCCATTCAGCAATAATTGTTGCTAATCCTTCTTTTTTAATTTTGGACGGTTGTTTACAGCCACATCCAGAGTTCGTATCTTCTCCACAACGATTAATTTTACTACATAAATGATACGCCATTGTCCATCGTTTATCATTAGGATAATTTAATAGATAATTATATTTTTCTTTATCAATTAATAATTTACTACATTTAATGCAAACACATTTCAAAATTTTGAGAACATTAATTAAATATTGAATATAAAACACAGGTTTAGCCAATTCAATATGTCCAAAGTATCCTGGTGTATTTATAAAATTATGTCCATCTGTTGGACAAATTATTCCCGGATCAATTGTTCCTAACCTAGGATCAAATACACCATTAATAACAGGTTTATTATTAATATATGTATCTCTACTTGTTATTTCGACAACTGATGCTTTTCTAATTTCTTCTGGAGATAATATACTAAATTGAATACCTATGATTTTTTTTGGATTATTTGTATCTGTAGTATTCATGATTACTTATATTATTAAAATAATATTTAGATTGTTTAAATAATTCAATTTTATATAAAATTGAAAAAATATATAAAAATTATATAAAATAATAAATACAAAGTTTGATTTATTTTATATAATAGATAATTATAAATGAATAAAAGAATAGTTCACACATACGATACGAGACACAAAAAAAAACAAGAATATATTAGACGGTTACAGACAACAAAAAATAATCCTAATTCGGATAATATAATAGGAGACAATACAATAATCGAAGAGTTATATGTTATGGATGAAGAATCAAGTGAAGAAGAATATGAAGAAGAAGAATCAAGCGAAGAAGAAGGATCTAGCGAAGAAGAAGGATCTAGCGAAGAAGAAGGATCTAGCGAAGAAGAAGTTAATAAAGGGGTCCTAAAAGATGTATCCCCTACTGAAGAAGAAGTTAATAAAGGGGTCATAGGGGATGTATCCCCTACTGAATTAAATAGATATGAATATATCAAATTTTTAAATAAAATATTTCCAAGCTCATATTCAAAAAGTAAAATTAATCAAATAAAACGAAGAAGACTGTTATCTCCTAAATCTATTAGACAGAATGAAAACCAAATACTTGTAATTGATAATCATTTAAACCATGATTCTGACCATTGTTCTGACAATTGTTCTGACAATGATTCTGACAATGATTCCTTTATTGTCGAAGAATATACTACAAAACAACAGAAACAACAGAAACAACAACAGAAACAACAACAGAAACAACAACAGAAACAACAAAAGAAACAACAGAAACAAGTAAATAAAAATTATAAGATATATAAAAATATATTTGCAGTTGAACAAGATAAAGAATCGACATATTTTAAAAAATCATTATCGATCGAAGAACAAGATCAAATAATAAATAAATTAAATATATTAAACAATTTATCGAATATTAAAACGCCATATTTAATACATTTGGCAAATTTAGACATTCCCGATAGTTATAAAGTATGCGCCATCAACAAAATAAATTTATTAAATGGCATGGATTCGGACACTGCCAACGGAGAATATTATAAATTAAAATTCTGGATAGATTCTTTTATGAAAATTCCATTTAATAATTATTCTAAAATACCAATACATATTTCAGATGGATTAGATAAATGCAATGGATTTCTAATTGATGCTAAACATATATTAGACGAATGCGTATACGGGTTAGAAAATGCTAAATTACAGATTATTCAACTTTTAGGATTATGGATGATTAATCCTTTATCGGTTGGAACTTCTATCGCTATTAAAGGACCAATGGGAGTGGGTAAAACAACATTAGTTAAGGAAGGAATTAGTAAAATATTAGACAGATATTTCATGTTTATTGCGCTGGGAGGGGCAAATGATATTAGTTTCTTTGAAGGTCACGGTTATACATACGAAGGTGGTACATATGGGAAAATTATAGATATATTGATTCAATCGCGACAAATGAATCCAATTATATATTTCGATGAATTGGATAAAATTAGCGATAGTCCCAAAGGTGAAGAAATTGTGGGATTATTGACACATTTAACAGATTCAACGCAAAATAATTGTTATCACGATAAATATTTTAGTGAAATCGATTTTGATCTTAGTAAAATCCTCTATATCTTTAGTTATAATGAAGAATCTAAAGTCAATCCAATTTTAAAAGATCGAATGTATCATATAGAAATAAAGGGATATGATATAAAAGATAAGTTATTGATTGCCAAAAATTATTTACTACCGAAAGTTCGTGCGGATATTAATTTTAAAGACGAAGATATTGTATTTACAGATGATATGATTAGATATATTATAACCAATTATACCAAAAATGAGGAAGGTGTGCGAAATTTAAAACGTTGTTTAGAAATAATATATACTAAATTAAATTTATTGCGTCTTGTAAAGCCCGATAATGATACATTTTACAATTTATTAAAATTAAAAAATACTATCACATTTCCAATTACATTAACCAGCGAATTACTCGATCAATTAATTTGTAAGCCAGAAATTGAGAAGATACCATTCGGTATGTATAATTAGGGGGGTATTTACTACATTTCCTAAAATTTTAATGATATGTAGAACTCGATGAATAATATTGAGAAAACCCTGGATTATATTGAACTTTCCGAGATAATTGTTGAGTAGTACGAACGTTAGTAATTTTTGTATTAATTTCTTTTAATTCATCATGAATTTTTTGAATTTCTTGTCTTAAATATGCATTGATATTTTCATTCGATTCTTGGGGAATTGTATTGTCAACATTTACAGATAATGTATCTAAATCATTCATATTATTTGAACACATCGCAATATATTAATTATAACGTCTAATTTTTATATTAGTTTTAATTAAAATCATCAATTATAAAATATCTATTATCTATTATCTATTTCCCCCTCTATTACTTAAAAATTGTGATTGTTCGGGGGTTATGCATAAACATCCGTTCCCAGTAGAATAACTTGAATTATATTTGCAACATTCAGGGGCCGTTATATTATAATCTAAAAATTTCTTGGGATTTAACAATACCCGTTGATCGTTTGATTGAGTAGATGGTTTATTATGTTTATTGTCTTGTTTATTGTCTTGTTTTTTATTTGTATTAAATTTATTTACCCAACTTCCTTGTATAGTAGCATATTGATTACATGATGGGAATTCACATACATCGTCATTTAAAGATGTATATCCTAAAACATTTTCAACCTTCTCTTTATTTAATGCTATTGTCGATTCTTTTTGAGAATTATAAAAATTATTCCATGAAAAATTGTAATCTTCGTATCCCTCATTTAATGGTTTAAATGATCCACAAATTATTATAATTATAAATACAACGAACAATACAAGTATAGATAAATATTTATTTGTATTATTCTTTATAGTGTTTTTAATGGTGTTTTTTATGGTGTTCTTCATGTATATACTATATTGGTATTAAAGTATTTGAAAATAATTATATATAATTTATGACATTTTAAATCATTTAGAAGAATGGGACAATGTTGGTGAGGCAAATGCTTTTTCTTTAGTTTTATTTTGTATTAGTATTAATACTACACCAAATAGTCCGGCTATTATTAATAATACTAATGTTGATGCTGCCGCTATAGTACTTGCTATAGCAATTGGAAGAAAAAACGACCAACCCACAAATGGTATATAAGATAATATAAACATAAGTATAGCAATTACAACTTCACCAAGAAATGTGGCCATCAATGGCATAGTTACTGTTATCATTAAAATGGTAGCATAGTTCAGTATAAATGCTATACCTAAATTCATCAATTCCATTAATATAAAAAAATTTGTTACTAATATTCCCAATAATTTTCCAAATAAATCTTTTATTGTTTGCGCATATCGAGTAAATCCAATTAATACTTTTTGAATAATGGAAACTATAGCCATTATAAATTCCATTAAAGCATTAAATAACCATTTAATTAAACTGGAAAACATTCCGGAAAAACTGCTAAATTCGTGTTTTATATCATTAAATACATTAAATTTGCCTAACATATTTGATATGTGATCATTAGTGACTTCTTTTATTCCTTCTGTCACACATTGTTGTATGTGATCGGTAATTTGCTTTTCTGGCGTTTTATTTGGATCCGGATTAATTAAAGGAACATACGGATAATACATAGGATTACATTTTTCAGTGTCCCAATTGGCTCTAACTATTTTTAAATTATTTAGAGTATGAAAATATCCAATTATGCACAACATAACAATAACAATAATAATTGTTAACCAAATATCTAATCCATATCTTTTAAAAAATCCAGAATCACTATAAATATTATTTATATTATTAAAGTAAAATTTATTTATTTCATCCATATATTGAATTATATATATAAATTAAAAATATAAATATAATTTATATCATTTATCTATTTGACAGATGCGATCATGTAATATAAATTATGAAAGATAAATTATGAAAGATAATCAAATAACTACTAAAGCGTGTTAGACAACATCAGCCACCGTTCGAACTAATTGCCCAGGCAATCCATTCCATATACTAACGGTTGTAATATTTACACCCATTAAAATATATAATACTGTCAAAAATATACCGACCATTTTATTTATCATATCCTTTAATTTTATACCCATAGTTGTTAGACCTAAAGAAACCTTAGAAATCATATCAACAATACTCATTGTTCCCTCCAAGAATGAATCTTGGAATATATTAGTCATACCGTTTGCCATACTCATAAATTTACCTAATTCTTCGCCTATATTATTCATTTTATCAAATACAGTATAAACTGGTCCCAACATATCACTAATAAAATTGCCCTGAATATTTTTTATACAATCATTAAACGTTTTTTCTGGCGTTGATCCGGTCGGACCGACTATTCCGGCAAATGGTATTATCATTGGCATACACTTATATTCATTCCAATTATTTTTGATTTGTGCAATACCTATACCTAAAATTGAAACAATATTTATGATTGCAAATATTAATATTATTAATATGCTATTTACAATATCTTCTGAATCCATATTAAATTATATTATAATATTATTATAAAATTTAATTATTTTTTAAACAGATAGATAATGTATTATTTTAATAGTAAATTATAATGGACAATTATGATGGACAATTATGATGGACAATCATAATAAGACATAATATTTTGATATTGCGTTTTTTTATGCTGTATATTAGTACAAAATGAGGTGGCAACGTCGGTTATTGCTCCACTTGCAGGTGTTGATATTGATGGGTTAGGGCGATCAACACATCTAACTAATAAATCTGGGTTCGGGTTTGATGATAATGGACCATAACTTTCATCGCATGTACCTATCGATAATTTATAATTTTTACCATTGCTTCCAGTGGGACAAACAAATGAATCTGCATTATTTATACATGATATTTGATTATTTGATGATGCGAAACCCTCGATGTTATGATATGTGATACGATTTATAAAAAATGAATTGTACGATATAAATAATATAAATAATAATATAGTGGTTACTACAAGAGTTAATTTATTACTAAATAATTTTTTAAAAATATTCATAATTAATATACATTTAGATTAAATAATGAATTTAATATTAGTTTGAATTTAATATTAGTTTGAATTTAATATTAGTTTGAATTTAATATTAAATATATTATAATAGCGTATAATAAATGACTAATAACGTACTAAATAATGAACAAAAATTGAATTTACAAAAGATGATATCTGCAAATAAATGCGATGACTTTACTGAAAAAATCCGTGAAATTAAACAGAGCAATCTTATACGAACCGATGTAAATCATCTTGTATTTTTGAAAAATAAATTTCATAATTTGCAAACTTCTAATCCGGAAGAATTTGATCGTGTTTGCGTTGAAGAATGTCAGTTTTTATTTAATAATTATACTGACATTTTTAATAAGGTAAAAAAGAGTCTTATCGATTTAGATATACTAAATCAATTTTTAAATGTTTTAAAACAAATTGAGGATGGTAAAGTAGATCAACATGAAGGATCTTACATTATCGGCGAATTATTAAAAAAAATATATATTGACAGTGCACTTAAACGTGAACAAATGAATTCGGAAAATTCGGAAAATTCGGAAAATTCTGATAATTCTGATAATTCTGATAATTCTAAAAAATCTTCAAAAAAAAAGGTTAGTAAACCCAAAGAAATTTCCTATAAACAATACAAAAATCTTTTAGAAAAAGCTAAATCTTAGAAAAAATAGTATATTTAATTTAATGGCGGCGAGTTTTTCCATGTTTTCTCCCATGTTTTCTCCCATGTTTTCTTTTATGTGTTGATCTTTTTTTATGTGTTCGTCTGTTTGCTTTCCCCCCGAATTGATACGGCAAATCTATTGGATATCTTGGGTCGTGTTTCTCAACTCCTGCAATAAATCCAGGATTTAATGGGGGGATAATATGACGATTCGTAGACGTATATTCTCTCAATAAATCTTGTTTGATATTTTTAATAAAATTTTGAATTAATGAATAATTAGTATCATGATTTATATTTTCAATTACTAAAGTTTTATTTAATTTTTTTTCAGTAGCATGTTTCAATATATTATTTATATATTCATTTAAATTATTTTGAACTAATGGTTCAAATTTCTTGGCTAAAATATTTCTAAGTTTCGCAAATTTTTTCTTATTTTTATATACTAATTCACTAATTAAATTATATGCTTGAAATGATGACGTAACATTAAATTTTTGATTGTCATTTACAAAATTCATCAATGTTTCATCTAATAATCTTATTATTTTATTGTATTTATATTTTGATAAATCCATTTCATATACTGTTGGTGATAATAATTGTAATGTAACTCTTTGACCGGAATTTACGTCATAATCTAATCCAAATACTAGTTCAAAACTAGACTTTTTATTTGTTCCATTTTCAATAGAATTTGCTTCCGTATATGTTACATCTTGTTTGTCTAATTTTCCGCGTCGTTTTATATTATCTACAAATTTACATATTGCATTTGTTTCACATACACCATGTGGATCTTTACAATTATCTAAATGTCCCTTATCTACTACACATTTATATCCAGATGTTCCCTCTAAATGTGATGCTACACTTTTTATTGCTTCCATATATATTAAATAAATATTATTAAATTTATAAATTTATAAATTATATTAAAATTAATAAATTTATAATACTGTAATTTACCAGTATTCTTTTTATGCTATGTCTTTTCTTTAATTTTTTTAATTCTTGGTAATTTAATTCCTAAATGTTTTTCTAGTTTTGCTATATCATTATTGGTTGGATTTTCTTTTCCAGATTCCCATTTATTTAATATAGTATAAGATATCCCCAATTCTGACGCCAACACCTTTTGTGTTTTATTTTTAGTAGTTCTCGCTTGACTAATCAGTTGACATAAATGTTTTGGTACTTCCGTTTTTATTTCTATATTATCATTATCTGAATTTTGTAATTTAGGCAAACTTCCAGAATTATTTGAATTATTCGAATTATTCAATACGATTGGTGTCCAATTTTGATGATCCATTATATTTATTAATAATATATATCGATATTTTTAAATAAATTTACATTATTTTACATTATTTTACATTATTTTACATTATTTTACATTATTTTACATTATTTTACATTATTTTACATTATTTTACATTATTTTACTTTATTTTAAATAAATATAAAGATTTTTTATATTTATTAATTAAAATGGGAGGTCATTTAGGTATTTCTGCTTCTGGTGAATGTAGTGACGTTAATGTCAATGATCTCAACCTATCGGATGTATTATCGAGCGAAGAAAATTGTTGCAATTCTAATGCATCGAATTCATCATTGGCAACAGATAAATCTTTGGCAACAGATAAATCTTTGGCAACAGATAAATCTTCTGATTGCTTATCGTCTCCATATGATAGCAAATTAATTATTAATAGCCCAGAATACAACGTAGTAGTAAGACGGTTACGCGAATTCTTTTATAGTAAAAATTTCATTGAAGTTAGCACTCAAAATCGTCTAAGTATTTTGGCCGCATGTGAAGATCCATTTAATGTAGAAACATTTATGTATAATGGTGTTAACTGGCCACTTCCCCAAACAGGACAAATGTGGTTAGAATATGAATTACTAAAGCACGGAACCGATAAAGATGTACAAGGATATTTCTGTCTAACCACAAGTTATAGAAATGAGAAAAATCCGGTTGAAGGTAGACATGATCTTATATTCCCGCTATTTGAATTTGAGATGAAGGGCGATATTCATGATTTGATGGATTTAGAAAAGGAATTATTAATTCACTTGGGATATTCGCAATACAATATAAAACATGAAAACTACAATAAATTAGCAAAACATTTTCAAGTTGAAGAATTAGATCATGATCATGAATTAGCTCTCGGCGAAAAATCACCTACTTTTTTCATTATGAGATTCCCAGAATTGACACATCCATTTTGGAATATGAAACGGGTTGGTGGTGGTCTGGCCAATAAAGTCGACATAATTTTAAGTGGATATGAAACAATTGGATCTGCTGAACGAGAATGTGATCCTGAAAAAATGCGCGACTGTTTTAATACTATTATGGATGGTAAATACCGCGATAAATTATATGAATTATTTGGAAAAGAAAGAACTGATAAAGAATTGGACGAATATTTAAAATTCGATTTTTTTAAGAGAGTTGGTGGCGGAATTGGTGTCACTAGATTAATTCGATCAATGAAGGCCGAAAAATTGATATAAACTATTTATATAAAATAATGATTTTTAGTTTAATATTTAAACATTATTTTATACTTTAATATAGTTATGATAGCCGAATCTTTGTCAGATCATAAATTAAATAATATATATATATTATCTCCTATTAAAAATAATTTAATAGTTGATGGACTATTTTATAAAATATTATATAGTAATGATTTATACATAAGCAATGGTATATATATGCATATAGTTTTAAATAATATTAATAATAATATGAATTATAATAATATTAATAATAATTACAATAATTACAATAGTCATAATAGTCATAATAGTCATAATAGTCATAATAGTCATAATTATCGAGTTAATTTTGATGTAACTAAAAATTATGATATTATTGAAAAAATACAGAATATTGAAACCTATATTTTAAATAATATTATTGATAGAATAAATAAAACAACTCCTAATATGAATATTAATAAAAAAATTTGTTATAAAATAACCGAACAATTCAAATCGGGAGAAATAAAATTAAATAATCATAACAATAATTTAATATTAAAATTATCGGGTGTTTGGGAAAATGATAATTCTATAGGGGTTAGTTATAAAATAATGCATATTAATAAGTCACACAAATTCTAAAGAGATTATTAGCCATCAGTTGAATAATAATTTAATAAAATATACATAATTACTATAAAAATTGCATTAACAGTTGTTAATAAGTACATTAATGTTTTCAACATTCCTTTATCGCCTGTTTTTGGCGCGTTAAATTTTAAAATATCAACGTTAAGATATTGGAATAAAACGCCCAATTGAACAACAATTAACAATGCTGAAACTAAATTATAACTGGTAAATTCTAATGGAATTATGCCACGATTTATTTTGTTATAAAAATTATAATTTATTACTACTACGCCAAATAATAATGCTAGCAATAATATAAATACCATTTGTTCTTTTAATGATGCCAATATAAGAAATATACTTAATTCTTTACTATCTATTTTTTTATCAACTAATCCAATATTTATAAATAATATACACGCTATAGATACTATTGATATCCCATATCCCCAAATTGTACCTGACGCGGCGCCCTGATATCCTGTATTATCTACTTTAGAATTAAAACATAATTTAATTATAACGCCAATACATGCAAACGCAAATAAGGTTAGCGTTTCTAATTTTTTATTTGAAAACATACCATAACCATCTTTACCGTGATATAAATCTGATTTATGTTTTTGGATTGTACTCATTTAATATATTATATTATTTAATATAATATATTAATTTATATATAAAAAATATTATTATATCTTATATAAATGAGTAATTATAGTAGATTTAATAGTTCTTGTAAGTCAGATACGAATCATGTATTAATTCAAAATAACAACGAATATAGTTTGGAGACAAAATTATTGTATGTTTCGAGCAATGATAGAGATACTTCTAAATGGCCTAAAAGCAATGATTTTGAAATTATGTGTCCGCAATCATATACTAATGTTCAAAGCTTAAAGCTTGTAGATATTCAACTTCCCAATAACTTATATAATATTTCTAATCATTTACAGAATAATAAAATGCGAATGGTATATGATGGTGCGTCACCCGTAATTGTTGTTCCAGATGGATTATATACTCCGAAATTATTAGAGCGTGCTCTAGAATATTTGCTAAATACTGCCGCTGGAACAAATACAATTACAGTTGAGTATAATCAGGTAACTAATAAATTTTATTTTAAGTCTTCGCTAGGTTCTGTGTCGCCTATATCATTCAATTTTACTTCTAATGCGGATTTATCATACAATGTTGAATGTCCTAAAAATCGCATTTCATCAGTTGCGAATGATATAAATGTATATGGACAATATGCAAATTGGGGGTTAGGTGCGCTAATGGGATTCGAAAAAGAGGTGTATACTTTTTCTGAAATTCCTACAATAGATTTTGCATATACTGGTTCTCAAAATACTATTAATTCTCCAATAGATGATATTCCATTTTATGGATTAATAAGTGAAAATATGGCGAATTTATTTGGCGATAATAATATTCTAATGGAACTAGAAAAATATAATAGTATTGATGAATTGACCCCATATATTACTAGTACGTTGGATAATAGTGGAATATGTGCTAATTATACGAAAGAATATACTGATAACAGTGTATATTTAAAAGGACGTATTACACAAATTAAAAATTCATCGTATTATAGAAAAGATAATTTCGATCGATCGGCTAAAATGGATTATAATGGATCGATTAATAATGCGTTTGCTAAAATACCAATGGCTAATAATGTGACATATGGCGAGCATGGAAATTCGGGAAATAGAATAATGGATAGTGCGGGTAATAATCTCTCAAATCAGAGCGAATATCATCCTCCTATCGATAAAATAAGTAAAATGCGTTTCCGTTTTAGATATCATAATGGTTTACTAGTTGATTTCCAAAATATGCCGATTACGTTTACAATTGAAATCTCTCATTTACGAAATGATTTTAAACGATAAATAAGAGAGAAATTTTGTAACAATTAAATATAATTATATTTTTAACAATTTAATATAATTATATTTTTAACAATTTAATATAATTATATATATATAATGGCGAGAACTATACGAAGAAAATTAGGGAATAAGAGAAGATCGGGAAAATCGAGAAAAATGGGGAATAAGAGAAGATCTAAAAATTTGAGACATTTAAAAAACTTGAGACATTTAAGAAAGAAATCGCGTAAAAATAAAAGGACTAGAAGAATGAGGGGGGGGGACGATGGCGATGGTTGGGGGGCAGGGAATATTGAGCAGACTAATCTGATACAATCGCGTGCTGAATGGGCTGCGGAGCATGAAAGGACTGGCTTTACGCCCACGCATAAGAAAATTGCAGGACAAACAGTTATGGTGCTCGATAATAATAACCCAGAATATGTACATTTATTAGAGTCTAATGCAGAGAAAAAATTGAAATATAACACCCACCCACATATATTAGAAATTACTAAACTATTATATCCTGAAATTGCAGATAATCACATGCCACTGACTGATTTGTTAGAAGCGTATAAACGTGTAGAAGAACAAATGAATAAGGCGTTACAACATAAAGACATTATCTCAAAATCCGATAATATAATTGCAAATAGTAGTAAATCGAAGGTCACTTCGCAACTCGATGTGCAGCAAATACTTATATTAGTCTATAAATATATGATTCGTAAAGGGAGTGAAATGCATAAACTTAAACTTGAACAAAAAAATATACCAGAGATAATACACACATACGTCAACAAAGCGTTGACCTACATTGATCTTGATATGGTAAGTTCTGCACATGTTCACTCTAGCGGTGAACAGGGAGAGGTGATTCAGGGAAAGGTGATTCAGTAGTAATAATATCCCGTTTTACTAAAGACTATAAGTAGCATGGATCCAGTCTTTAAGAACCGGGAGTTTGCACTTATTATAATCATCGCAACAATAGACTATAGCAGAAAAAAGATATAATCTCCGAATTTTCCACTCTTATTTCTTACTTATTTCTTACTTATTTCTTACTTATTTCTTACTTATTTCTTATTTCTTATTTCTTACTTCTAACAATTTAATATAATTATATTTTTAACAATTTAATATAATTATATATATAATGACGAGAACTATACGAAGAAAATTAGGGAATAAGAGAAGATCGGGAAAATCGAGAAAAATGGGAAATAAGAGAAAAACAAGACATTTAAAAAACTTGAGACATTTAAGAAAAAAATCGCGTAAAAATAAAAAGACTAGAAGAATGAAGGGGGGAGGCGATATGGAAGTGTGGACACAAGCTACAACCACAGACAGAGGCAGTTGGGGTCCACGCGTTAAGGTTAGACCGGATTCTCTATCTGCGATGACGGAGGCGGAGTTAAAGGAGTTGCAGGCTGAATGGAGAAAACAAATAAATATATTTATTACAAATAATAAGAATATTAAAGACAAATTACACTATTTTTTTAAATTATTTAAATTATATAAATTTAAATTAAATGAAAATGGTAATTTTGTTTTAACTGCTGATGAAAAAGCTGATGAAACTGTTGAAGAAACGGTTGAAGAAACGGTTGAAGAAACGGTTGAATATAAATTGGAAACTCGTCTTATTGATAACACAATATCAGAAATAATCCAAAAGCATAATGATATAAATATAAAAGATAAAAGTATTATAGACGGTATAATACTTGAATTGAATAAATTTATGGAACAAATACTTATGGAAATACGAAGAAAAGAAGATAGTAAATTTGAATCTTTACATCTTACAACAGATGTTAACATAGTTTCAACAAATATGCGTGGTAATATAATTGCTATGTTTAAGACTATACCACATACAAACGAAACATTAGGAAATGCTGGCACTTATTCTTATATAAATCAGCCTAACGAAGATCATGGATTTCAGTATACAACTAATACTGAATTAATTAATAAAATTAAAAAATTTACTGAGAATGTTGAAGGTGATCGATTACCTGCACATTTAGTGCTTAGTATGCTTACGAAACTGATTGATGATTCAGATGATCCAGATGATCCAGATTATAAAATTCCTTCATTTGTTATAGTTTATCATTCTGATAGAACGGTAGGTATATACTATGATTTTAATGATATTGTGCTATTGCGGAATACGCCAAAAAAAGGTATCTTCAGTTCAATTTCAAAAACTGTGGCTAGTTTCAAAAATAGATAATCTCCGAATTTTCCACACATATTTCTTACTTATTTCTTACTTATTTCTTACTTATTTCTTATTTCATATAATCTTATTTCTAACAATTTAATATAATTATTTTTCTAACAATTTAATAGAATCATATTTTTAACAATTTAATATAATTATATATATAATGGCGAGAACTATACGAAGAAAATTAGGGAATAAGAGAAGATCGAGAAGAATGGGGAATAAGAGAAAAACAAGACATTTAAAAAATTTAAGACATTTAAGAAAGAAATCGCGTAAAAATAAAAGGACGAAGAGAATGAATAAGAGGGGGGGAGTGAATGAAACAGATTTTAACTATATAAATATTGATTACAGACCATTTGAAGAACTTCTTGGATTCGTAGTGCGTGGAACCAAAGTGAGCATGTATGAAAAGCTACTAAAATTATATAAAAATATATATCTTTACTGGAACACCAACAAACAAGACATATTTTTCCTTCCTGCAAAACTTGTAGATAATGATTATGAGGTTATGGGAGCCATTAATGGTGATACTGCCAAATTACTAACTACTATTAAAGGCCAAATGGAAGACCATCATGACTCTAGCTTAAAAGACAAATGGAGAAATGAGACAGGTTATGAAGAGAGAACACGAATACAGGATGATGCGATAAAGATGTATAACTATCTCCAAAATAAACCAGGTATAGAGGCGAAAGAAAGGGCAGATACATACAATAAACACTGTAGGTTAACAGATATTTCACCGCTCACCATTATTCAAAAAAAAAATCTAAAGGATTTTGAATCTTATCAGAAAGAAATTCAAATTGGGGAATATGTTACTGTTGTACCCCCCACCAGTGATAAAGCTGTTACTTTTGTACCCCCCACCAGTGATAAAGCTGTTACTTTTGTACCCCCCACCAGTGATAAAGCTGTAGTAATTGGTATATTTAGATATAGAATAAATGATTGTCCGAAAATAGATGGTGGTTTATTTAAAGGAATATATAATTCGGTCAAGTCATACGATATATATAAATTTAATTACACCGAAGATGATAATGTAGTCATGGAAATTTGTAAAAATACATTTGATAAAAAGGACGTACTATATAATGGTCTGGTTGCCGGTCTTACCAAATTATTTGAAAATCCCGAAAATGTTATACTATTAAATAGTAATCGATCTGTTATAGTGGCGGTCGATGCTATTACATTAGAAGATGACGGAATTGGAGTAGAATTCCAAATACATGATATTAATAATGTTACCCGAATAGTAGAACAACCAGTAGAACAACCAGTAAAAAAAACTTTTCTAACACGTGTCAAAGGTTGGTTTCGTTCACGCCCAAAATAATATCAATGAATGCGAAGCAATATTTTAAATGGGGATCCAAAAGATTCCGATTAACTAAAGACTATAGGTAGCATGAATCCAGTCTTTAAGAACCGGGAGTTTGCACTTCTTATAATCATCTGGGAATCGGTTCAGTTTCAAAAACTGGGGTTTGGTCATTCGGCTAGTTTTATAAAATATATAATCTCCGAATTTTCCACTTCTAATTGAAAGATTTTGATCGATCTCTCGAATAAGATTTGTTTGTGTTGAGACCTTATTTTCTATTACATTTATGGCATCTTCTAATGTAATAGCATCGACCGATTTGGTAATAGAATTCATCGATTTCCTATTTTTTTCGCCCTTACTTGTCCATTCAATATAATTGCCGAATTTACCTGTTTTCAAATAGATAGTTGCACCTTTATACACACCTAATTCATTGTTTTGGCTAGGTGTATTCTCCGAATCTACTAAATCCTCTAATTTATATTCGCCTGCTCTAAGTTTGTCCAAATCTATAGAGGTAATAATATCGGCCTTAATAGATTTGAAAATGGTTTTGCCTTCTGGATCTAAAGCTCGAATAACCGGACCATTCTTTCCGACTATATATGAGTGCTGAGCATCAATTGGGATATTGATTTTATTGACTTTGTCCAGGCTTTTTTCCGAAATAGTCCCATCAATTAGGTCCAAGCATTCGCGACATACTGTATGATATTCTTCTTCACCCTTCGCAATATTATCTAATCGTTGCTCCATATTTTTGGTGTAATCATAATCGAATAGATCGGGGAAATTCGCGATTAAGAATTCAATTACTAAAATTCCTATCGGCTTAATCACCAACTTATTTTTCTCATTTCCGAATTCGCGTTCATCCTCTGTTTCCGTGATTTCATCATCTTCCAACTCGAAATCCCGAATTTTGAGCCGTTTTCCTTCCACATTCTCTCGGTTTACATAATTACGTTCCATGATTTTTTCTATTAATGTAGAGAATGTTGAGGGACGACCTATACCGCGCTGTTCTAAAAGCTGAACTAATTTGGCTTCTGTATAATGTGTTTTCAGGTCTTTTAATGTTTGCCGACTCTGAATTTTCTTATAACCGATTTCGCCTTCTGAAATCTGTTTCAAGAAATTAAAATACTTTTCCTCATCTTGTCCATTGACTGCTCTCCATCCCGCGAAAATACACATTTCAGCAGTATAACTATAATAACAGATTACCGATTTAGAAGAAGACTTCGGACCAGGAGCAGTAATCCTAGTTTGGAATGTTTTGAATGTTGCATCAGCCATGCAACTTTCCATTGTATTCGACCAAATAATTCTATATAATTTGCGTTCTTTATTGGAGAATTCTTCATCTTCGGGAAGCTTATCAACGACGATTTTTGTTGGACGAATGGCTTCGTGTGCTTCTTGGGCTAAGTCCTGTTCTTCTTTTTCTTGTTTATTTTCTTTCTCTCCTTTTGCCTTTTTACTCGTTTTTTTCTCTTTTTTTTTTGTTT
>Ga0222668_1000731_pt1 | contig 18379 bp, 16 predicted proteins | sample AntAcemetagen728_FD_179823 | JGI IMG/M metagenome (GOLD analysis project Ga0222668, IMG submission 179823) | Saline water microbial communities from Ace Lake, Antarctica - #728 | ecosystem: Environmental > Aquatic > Non-marine Saline and Alkaline > Saline | place: Antarctica: Ace Lake... | reverse complement strand
GATCAGCACTGTCGAGGCTGAGCTTAGAGAGGGCTTAGATTCTTGGGATGCCATCAAGGCTACCTTCCCAATGGGGTCGATGACGGGCGCGCCTAAAATCAGCGCGATGAAACTGATCGATAAGTACGAGAATTTTAAACGAGGAGCTTATTCAGGGGGCTTCGGTGTAATGCACCCCAACGGAGATTTTGATTTTAACGTTTTGATTCGCACCTTGTTTTTTGAAAACAACACCGAGAAATTGGTCTTTGGAGTGGGGAGTGCCATCACAATTCAGGCTGACCCTATGAAGGAATACCGAGAATGCTTACTTAAAGCTGAAGCCTTGATGCAGAGTCTTCGAAAACCACAAAATGAACTTAGAGGAGAAATTCAAATCTAATCTTGATCGACTGGGTATTCCCGAAGGGGAGTCTGTTCTGATTGCAGTAAGCGGGGGTGTAGATTCTGTAGTGCTCTTGAATCTCTGTCAGAAAGCTGGCTTAAAGCCAATGGCTGCCCACGCCAATTTTAAGCTTCGGGATCAGGAGAGTGAGGCAGATGAAGCTTTTGTAAAAGCCAGTTGTCAAGCCTTGAATGTTCCTGTTTTCACCAAAACGCTTTCACTCAAGGAACAGTCAAGTGATATTCAAGGTCAAGCCAGAAAGCTCCGTTACCATTGGTTTTCGGAACTCATGGAAGAAAATATCATCCGATTTATTTTCACCGCTCACCATTTGGACGATCGATTGGAAACGTTCTTTATCAATTTTCTACGCGGCACAGGTTTAAAAGGATTAAAGTCTATTCCCGAACAGAATTTCCGCATTTACCGTCCGCTTCTTCCTTATCGAAAGGCAGAACTGATTGCCTACGCCAAAGAAAATAGAATCGAATGGAGAGACGATGCGTCAAACGAGAAGGACGTATATCTCCGAAACCGAATCAGACAGCAAATGATTCCTGTTATGGAAAGTTTAGGTGAGAACGCCGCAGAACTAGCCAGTCGATCATTGGAGTTTTTGGCGGAAGCCGATACCTATTTTAAAAGAGCCGCAGGAAAGTTCATGGCCAAACTCGAATCGGATGGTTTCGTTTGCGAAATTTGTGATGCCGATTGGGACTCCCTTTTTGACCACCCTCCTTTGCACAAGTACGTTTTCGAAGAATTGGGTTTTGAGGCGAGTCAACTGGAGCCATTGGAAAATCTCAAAACCAGCGCTTCGGGAAGAAAAGTCATCGGAAAAAGATTCACGGCGTTTCGAGATCGCGGAGGATATGTCCTTAAGATAAATGTGAATCAAGTGACCGACTCCGTGTTTATTGAAGACCCTTTAGGAGGGGAAATGATGCAGCCCATCGCTTTGAGCTGGAGAAAAGAGGACGCACCCGTCGAGTTCAAAGTCGGCCCATCCGAGGCTTGGTTATCTGCCGAAAAAACTCGATTTCCATTGGAAATAAGATTGTGGCAAAACGGAGATAGATTTGTTCCATTTGGGATGAAGGGCAGCAAAAAAGTGAGCGATTACTTAATTGATGCCAAGGTGTCCGTTCCCGAAAAGGAGCGCACATTTGTTCTGGTATCTGGAGGCGAGATTTGTTGGCTAATAGGCCACCGAATTGACGATCGATTTAAGGCGGACTCTACGAAATCGGAGATCATTCATTTCAAGATCCAGTGAATACCACAAAAAGAAACAACGAAGCTTTTGGCTTGTATCTCCTTCTGGGAGGGTTGTTCATTACCGCGCTCATCACTTGTAATTTGATAGCCAATAAGTTTGTGACTGTTGATCTCGGCTTCAAAGTATTTACTATTTCAGCGGGAGTTCTGCCTTATCCCATTACATTTCTACTCACCGATATTCTCTCGGAGATCTATGGTCGAAAGAAAACAAACGCCGTTGTTTATACTGGTTTTGCCGCTTCGCTTTTCGTATTGATGATGCTTTATCTTGGTAGCCTGTTCCCTTCCATTGAAGAGTCTCCCGTAAACGATGATTATTACAATACGGTATTTCAAAATTCATGGAGAATCATCTTAGCTTCTATGGTAGCTTACCTTACCGCTCAGCTGGTTGATGTGCGTCTTTTTCACTTTTGGAAAAAGTTGACAAAGGGCAAAAAACTTTGGCTCAGGAATAATGCGTCCACCATACTTTCACAATTTGTCGATACTACTTTGGTCGTTTTGGTTTTGTTTATAGGGGTACTTCCTTTTGGAACTATTGGAGACTTTATCCTCGATGGTTGGCTTTTCAAAGTCCTTGTGGCTCTAGTCGATACCGCTTTTATTTACTTTTTCATTTGGTTGATCAGGAGCCGTTTTAAATTAAAAGAGGGAGAAGAAATAGATTTTCTATCATAGGATTCAAACAATGATTTCGGATAGATTGAACAAAAAATCAAAAAAAGGTAGCTTTGACTCTGCTAAAATCACACCTTCACGCATGTTGAAAATCAAAGCATCGATAGTACTTTTCTTTTTTGTGGCCCTTTCGGTTCACGCACAGATTTACGATCCTGTCAAGTGGACTTTTGAGGTAGAAAGCACAGGAGACAATACGGCTGACTTGGTCTTCTCTGCTACGATAGAAGAAGGCTGGCATGTATATGCTACTACGCTTCCATCGGATATGGGGCCAATCCCGACATCGGTTACACTCGATGAAAGTTCCGATTTCAAAACGGCTGGAGAGTTAAAGGGAGGAAAGTTCAAGACGGAGTTCGATCCGAATTTCGATATGGATCTGAATTATTACGACAGCGAAGCCGTTTTCCGACTGCCCATTGAGCGAATTTCTAGTATTGATTTCATCGCTACTGGCTACCTCACCTTCATGGTGTGCAACGACGAAATGTGTCTTCCACCTGATGACATAGATCTCGCTATGAAAGTGGAAGGGGCGAAGGCAGCGCGAGAAGGAGAGGTGAAGTCAAAGCCTGCTTTGGCACCCATTTCGATTCAACCCATTACAGAATCCGAAATTCTCGAGCCGGTTAAATGGAGTTTTTTCGTAGAAGACGAAACGGATTCTACCGCTGTATTAGTTGTTGAGGCCACCATAGAAGAGCCTTGGCATTTATACTCAATCAATATTGAAATTGACGACGACGGCCCGATGCCTACTGAATTGGTTTTTGAAGAGATCGAAGGATATTCCTTGATCGGAAAGCCAACTGAGACTAAGCCAAAGACAGAGTATGATGCGGTATTCGATATGGAGATCGACTTTTTTGAGAAAGACGTTCGATTTACCCAGAAAATAAAGAAAGAAACGGTGGAGCCCATTTCTGTGAAGGGCTATGTGATTTACATGATCTGCGATGAGTTCAAGTGCGTTATGGATCAAGCTGAATTCACGTATAGGGTCAAAGGTGGTTCTGAAAGTGCTTCCAGTGTTTCTACTTCTGATGATGCGATTGGGGAGGATTCTCCAAAGGAGAAAAGGTCTTATTGGAAAATTTTCTTGATTTCATTCATTAGTGGTTTCGCAGCATTGCTTACTCCTTGTGTTTTCCCGATGATCCCTATGACGGTTAGTTTTTTCACTAAGCAAAGCAAAAACAGAGCGCAGGGAATCAAAAACTCAATCATCTACGGAATTTCAATTATTGTAATTTATGTGGTGCTCGGTGTAGTTGTGACCGCCGTTTTCGGGGCTTCAGTTCTGTCAGAGCTGTCTACGGACCCATGGTTTAATCTCGTCTTTTTTGCCCTTCTCATTGTATTCGCTATTTCCTTCTTGGGGGCATTTGAAATCACCCTTCCCAGTTCTTGGATTAGCAAGGCGGATTCCAAAGCCGACAAAGGCGGCTTAATTGGAATCTTCTTCATGGCTTTTGTTTTGGCGCTGGTTTCGTTCTCATGCACTGGGCCTATTGTAGGAACCTTAATTGTTGAGGCTGCCTCGATTGGAGGCACTGCGCCCGTTATCGGAATGTTCGGTTTCTCTTTGGCAATTGCTTTGCCGTTTGCGCTTTTCGCCGCTTTCCCAGGATGGATGAATTCACTGCCTAAGTCGGGAGGCTGGTTGAATTCGGTTAAGGTCGTTCTAGGATTCTTGGAATTGGCTTTGGCATTCAAGTTTTTGTCAAATGCCGATATGGTGCTTCAGCTTCACTACCTCGAAAGAGAGGTGTTCATTGCCATCTGGATTGTCATCTTTGGTTTCTTGACCATGTACCTTTTAGGAAAGCTTAAGTTGCCTCATGACAGTGAGTTGAAGCATATTTCTGTGCCTCGCCTTCTCTTGGCTGTACTTACTGGATTTTTTACGATTTACATGATCCCGGGTCTTTGGGGAGCACCTTTAAAATTGATTGCTGCTTTCCCGCCACCTCTTCAATACAGTGAAAGTCCTACCGGTGTTGGCTTTACGGGCGGTGGTAGTGGTGTTTCTGAGAGTCACTCAAGCGATCAGCACGTCGGGCCACAGGGAATACTCGTGTTTCACGATTACGATAAAGGTTTGGCTCATGCCAAAGAGATTGGTAAACCATTGATGCTCGATTTTACAGGGTGGGCATGCGTGAACTGCCGAAAAATGGAACAACAAGTATGGTCTGATTCTGATATAAAATCAATGTTGGCCAATGACGTAGTTTTAGTTTCTCTTTATGTTGATCAAAAGACTCCATTGCCTGTGGAAGAGCAGATAACAGTTGAACTTACTGGTGGCAGAGAGAAGAAGCTTCGTACCGTTGGAAACAAGTGGGCTGCCTTCCAAGAAATCGAGTACGGTGTGAACGCCCAACCCTATTATGTCCTTCTCGATCACGATGAAAAGAAGTTGATTGAGCCCTCAAATTACCAGGACTATGGAACAGTCGATGAGTTTAAGGATTGGTTGCGCAGAGGATTAGATGAATATAAAAAGTAGCAGAGTCATGGCCTCTTACACGAATATAGATGCGTCACGATTTCCTTTGGTAACGATCATCTTTACAGGAGTGCCTTCAACTGATGAGAATTTTGAGCAGTACCTCACGGAAATGAAGGCTCTATACGATTCGGGTGAAAAGTTGGCTATAATTTTTGATGCTTCCAATGCAGCGCTCCCGTCCCTGAAACATCAGCAGAGGCAGGCTTCTTGGCTGAAGCAGAATGATGAGATGCTCAAAAAGCAGTGTCTAGGAACAGCATACGTGATCACTTCAGGTGCTATAAGAGTGGTACTACGTATGATATTTGCTATTACACCCCAGCCTGTTCTGCATAAGATATGTAGCAATATAGATGATGCTGAAGAGTGGGCGCTCGCCCAAATATCTGCTTGAAGTTTCCTTACATTTGATCTATGGATCAACCTTTAAAAGCCCATTTTACTGAGGCCAACGAAGTATTAAGCAGAGTCCTTGCCGACCCCGCATTTTTTGAAAAAATTGAAGCTGCAGGTGCGGCGATGGTAACATCTCTCAATGACGGAGGCAAAATCATCTCTTGTGGCAACGGGGGCTCTATGTGCGATGCTATGCATTTTGCCGAGGAGCTTACTGGTAGATACCGCGATAACCGCAAAGCACTTCCAGCAATTTCTATTTCCGACTCTTCGCACCTGGCCTGCGTGGCCAACGACTATGGATATGAATACGTTTTCTCCAGGTATGTGGAGGCTTTAGGAAACGAAGGAGATGTCTTACTCGGCATAAGTACCAGCGGTAATTCTGGTAATGTGGTGAAGGCTTTTGAAGCTGGGAGAGAAAAAGGAATGAAACTAATTTCTTTAACAGGCAATGACGGAGGCATACTTGCTGGATTAAGCGACGTAGAAATTCGAGTGCCGCACAAGGGCTATGCCGATCGAATTCAAGAGGTTCACATCAAGATCATCCACTCATTAATTGACTATATTGAGCGTAACATCGCTTAATTAGAGTTTGCCTACAAAGTCCGCTACTGGCGTTCCATTTGTTTTAAAACTACGTGAGACTTGCCATCGAACTTTCTAGCTCAGGCTCATGAGGATATTGCCAGACACAAAATAACCAAAACCAAAGTATGCTAGTCAAAACTTACGGAAGTGCGGTTTATGGAGTAGATGCTATTACCATCACCGTTGAAGTCAATATTTCAGGTGGAATCAATTTTCACTTGGTCGGCCTGCCGGATAGTGCCGTAAAAGAGAGTCAGCAAAGAATTGATGCTGCACTTTCCAACAATGGGTTTAAATTGCCGGGAAAGAAGATCACCATCAATATGGCTCCAGCGAATATTCGCAAAGAGGGATCTGCTTATGACTTGCCCTTGGCACTGGGGATACTCGCTGCCAGCACTCAAATATCGGCACCACACTTAGAGAACTACCTCGTAATGGGGGAGCTTTCACTAGATGGCGGATTGCAGCCGATTAGAGGAGCGCTGCCCATGGCTATTAAAGCGCGCGATGACGGTTTCAAAGCCTTTATCCTACCTGTACAAAATGCACGAGAGGCAGCAGTCGTAGAAGGCATCGATGTGTTTGGGGTTGAAAGTCTCAACGAGGCCATCGAAATTGTAGCTGAAATTGGAAACCCTGAACCCGTAAAGGTAGATGTGGCTGAAGTTTTTAGCGAAAAGGAATCACATACATCGGTCGATTTTAGTGATGTGAAGGGTCAGGAAAACGTTAAGCGTGCTTTGGAAATAGCCGCTGCGGGTGGGCACAATATCATTTTGATCGGTCCACCAGGAGTTGGGAAGACCATGCTTGCAAAGCGCATCCCCACTATTCTTCCCCCACTTACTTTGGAAGAATCCTTAGAAACAACGAAGATTCATTCAGTGAGTGGATTGTTGGGATCGAACGATTCTTTGATTACCCAAAGACCATTTCGCAATCCACACCATACCGTTTCTGATGTGGCATTGGTAGGAGGAGGGAGTAATCCCAAGCCAGGAGAAATATCACTGGCGCACAATGGCATTCTCTTTTTGGACGAACTGCCTGAGTTTAAACGATCGGCCCTAGAAGTATTGCGTCAACCGCTCGAAGATCGCGTAGTCACTATTTCACGGGCTAAAATTTCGGTTGATTATCCTTCATCTTTTATGCTTGTCGCCTCGATGAACCCTTCTCCAAGTGGAGATTTCTTTCAGCCGGGAGAGTCAGTGGACAGTGAATTTGCCGTAAGGCGTTACCTAGCAAAGATCTCGGGGCCTTTGCTCGATAGAATTGATCTTCATATCGAGGTGAATCCTGTTCCTTTTGAAGAACTCCGAAATCGTGAAAATGGGGAGTCCTCCCGATCTATTCGGGCACGAGTGATTGAAGCTCGAAACATCCAGACAAATCGATACAAAGGTGAAAAAGAGATATACTCCAATGCGCAGATTACTCCAAAAATGCAGAAGAAATACTGTGAAATTGATCCAGCGGGGGAGGCATTATTAAAAAATGCTGTCGAAAGATTGGGGTTTTCGGCTCGTTCTTACGCTCGCATTCTTAAAGTAGCCCGCACGATAGCTGATCTAGATGCTTCCGAGAATATTGCGACACATCATTTAGCAGAAGCGATTCAATACCGTTCTCTAGATCGGGACGGATGGATGATGTAACTTTGTTGTTCTTAACCAAAATCGAGGAAACCTTTAGCACTTCTTTCCGTATGATTTACTAAATAAACAGTGCTATGCGAGGACTTATTTTAATCCTGATTATATTTTTTCAGTTTGGATCTATAACTGCAGCCACAATAAGTGATTATTCCGCCATTTATTTGGATGAACGAATGCAAGAAACCCAAAAGAAGAACGCCACTTATTATTGTGAATTGGTTGGTGTTACTGACGAAACGTATCATTACAAGGCCTATTTTCTTTCTGGTGAGCTCAAAATGGAAGGATGGTATGTAGATGAAAAAATGAAAGAGCCTCAAGGGTTATTTACTTTCTACTACCAATCAGGACAAATGGAATCGAAAGGTGAATACCGCGAAGGAGAGAAGTTTGGGATCTGGCAGCGATATGATCGCTATGGAAACGAAAAGCCCGAAAAGGTTTATGCTTTCTTGCCAATACTCAAAGAGTTGGAAAAATCGAAAGAAGAATAAATTTAAAGGAATTAGAAATACTCTAAGCCATCAGCTATTCGTTGATGGCTTTTTTATTGCCTTCAAAAAGCGAAAATAGGAAGGCGAGACCCATAACCATGCCGCAGCCGATTACATTGAAGTAGAGATAGGAGATGTTATCGGATTGGAATTGGTAGAGGATCAAGATGGAGGCCTGAGTTAGAAGAGCCGCAAAGAAGACGGCATTTCCTCTGACTTTTTTTAGGAAGAAGGCGGTCAAGAATATTCCCAATATCGTACCGTAGAAGAGGCTCCCCAGAATATTTACAGCTTCAATGAGGTTTTCGAATAGATCTGCGTAAAGGGCAAATCCAATAGCTAGTACTCCCCAAAAAGCAGTAAGCACTTTTGATACGAGTAGGTAGTGCTTGTCATCTCCGTCTTTCTTGATGATCCTTTTGTAGAAATCGACTGAGGTAGTAGATCCCAATGCATTGAGCTCAGCTGCTGTGCTGGACATAGCTGCCGAGATGATTACCGCTAGCAGCAAACCCACTAAGCCCGAAGGCATAAAGTTCAGTATGTAACTGATGAAAACGTAATCTGAATCTCTTTGCGTATTTTTTGGAAAGGCTTGCTCCACCAGCGCTTTTGCTTCGTCACGTTTATCTAATGCTTGGGTTTTGAGTACGTTTAATTCTTCTTGCGCAAGAAGGGTACTTTCTTCTGTCCCGTTTTTTTGTTCTTCCAAAAGTTGAAGCACCGCTTCTTTCTTTTGAGCGTGAATCTCATAATGGGCGGTTCTTATTTCTTCCAGATCATCCTTGTATTCTGTTCCCTCTACCAATTCCAGTGAGGTGGTGTCGAATAAAACATCGTGAGGTTGAAATTGATAAAACACGAATACCATTACCCCTGTGAGGAGAATGAAAAACTGCATCGGTATTTTGAGAATGGCATTGAACATCAGTCCCATACGACTTTCTCTGATGGAAGCTCCACCAAGATACCTTTGAACTTGAGATTGGTCGGTTCCGAAATAGGAGAGAGCTAGAAAAAAGCCTCCAGTAATTCCAGACCAAAAGGTGTAACGTTTGTTCCAATCAAAGCTGAAGTCAATAGCCTCGGTTTTCCCCATTTTCCCTGCCAACTGCAGCCCATCCAAGAACCCCACTCCGCTGGGTAGGTTGTGAACGATAGTTCCGAATGCAACGGCCATTCCCAAAAGGATGACTCCCATTTGCCATTTCTGCGTTAAGCTCACGGCCTTCGTCCCACCCGAAACAGTGTAAATGATGACTAAGATGCCAACTACGATAATGGTTCCGCTGAGGTTCCAGCCTAGAACAGATGAAAGAACGATAGCAGGGGCGTAGATGGTAATTCCAGCGGCGAGACCGCGCTGAACCAAGAACAGAAACGCCGCCAGCATTCGACTTTTAAGGTCAAATCTCTTTTCAAGGTACTCGTAGGCAGTGTAAACTTTGAGCTTGTAATAGATCGGTATGAATACCGCTGAGACCACAATCAATGCAAACGGAAGTCCTAAGTAGTTTTGGACAAAAGCCATTCCCGACTCGTAGGCAAGGCCCGGCGTGCTCAAGAAAGTAATCGCACTGGCTTGAGTTGCCATTACCGAAAGGCCGATGGTAGCCCATTTCATGTTTTTATCTCCTAAGAGATATCCTTCAATGTTTTTACTTTTTCGGGTCTTGTATGTACCGTAGGCAACGATGAACAAGAGTGTGCCACCCAGAACGAAATAGTCTAAAACTGTCATGCAGTGAAGCTGGTGAAGAGATACATGAAAAGACAGAATAGCGCGAAGAAGCCAATTACCAGCAGGTAAACTTTTCTCCAGTTCGTGGGGTCGGTGGGTTTATTCGTTTCCTCCATCCTGAGATTTTGACAAAGCCAGAATATTCGATAGTAATCTATATGCTCCCGAAACACCTGCGGGAAGTTCTCTAAAGAAAGAAATTCCCGAATAGACGAAGTACCCGTCTCCGTAAGGAGCTACGATGAGGCCTCCATTTCGTGAGGGCTCATCGGGATCTGACCAACCAAGAATCGGAACGAAGTTATCGTCCCATTCATTGGCAAAGTAAAGCCCGCGTTCCTGAACCCATCCGTCAAAATCAGTCATAGAAAGTTGATTGGGTATGTTGAGAACAGGATGATTTGGTGCTAAGAATTCGGGACTTGCCGTTTCGTCGGTTACTCTTTCTCGGGAAAGCTCAAAAGCATATGGGCCGATTTGATCTACTTTGATTCGGCGACTGGTATTGTACTGCACCAGCCAAGTGCCGCCATTTTTTACATATTCGTTTAACGATTCTTTTGCAAAAGCGAGGTCTTCGCGTGTATTGTAAGCTCTGATCCCCGTTACAATTGCATCGAATCGATCGAAATTTCCAGTCACCATGTCATCCTCCTGAATGATTTCGACATCGTAACCTACGGCGCGAAGGTATTTCGCAACTTCATCTCCAGGGCCTTCTATGTAGCCGATTTTAGCTACTCCTCCAAGATTTAGATCCACAGGTACAATCTTTACGTTTGAAGGTGAAAGTTCGATTTGCGTTGGGATGTGATCGTATTCAATAACCCTCAAACTCTGAAGTTTTTCTGGTTGCGATCCGTCCTTCTGAAATTCGAGTCCGATCAGACCTTCACTTGGATTTACTTCAGGCTTAATTTCGAATGTCAGCAGTTTGGTTTCACCCGCCGAAGAAAAATTTAATTGGACTTCCTGCGGATCACACGTCCATCCTTCAGGTGGAGTTGGCCGCAAGACTCCCGCCATTTCTCCCACATGAGATTGCGCTTTGATCGATATTTCTTTGGCTTCGCTTCCTGCAGCCACAATAGTGTTTTCATCAAAACCAGCCGTTATTTCAGGAACGATGTAAACGGGGCTATACAGCACTGCTCTAGCTGGATCCACTTCTTTTTGAACCACCTCCAAAGGAATGGACAATGCGTAGTTATTTATTTTTAGATCGACTTTGAGAACTAGGCTTGGGTCATTTTCAGGTTTTCCTAAATCGCTGTAGCCCAACACTTCGTAGATACTTTCAAAAGGCGCATTCAGCCAGTATGGATTGCTGTAGTCGGCATTTTCATCAATGGTGAGAATTGCTTCCGTATAATAGAAGTCGTTTGTTTTGAGGCTCCCACCTGTCGTGTCAGAAAAGCCAAAACCAGCAACTTTCATCACCTCAGTTTCTATGTCACTGGTCAAATTGATCTTTACCTCGCAGGAAACCTTAGAACCTGTAGCGACCAAATACTCCTTGGTAGTAGCCTCCATTTCCAAACCAGCTAGTCGTATTAGAAGATTTTCTAGCTCTGGAATTTTTCGATCTACCAAAGGAGTAGATTCGGCTTCGTTCAAAAGAGTTAGTGCTTCTATTATTCCAGAAACACTGGCCCCTGGATTGGTAAAGTCGTAGTCATTAATGACTTTTTCTAGTATTCGTCCTACTTGCGGGACTTCAGTTTTGTCCCAATCTGTCGGGATGTTCGACAAGAGGTTATCCCCTTTTTCAACTTTCTCTCCTAAGACGTATTCCATGAATTCCATTTGGTTTCCCATCGGGTAATCCGATCCGAAACCTTGGCTCTTGTGCTTGCTTCTGCTTCGGGCAGCAATTTGCGAGTAAGACTCACCGATCAATGTATTGTATTCACCTACATTGACAATTATAAAATCATCAGATTTCTGGGCTTGCTCCTCTAAGTCTTTTATCCACCAAGTGCTGGTATTGAAGTACAGTCGCTTCGGTTGCCAAGTATCGACAAATTCGAGTTGTTCGGGAAAGGCATTGGGGTCGGCGGCCATATCAAAGACTTCTTCGGCTACTATGGCGCTTGCCTCGTGATGACCGTGACCAGCATTGTTTGTGGGTGGAAATCGAGTGACGATCACATCGGGCCGAAACTTTCTAATCACCCAAACCGCGTCTCTCAGTATGTTTTCTTTTCCCCATTTGTCGAAAGACTCATCTGCACTTTTTGAATAACCGAAATCAACGGCGCGTGTAAAGAATTGCTCACCTCCGTCGATATCCCTCGCGGCCAATAGTTCTTGGGTTCGCAATATGCCAATTGCAGAACCTATTTCAGTACCTATGAGGTTTTGTCCACCATCTCCTCTCGTTAGAGATAGATAGGCCGTTCTCGCGTGAAGGTTGTTCTCGAAGTAAGAGATCAGCCGAGTGTTCTCGTCATCAGGGTGAGCCGCCATATATAGGATGGAGGCTGTATTTGATGCCTTAAGAAGTTCGTGGTAGAGTTCGGAAGAAGATTCTTTTTCGGGAAATTGCGCTTGAGCAGCGAATACGAAGAGTGAAAACAGCCCAGATAGGAGTAGTCTCATGAATTATTTTTTGCCTTTGGGGGCAAATATAACCGGAACTGTGGGTGTTGTGTTAATATGGGCGCGGGTCAGCACAAAACTTCTTCACCCATTCGAGGCTCTCGCCTGATCGGATGGCCTCGTAGAAGTCATCGGGACTAAGCGTATTGAATGTTGAGATATCAGAATCGATTTCATTCTGAATATTTTCTAGGGAAGTATCAAAAGATTCGACCGTTACATAGTAAGTAGTCGAGCAAGAATCCGTTCGGCGACTAACCGAGTAAGTCTCAAACATCAAGTTAATCGATGCGTTGGCAGGCAACCTAGTGACCTCGCGAGCACTCAGAAGGCTTTTTGAAAGACCTTGTTGTTTAACCGAAACAAGAGTTTTTGTAAGTCTTTCGCATGAAGAATTCTCGTCTTCTTCGCACGCAAACTCGCAAAATTCGTAGGAAGGATCTACCAGAAAACGGAGCGTATCTAGTGCACTCTGATGAATTTCGTCGGTAGTTTCTATTGAGCGTTGAGTCAAAAGTTGTGCATCCATGTCGTTTTGAACTTGACTATAGGTCAGGAATCCACCTGAAACCACTAGCGTGATCATCAAAACGAACAGTGTTATATGGCCAAATTCTTTTTTCACAACATAAAGAAAGTTAATTCACGATTAAACAACTGACCCTATATCATAAAAGGTGCCAAAAGTTGTCAATCGGTCATTTCTAAACGATAAAAGGAGTTGACTTATTTTCTTGTCCACTTCTCTATGCTGAACGAATAGTCGTGGCGCTCATCTTTCGGATGATTTTCCATGACTTCTTTGGTCCAATTGGATTCATCAAACTCGGGATAGAATGAATCCGCTTCGAATGACTCATGGACTCTGGTGATGTACATTACGTCCACTAAATTTTTCTCCAGGGCCAATTTGTAAATCTGACCACCTCCGATAACGAATACGGTCTCGTGCCCTTGGTCGTTGCAAAATTTCAGGGCATTCTCGATGGAGTTGTAAACCAATGCACCACCTGCATCATAGTCTTCACTTCTAGTAAGGACAATGTTGATTCGATTGGGTAAAGGTCTGTACTTGTGTGGAATACTCTCGAAATTTTTCCTACCCATGATCACCACCTTGTTCAGTGTAGTGTCTTTGAAGAATTTCATGTCGTCGGGAAGATTCCAGATCAAGTCATTGTCTTTTCCGATGGCTCGATTTTCGGCAATAGCGGCAATGGAATAAACGGTCATATGGCTATGGGAGCTTTAATATGTGGATGCGGATCATAGTTCTCTAACTTGAAATCTTCGAACGTAAAACCAAAAATGTCTTTTACTTCAGGGTTGAGCTTCATGGTAGGAAGTGCTCGGTACTCCCGGCTTAATAGCTCTTTGACTTGATCGAAATGGTTTGAATAAATATGGGCATCACCAAAAGTGTGGACAAAATCTCCTGGCTCAAGGTCACAAACCTGAGCTATCATCATCGTGAGCAAGGCATAAGAGGCAATATTGAAAGGAACGCCTAAAAAGGTGTCAGCACTCCTTTGGTAAAGCTGGCAACTGAGTTTGCCATCTGCTACGTAAAACTGAAATAAAGTATGACAGGGTGGGAGGGCCATATCGTCTACAAAAGCAGGGTTCCAAGCGCTCACAATGTGCCTGCGGCTGTTTGGATTCTTCTTGAGATTCTCGATGAGGTGGGAAATCTGATCGATTTTCCCTCCATTCGGCGAGGGCCAGCTTCTCCATTGGTACCCATAAACGGGCCCCAAATCTCCATTCTCATCAGCCCACTCATCCCAGATGCGTACACCGTTTTCTTTCAAGTAGGCGATATTGGTATCGCCTTGAAGAAACCAGAGCAATTCATGGATAATACTGCGTAGGTGAACTTTTTTGGTGGTCACCAAAGGAAAACCTTCAGAGAGATCGAATCGTGTTTGGTATCCAAAGACACTTCGGATACCTGTCCCAGTTCTATCCGGTTTATCTACACCATTTTCCATGATGTGTTTGAGTAAGTCGTGGTACTGAATCATGCTGAATTATTTAACTTCTTTCAAATGTAAGAAAGTGGGTAGAGCCCGCTAGTGGCTTGTTGATAAGAAGGGCATTTGTTGAAAAATTAAAGGAACATTCCGACCAAAGCTGCAGTGAAAAGTGAAGCCAAAGTTCCTCCAATGAGTGCTTTTACTCCCAGTTTAGAGAGCAGTCCTTTCCTGGAGGGAATTAGTGCGCCGATACCACCGATTTGAATACCGATAGAGGCAAAGTTGGCAAAGCCACAAAGGATGTAAGTAGCCATGATCATAGATTTGCTTTCTGCGAATTGGCCAGTCATTTTTAACTCTCCCAGAGTAGTGTATGCAATGAATTCGTTGAGTACAGTTTTCTCCCCCAGCAGTTGACCTACGAGTATCATGTCTGCAGTTGGAACTCCAATTATCCATGCGATGGGTGCAAAAAGATAACCCAATATAAACTCGAGAGTAAATTTGTCATAAGCTGTATACTCCGCCACCACAAGGTTTAATCCAGTGAAATTTCCAATCCAATCTCCTAAAATATAATTGGCCATGTAAATAAAAGCAGTGAATACGAGCAACATGGCGCCTACGTTTACAGCTAATTTTATACCATCAGTTGTTCCGTTGGAAATCGCTTCCAATGCGTTGGCCCCCTCTTTGGCCCCCGTCATTTTCATATCCTTGCGAAAAGCTTCTGTTTCTGGTACGAGGAGCTTTGCAGAGATGACAGCGGCAGGTGCCGACATAATTGATGCGGTGAGCAGGTGTTTGGCGAAAATGATTCGTTCTATTTCGCTGTCTCCACCCAAGAAACCAATGTAGGCCGCCAAGACTCCACCTGCGATAGTAGCCATTCCTCCTGTCATGAGGCAATTCATTTCGCTACGAGTCATGACTCCCAAATAGGGCTTCACCAGTAGCGGAGATTCTGTCTGGCCTAAGAATATGTTTCCAGCGGCAGCGAGGCTTTCAGCTCCAGAAAGTTTTAGTGTGCGGCGCATAATCCAGGCAAAGCCATAGACTACTTTTTGCAATATCCCTAGATAATACAACAAGGACATCAATGCCGAGAAGAAGATGATGGTAGGCAACACTCTGAAGGCAAAGTTGAGCATGGATGAGTCTACCGAGCCATCGACAAAACTCCGAAAGAGAAAATCAGAACCGAAATCAGTGAATGAAATAATCTTCACAAATCCTTTGCTCAAATAATCGAATCCAGTACTGAATAGTGGAACCTCGAGAACTAAAATAGCCAGTATCAACTGAAGGATTAGACCTTTTGCGATAAGACTCCAACTAATGGATTTTCTCTTTTCGCTGAAAAGCCATCCAATGCCTACTAGAAAGGCGATTCCCAATAATCCTCTGAGGATTCCGATGAGGGTAATATTCGTTTCAATGGGAGTGGAGGCGGTTGCCTGAGCGATAGTGGTCGCAGGAATCAATAGGGCTAAGGCAGCTAGTGCCAAGATTTTCCTCCTTGTCAATGGGCTATTTTTTCGATCGACGATTTATTTCGTCTCTTATTTTTGATGCTTTTTCGTAATCTTCTTTTTCGAGTGCTTCTTGCAACTGTTTCTCGAGTTCAACTATGCTACCTGTGTCTTTGGGTTCTTCTTTGTCAGAGGAGTCAATCCTGATTTCTTCAGGAGATCCAAGTTTACTACTTTCTTCGTCATCCTCATCGATAATGATTCCGGCTGAACTTAGAATGAAATCGTGGGTAAAAATTGGGACTTCGCAACGCAAAGCCAATGCTACGGCATCACTCGATCTAGCATCAAGCTCTATTTCTTTGCCATCTTTCACGCACACTATTTTAGCGAAGAAAATTCCTTCAACTAAATTATGGACGATGACCTCGTTCACCACAATATCAAAACTATCTAGAAAACTTTTGAAGAGATCGTGGGTGAGAGGTCGACTTGGCGTCATTTGCTCAAGAGGTATGGCTATAGCTTGCGCCTCAGCACCACCAATAATAATAGGCAACCTTCTATTCCCTGACTTTTCTTTTAGAATTAGCGCGTAAGCCCCTGTTTGAGTCTGGCTATATGATAATCCTACAACTGATAACTCGATTTTATCCATTTAGAAGCAACACCGATTGAATTTTACGCAAAAGTAATTCCCTTGGCGAGAAATCAAAACGGCCTTGCGGCCGTTTCGTTTCACTAAAAATACAAAAATAAAGCAGTCTACTAATTGGCCGCTTTGAATTTCTTTACAGCCTCAGTCAGGCGTGGAAGTACTTCAAAGGCATCTCCCACTACTCCATAGTCGGCTGCCTTGAAGAAAGGAGCCTCAGAATCAGTGTTGATAACTACGATTGTTTTACTTCCATTTACTCCTGCTAGGTGCTGAATTGCACCTGAAATACCGGCTGCTATGTAAAGATTTGGTCGGATAGCGATTCCCGTTTGTCCCACATGTTCGTGGTGCGGACGCCAATCCATATCAGAAACTGGTCTTGAGCAAGCCGTAGCTGCTCCAAGTGCATCTGCCAATTCCTGAACAATTCCCCAGTTTTCTGGGCCTTTTAATCCGCGACCAGCTGAAACAACCAATTCCGCCTCAGGCAAAGGAACTCCTTCTCCACCAAGAGCGCGAACTTCTTTTACTTTGATCTTTCCTTCAGGAACTGCTGGAGTGAATTCTTCTACTGTAGCCGTAGCATCTGTTTCAGATGGCTGCAGACTATTGGGTAGAAGGCTTAAAATCTTAACATCCGTATTGATTCGGTATTTAGCGAAAGCCTTTCCCGAAAAAACATTCTTGGAAACGGTCATTGTGTTTCCGTCGATTTCAGGAACGCTGGTAGCTCCAGGAACGAGTCCTGCTCCGATTTTTGCCGAAAGGCGAGCAGCGAGAACTTTTCCATTGGGGTCAAAAGAGAAAACGATCACTTTTGCACTTTCCGCGTTTACGGCCTCGGCCACTAACGCCGAAAGGGTCTGCTCATTTTCTTCTTTAATAGAGCGATTGATTAAAACTTTTGAGGCGCCAAATCGGCCTAGTTTCTCAAGTTGATCATTGCTCACATCACCGTAAGTCAAAACGGTAACGGTCGATGAGGTTTTATCGGCAATTTGCTTACCGTAATATATCGCTTCGTGGGCGGCCTTAGCAATTTCGCCACCGCGTGAATCTGCAAAAACAAGTACTGACATTTGATCTGTGTTGTTTTGGTTCTTAAATTACTTTGGCTTCGTTGTGAAGGAGTCTTACCAACTCATCCATATTTTCTGGGTCGATTAACTTCACATCTCCCTTATCTGAGGGAAGACTGTATTCAACCACTTCGGTTAATGCAGGAGAATCAGTTGGCTCAACTATATTCAGGAGCTTCGATCTGGCCGCCATGATTCCTCTCATGTTTGGAATGCGCTGTTCAGCCATTCCTTTCGCACAGCTGATTACCATGGGGAGTTCACCTTCCAAGACTTCGATTCCTCCTTGAGCGTCTCTTTCCAAAGTCGCTTTTGAGCCTTCTATTTCTAATTTAGAAGCTACGGAGACAAATGGCATGTCAAGCATCTCTGCCAACATTCCACCCACTTGAGATCCGCCGTAATTGATGGTCTCTTTCCCTACTAGCACAAGGTCAAATCCTTGGTCTTTAGCATATTCAGCTATTTGCTTAGCTACAAAATAACCATCCGTTGGTTCAGCATTTATACGCACAGCATCGTCTGCGCCAATGGCCAAAGCTTTTCTGATAATCGGGTCGTGATCTGATCCTCCCACTGTAATGGTGGTCACCGATCCTCCGTTCTTCTCTTTTAATTCAAGTCCTCTTACGAGCGCGTACCATTCGTCGTATGGATTTACGATGAACTGTACTTTGTCTTCATTAAATTTCGTGTTACTGTCTGTAAACGAAATTTTTGTGGTGGTATCAGGTGCCTTACTGATTCCGACAAGTATCTTCATAATTTTGTTTTTATTTTTCAATAAATGGTGCGCAAAAGTAGTAGATTCCATTAAGAAAAATAGCCTACTGCTGCCTAAC
>Ga0222668_1000726_pt1 | contig 18545 bp, 18 predicted proteins | sample AntAcemetagen728_FD_179823 | JGI IMG/M metagenome (GOLD analysis project Ga0222668, IMG submission 179823) | Saline water microbial communities from Ace Lake, Antarctica - #728 | ecosystem: Environmental > Aquatic > Non-marine Saline and Alkaline > Saline | place: Antarctica: Ace Lake... | reverse complement strand
CCCGTAAGGGCACACAAAGACGAGGTTACAGCAGAATCGATTCCACCCGAGACACCAACCACGAAGCCTTTGGTATTGGCTTGGTCAGCATAAGTTTTCATCCAATGTACAATGTGTTGAACAACCGCCTCAGTCTGCATAATTCATTTATTTCTTAACGAAAAGTAGAGTGCTCTTGTTTAGAAATAGACGCCAGCGGTGATGGTGAATAGATTGGTAGTCGCATTTATCTTGCGGTCTACAAATGGTTTCCCAGTGTCGGGATCAATATTCAACATTCCCCCCGCATCTTTAGATTCCGTAGGTAAGCGATAATCGTCGCTGAATACATTGATGAGACCATTATTGTACGCTGCGGAAAAATAGACGTTGGTCGTACCACCTAGACTATATTCAAAACCTCCTTCAATGCGTAAGCCAAAGCGAAATAATGAAGTGAAATCTGATGCGTCGTCATCTTCGACTGTCAATTCAGGACTATCGGGAAAATCAAGGTTGACATCACTATAGTCTACAGTGCTAGATGTATTTACTGAGGCATCAAAACCGACTCTTCCAAAGTAGCGCATGTAACCTATCTCATTCGTTCTCAATAGGACCGTAAGAGGGATATTGACATAGTTAATTTTGAAATCGGCTGTTCTATCAGTGAGCACAAATCCGTCACTGGTTTCAGCAAAGTATTTATGATTTATCGTTCCTCCAGTATTCAATAGGAAGATTCCCGTGCTGAAAAAATAGTTGTTGTTCTTTGCTATTCTGAAATCAGTATTCAGACCAAAGGCAATATTGAACCGTGTTCCATCAGACTCTACCGCGCCCGCATCTCCAGAAGCATTAAACCAAGAAATGACTGGGGAGAAAGAGAGTCCCAATCTTACCTTTTGGCCCTGATCGGTTTGAGGTGGGGCCGCAGGAGCTGGCGCAGGTGCAGCAGCAGGTGGTTGTGTTTCAGTCTGAGCGATGGCCAGTACCGAATAGATTGTAGCAAGAATGATTAGCCCTATCTTTTTCATTATTTTTGCATTCTTTATTTCCCCCCAAAAGTAACTAATTTTTGAGATGAAGCGCATCCCTTCGGTAGCACTCTACACTCTGGTTTTCTTTCTATTGTCTTGCTCAGGCGATCGCTTTGAAGTCGACACTTCAAAAGTTGATTACAGCCCTGAGTTCCTTCGTCTCGATCGAGCTGTTTTTAATGGGCAAGGCATTTTGAACCCTGAGGAATTCGGGCTCTTTCTAGATGTCTACACGGTGGAGATCATGCAAATGCCACCCCCGGATAATCCAATGTTGCCTGAGTTTTTGAGCCGATTTACGGGAGACCCAACTTGGCGAAAGCTTCAAGCTTCCATCGATCAAGTCTATCCCGAACTTTCTGTCCAAGAAGAAGAATTGACAGAAGCTTTGCGAGCATACTTGGTTCACTTTGGTGAAACTTCCCTCCCTAAATTGGTAGCTTACAATTCTGGATTTAATGTGGGGATATTTCCTTCATCAGAATGGTTGGGTGTAGGTTTGGAGTGGTACCTGAGTCCTGGAAATGAAGTCGTAAAGCAATTGCCGCCCGAGCTTTTTCCGCAATACAAGCGGGATAAAATGAAGTCGCAATACCTCGTTGTGAATGCGCTGAAGGGCTGGCTGTTTTACAAGCACCAGGATTTACTAGGCGATAACATGCTCGCATCAATGGTCTTCAATGGAAAAATGCTTTACATCACGAGGGCATTGATGGAGGTGACGGATGCAGATTTACTGAATTACACTCCCGCACAGCTGGAGTGGACTGAGGATTCAGAGTATGCCATTTGGACGCATCTCCTCGAAAATGATCTGGTTTACTCCTCCGACTTCAGGCAAATCAACAAGATGATAAACGATGGCCCGTTTACGCCAGGAATGCCCGCCGAATCTCCTGGCGGTGTTGGCAAATGGATGGGACTCCAGATGGTGGAGGCCTATATGAATGAGAACAACAAGCTTACCTTGCAGGACTTGCTTGGTGCGGGCGATCGACAAATATTAGAAAAGTATAAACCGAGAAGATGAGCGACGAAATCAAGAAGAAGTCAAATATCAATATTCAAGTGGGGCTAGATGAAAACCACGTTCCACTAAAAATGAAATGGCACGCCGACGATAGCAATGAAGGCGGAAATGTGAAGGCGATGATGCTCACGATGTGGGACGAGAAGGACGACAATACCGTTCGTATCGACCTTTGGAACAAAGAGATGAACATCTTTGATATGCAGCGATTCTTCCACCAGTCGATCCTTACTATGGCAGATACCTATGCGAGGGCGACGGGACAGGAGGATATTGCCAAAGAGATCAGAACCTTTGCGGATGATTTTGCGGAGAAGACGAAGATTAAGCCTTAATCCCCTAACCGCTCTTCCTTATAAAGCTGATTCGTTTCTTCAATAAACGCCAGAATTTCTTCGCGCCCTAGAAACTTAGATGATGAGGTGAGAAACTGCTTGGGGAGTTCTTCCCAATCTTGAAGCATCCTTTCATTGTAAGCATCGATATTATTTGTCAGCCCTCCGGGTTTCATCTTATCGCACTTGGTAAAAACCATGGAAAATGGAACGCCTTGTTCGCCCAGATAGGCCATAAATTCTAAGTCGATGGGTTGTGGTTCGAGACGAACGTCTACCAAAACGAACAAGCACATCAAGTTCTCTCGGTTCTTGATATACGGATAGATCAAACGCTGAAACTCATCTCGAATAGTCCTGGAAACTCTCGCGTAGCCATAGCCGGGTAAATCGACCAAGTACCATACTTCTTCCGTGGCTGGGTGGGTAATCGTAAAGTGATTGATCAGTCGAGTCTTCCCCGGTTTTCCAGAAGTTTTCGCCAAGTTCTTTCGCCCCGTGAGGAGATTGATCAACGACGACTTTCCCACATTACTTCGGCCTACAAAGGCGTATTCGGGTATGTCTCCAGCAGGCAGCTGAGAATCAACTGTACTGCTTTTTAGAAATTCGGCTTTTACGTCAATCATGGGGTCAGATCAAAACTTTTTGGCCAACCAGCCATCGAGTATTTTGTTGAATTTTTCGGGGTGCTCCATCATTGGCGCATGCCCGCATTTATCAATCCAGAAAAGCTCGGAATCGGGAAGTTTTTCGTGAAATTCATCAGCCACATCAGGTGGAGTGATGGTATCGTTTTTTCCCCAAATAAGGCAAACGGGCATGGTGTAATTAGCCAAGTCCTTGCGCATGTTGTGGCGAATAGCAGACTTAGCCAAGGCCAAAACCTTTATCAGTTTCGTTCTGTCTTGGACCAAGTCAAAAGTCACATCAACCAATTCGTCGGTTACTAGTTCAGGATCGTAGAAAGTAACCGCAATTTTATTTCTGATGTACTCTTTGTCTTCTCTTCTCGGGAAAGAGCCTCCAAATGCATTTTCATAAAGGCCCGAGCTACCCGTCAAAATCATGGCCTTGACCAGTTCAGGACGTCGTTTGGTTAACACCAAACCGACATGGCCACCGAGAGAATTCCCCAATAGCATCACATCTTTTAAGCCTTTGAATTCTAAAAATTCGATGACGAAGTCTGCCAAGCTTCCCACGCCTGTCTTTCTCAAGGGTAAATCGTAGAGGGGCATCATCGGAACGATGACTCGATGTGTCTTCCGGAAATGAGAAATAACCCCATTGAAATTGCTCAATGCACCGAATAATCCGTGCAAAACTACCAGCGGCTGTCCTTCACCTTCGTCGATGTAGCAGTATTGGCCTTCTTCTTTTACCTTTAATTCCATAATGCGTCTAAGCTTCAAATATAGACTTTTTTGAAGATGCCTAATTAGGCACCCAGTATGCTTGAAGTCAACAAAATATTGTGAAAACAATTCGGCCTTTTTTGACTGTTTCTGACCAATTCTCGGCAACTTTCTGCCCTCTTCTCTTGCCACTCGAATAGCCTATTCTAAAGCTGGTCTGTTAAACTTTTCAACATGGTGGTAAAAAATGGTAGATCGTGGGAAATTGTGGTAAACATTTTCTACTTTAGCTGTAATATAGCTATACCTCATGCTGAATCTACTGGGAGAATACGATTGCAAAATGGATGCCAAGGGGCGCTTGATGTTCCCTGCGCCATTGAAGCGGCAGCTCGAAGATGTGCTGCATGAGGGTTTTGTGATCAATCGTGACCTATTCGTGAATTGCCTCGTTCTCTACCCTTCCCAGCAATGGTCGGAGGTGTCGGGTCAGTTGGGGAAGCTCAATCGGTTTATTGAAAAAAACGTTCGCTTTATCAGGAGATTTAACAATGGTGCCACTCCGGTAGCATTGGATGGAACTGGTCGCTTGCTTGTGCCTGGAGCTTTGGCTAAGTATGCTGATTTGACCAAAGAAGTCAAGCTGATGGGGAATGGAGATCGAATTGAAATCTGGAGCAAAGCTCGTTACGAAGAGATGTTGAACGAGGATATAGATATGGGAGCCCTCTCCGAAGAGGTGATGGGCGACCGCGATACCAAAGATGAGTAATTCAGACTACCACCAGCCCGTTCTTTTGCGGGAGAGCGTGGATGCGCTGGTTGAAGATATAAATGGCGTTTACGTGGACGTCACCTTTGGCGGGGGAGGACATTCCCGTGAAGTTCTTTCAAGGTTAGGGGATAAAGGCAAGTTGATCGCGTTTGATCGCGATGAAGATGCGCAAAGCAATATGATTGATGATCCGAGATTCACTTTAGTGCCCTCGGATTTTCGCTTTATGCAGAATCACCTTCGCTTTTTGGGACACCGAAAGGTAGATGGAATACTCGCAGATCTGGGCGTTTCATCTCATCAGTTTGATGTGCCCGAACGTGGTTTCTCCATTCGAACGGAGGGTAAGCTCGACATGAGGATGGGCAAGACCACTGAGTTGACCGCAGCTAAGGTGGTCAACAAGTACGATGAAGGTGAGCTGATAAGGGTGTTGAAGAATTACGGCGAGTTGACTTATGCGCGAAAGCTGGCTTCGATCATCGTATCCAGGCGGAATGAGCAGAAGTTTCAAACCACCGAAGATTTGGTTTTGGCCATCGAAAAAGTTTTTCCACCTGCTAAACGGATGCAGAATTTGGCAAAGGTTTTTCAGGGAATTCGCATAGAGGTCAACGATGAAATGGGTTCGCTCCAAGCGCTGCTCAGGCAGTCGGTAGATGTGCTGAAACCATCGGGAAATCTTGTGGTGATTGCATACCACAGCCTAGAAGACCGGCCAGTGAAGCGGTTTATGAGAGCAGGGAATTCAGAAGGTGAGGTAAAAAAGGATTTTTTCGGGAATCCCGAAAGACCATTTACGCCGCTAGCGGGAAAACCAATTACCCCTTCGAAAGAAGAGATTGAAAGAAATAACAGAGCACGCAGTGCAAAATTGAGAGTAGCAAAGAGAAATGACTAAACCAGGAGAAACCAAGAAAGCTAAAAAGCGCGGCCTCGCCAAGGGGTTGAGCTCCCTGCTGAGCGGAGACTTCTTGACGCGCAGTTTGGTGCAAGCCAATTTGCCATTCATTTTCTTTATGGTTGTCATGATGATCAGCTACATCGGCTACGGCTATTTCGCTGAGGAAAATGCAAAGGACTTGGTGCAAGCCGAGGCTCAATTGAGAGAGGTAAAAGCCGCTAATCTTTCTATAAATGCCAAGCTGGAAAAACTGAAGCAGCAATCGCAAGTGGCTCGATCTATCAGTGATCTCGGGCTTAAAGAATCTACCGATCCGCCCAAGGTTATTCGCATTCCCAAATCTGAAGAAGAGTAAGATATGGCGGAGCGAAAAAATATCATCAACAAGGCATATCTGGTTTTCCTTGCGGTCTGTCTCTTTTCACTTTTTGTGTTGGGCAAAATTGTCATGATCCAATTTATCGAAGGAGATAAGTGGGAGGCAAAAGTGGAAAAACTCACCACCGACTTGCGGGAGATTACACCCGTGCGCGGCAATGTGTATACTGCCGATGGAAATATGCTGTCCACTTCAGTGCCCATTTATGAGATTCGAATGGATATGGAGTGCGAAGGTTTCGATGAAGAAGCTTTCGCTGAAGAAATTGATTCACTCTCTTTTCGCTTGAGTCAATTATTTGGTAATAAAACCGCAGCACAATTCAAGAATGATCTTCTCGATGCCCAGAAAGCGGGAAATCGATACTACAGAGTAAAAAGTAAAGTGGAGCACGATGAACGGCAGGAAGCCGAGAAATTCCCCTTTTTTAGAAAGGGTCGGCTCAAAAGCGGTGTCATCTTTGAAAAAAACACCGTAAGAAAGCACCCTTTTGGAAGCTTGGCCGCGCGTACGGTTGGATACGAGCGAGATGGAGTTCGACCAGTAGGAATCGAGGGCGCTTACGATGCCGAGCTTCGCGGCGTACCGGGAAGTCGTTACGAAAAGAGATTGGCTGGAGGCACTTGGATGCCCATTGACAATACCAACGAAGTAGAGCCGCAAGACGGTTATGATGTGTACACCACCATCGACATCAACATTCAGGATGTGGCCGAAAGTGCCTTGCGCAAGCAGCTTAAGAAGCACCGAGCCCATCATGGTTGTGCCGTTTTGATGGAAGTCAAGACAGGACGGATTAAGGCCATTGCCAATCTTACTTTGAGTAGGGACAGCACTTACCGAGAAGTATACAACTACGCCGTGGGTGAAGCCACTGAGCCTGGATCAACTTTTAAGTTACCCGCCCTCATGGCCGCCCTTGAGGATGGGTTGTTGGAGCTGACCGATTCGATTAATACCAAAAATGGAAAACACAAGTTTTACGACCGCACCATGCGGGATAGTAACGACAAGGGATTTGGAAAAATTGATGTAGTCACAGCTTTTCAAAAGTCATCAAACGTGGCCATCTCTCGATTGATCTTCGATCGGTACAAGGACAATCCCAGAGAATTTGTGGATAGACTATTCAAAATGGGATTAGGCCGACCATTGGGAGTTGAAATTGCAGGTGAAGGCGAGCCGAAAATCAAAGATCCATCTGACCCAACTTGGTCGGGCACGACGCTTCCGTGGATGAGTATCGGCTACGAAACTTTGATGACTCCGCTGCAGATTTTGACTTTCTACAATGCTGTGGCCAACGATGGAAAAATGGTGAAGCCCGCCTTTGTGAAAGATTTGAGGAGAAACGGAAAGGTGCTCAAGACTTTTGAGCCTGTCGTGATTAATTCGTCCATTGCTTCGCACGAGACTTTGAGAAAGGCGCGGCTGATTCTCGAGACCGTGGTGAGCGCTGAGGGCACTGCCTCCAACCTGCGTTTTGGTGCCTATTCCATTGCTGGAAAAACGGGGACGGCACAAATTGCCAATGCCCAATACGGCTACAAATACCAAGAGGCGGTGAGCTATCAAGCGTCATTCGTTGGCTATTTTCCAGCCGACAAGCCAGAGTATACATGCATCGTGGTGGTGAATGGCCCTTCGAACAATGTCTATTATGGAAACCAGGTGGCTGGCCCTGTTTTCAAAGAAATTGCCGATAAAGTATTTGCTGGAAGGCTCGACCTCCACGACTTGAATGAACAAGAGCCGGCTTTGTTAGCGGTAAAGATTCCTGTTTCCAAAAGTGGTCAAAGAGAAGATCTTGATTTCATCTTCAATGAGTTTAACGTTCCCGTTAATGACGAAGCAAATGGATACGCTTGGGTAACGACACACACGGGTACAGATACGGTAACCGTCGAGCGCAGAACCATTCCCAAAGATCGGGTGCCCAATGTTGTTGGAATGGGATTGAGAGACGGACTTTTCCTACTCGAGAAAGCTGGCCTCGATGTGCGGGTGAAAGGCAAAGGAATGATTTCGAAGCAGAGCATACCTCCAGGCACGAATCTGAGCAGATACGAATCTATACAAATTGAATTGTCCTGACATGAAGTTGCTCAAAGACATATTGTATCAATCGCGAATCAAGCACGTCAAAGGCACGACCAATGTGGCCGTTGAGGCGGTAGTGTTTGATTCTCGAAAGGTGGTGGGATTCTCACTTTTTGTAGCGGTACGAGGCGAGCAAGCCGATGGACATCTCTACATCGAGAAAGCCATCGAACTGGGTGCAGTGGCCGTTGTTTGCGAAGAGCTTCCCGAAGAGCTACGCGACGAGATCACCTACATTCAAGTGGAGAACAGTCGAGAAGCTTTGGGTCATTTGGCTGCTAATTTCTACGACAATCCTTCCAACGAACTAAAGTTGGTGGGTATCACGGGAACCAACGGCAAGACGACTACGGCGACCATGCTATACCGCCTATTCAAACTTTTGGGCAAGAAAGTAGGGTTGATCTCCACCGTCGAAAATCGCATCCAAAACGAAGTGATTGGCTCGACCCATACTACGCCTGATCCTGTCCAACTGAATGAGCTCTTGCGAAGAATGGTAGAAGCCAAATGTGGCTACTGTTTTATGGAAGTAAGTTCACATGCCTTGCATCAGCATCGAGTAGCAGGAGTTGAATTTGCCGGGGCAGTTTTCACCAATATTTCGCGTGATCACCTCGATTACCACAAGACTTTCAACGAATACATCGCAGCGAAGAAATTGCTTTTCGATATGCTTCCTTCTTCGGCTTTTGCGCTGGTGAATCTCGACGATCGTCAAGGGGAAATCATGCTTCAAAATTGCAAGGCTAAGGAGCACAGAACCTATGCCCTAAAGGCAATGGCCGATTACAAGGCGAAAGTTATTGAAAACCTCTTTTCTGGTCTCCATGTCAATTTAGACGGCATGGATTTGTACTCCAAGTTGGTGGGGCGATTCAATGCATACAATATTCTTTGTGTCTATGGAGCAGCCAGATTGCTCGGCGAAGAAAAGATGGATGTGCTCACGGCTTTGAGCAATATCAATCCAGTAGCTGGTCGATTTGAATTAATCAAAAGCACCGATGGCGTGCGTGCCATTATTGACTATGCCCACACTCCAGATGCACTCGAAAATATTTTATCGACCATCATGGAGATTCGCACGCACAACGAACAAGTCATTACGGTGGTGGGTTGCGGAGGTAATCGCGACAAAGGAAAGCGGCCTGAGATGGCTGCCATTGCTTGTAAGTACAGCGATCGTGTAATTCTCACTTCCGATAATCCACGCAATGAGGATCCCCAAAGCATTGTTAATGACATGAAAGCTGGTGTGGAGCCTGTTAACTACAAAAAGACCAATACGATCCTCGATCGAGCCGAAGCCATTCGCATGGCCTGTGGCCTCGCTCAAGCAGACGACATTGTTCTCATTGCTGGAAAAGGCCATGAGAAATACCAGGAAATTAAAGGTGAGAGATTTCCATTTGATGATCTCGCCCTTGTAATTGAATCCTTTAAAGAGTTGAAGAGCTAATGCTATACTATCTTTTCGAATACTTGGATGAAGCATATGGTATCCCAGGAGCAGGTGTATTTCAATTCATCTCTTTCAGGGCAGCTATGGCCATCATTACCTCTTTGGTGATCTCACTGGTGTTTGGGAAGTCCCTTATTTCTATGCTTCACAGAAAGCAAGTAGGGGAAACCGTTCGTGACCTTGGGCTCAAAGGCCAGATCGAGAAACAAGGAACTCCCACAATGGGAGGTCTTATTATAATCGCTGCTATTCTTATCCCAACTCTCCTCTTTTGTGAATTGGACAATATCTACATCATCGTAATGATCATTACAACGGTGGTTCTCGGAGGTATCGGGTTTTTGGATGACTACATAAAGGTGTTCAAGAAAAACAAGAAGGGCCTTGCTGGGAAATTTAAAGTAGTTGGTCAAGTAGCCGTTGGAATCTTGGTTGGCTCTATTCTATTTTTTAATCAGGATGTGGTGAGCAAGCGAAAAGTCCTCCTCCAGAGTGAACAAACTGGAGAGATTTCTTCGGAATGGTTTCAAGATAAATCAGTGACAACGACCATTCCATTTATCAAGAACAACGAATTTAATTACGCCTGGCTTGTTGGTTTTTTCAATAAAGAAAAGGCCGAAGATTGGGCTTGGTTGATATTTATTCCGATGGTCATATTTGTAGTAACCGCTGTTTCGAACGGGGCAAATATTACGGATGGCCTCGATGGTTTGGCGACGGGTACCTCCGCAATAATCGGAGTCGTGCTGGCCATATTTGCGTTCGTTTCGGGAAACCTCGTTTTCTCCGATTACCTCAATATTATGTTCATTCCCGAATCGGGTGAACTTACGGTCTTCATTTCGGCATTTGTGGGAGCGTGCATCGGATTCCTTTGGTACAATTCCTTCCCAGCCCAAGTGTTTATGGGTGATACAGGGAGTTTGGCTTTGGGAGGGATCATCGCCGTTTTTGCCATTTCAATTAGAAAAGAATTGCTCATTCCGCTTTTTTGCGGAGTGTTCCTCATCGAAAATATTTCAGTGATGCTGCAAGTCAGCTACTTCAAGTACACCAAAAAGAAGTACGGCGAAGGCAGGAGGATTTTCCTCATGGCTCCCTTGCATCATCACTACCAAAAGGTAGGATACCATGAATCTAAGATCGTTTCGCGGTTTTGGATTATGGGAATTATCCTAGCGGTTTTGTCCATCGTAACGCTTAAGCTCCGTTGAAAAAGCTACTGGTCCTCGGAGCTGGTGAAAGTGGTGCGGGTGCGGCTCTACTCGGTAAGAAATTGGGATATGATGTCCTAGTTTCTGATTCGGGAATAGTCGCGGACAAATACCAAAACGTTCTTAACAAGTCGGAAATTAAATGGGAAGAAGGAGGTCATAGCGCTGAGTTTCTCGAAGGTGCAGAGATTGTGGTAAAGAGCCCGGGTATACCGAGTGAAATTGCTATAATCAAAAACCTAAAAGAAGCCGGTGCAGAGGTGATCTCTGAGATTGAATTTGGTGCGCGTAATTCCAACGCAAAGATCATCGGGATAACGGGAACCAACGGGAAGACGACCACCACATTGCTGCTTCATCACATTTTGCAAAAAGCAGGATTGGATGTAGGTATAGCAGGTAATGTGGGCAACAGCTTCTGTGCGGAATTGGTAGAAAAGGATCGCGAATTCTTTGTGTTGGAAGTAAGCAGTTTTCAATTGGATGATGCTTATGATTTCAAGCCATATATCTCAGTGATTACGAGCATTACCCATGATCACTTGGATCGCTATGGCTACGAAATGAGCCGCTATGTGGATGCGAAATTCAGAATCACACAAGCGCAAGATGAGAACGATCATTTTATCTATTCGGCAGATGATGAAATCCTAAATGCTGAAATAAAGAAGAGATCGCTCAGGCCAATACTTCACCCCATATCCATTACCCGACCCGTTGAAAACGGAGCTGAATTAAAGAATGAAAGACTGATTATAAACATCACCGATAAACTATTTGAAATGTCCATACACGACTTAGCCCTTTTGGGTAAACACAACGCTAGAAACTCCATGGCCGCAGGAGTTGCCGCTCGTATTCTCGAGATACGAAAAGAGGTGGTTAGAGAGAGCCTTGCCGACTTCCAGAACGTGGAGCACCGACTTGAATTCGTTGCCACCATTCATGGAATCCAATTTATCAATGATTCAAAAGCCACCAACGTAAATGCCTCTTGGTATGCCTTGGAAAGCATGCGCGAACCAATAGTTTGGATCGTCGGTGGAGTGGACAAGGGAAATGATTACTCCATGCTCTTTGAATTAGTGAAAGAAAAGGTGAAGGCCATTATTTGCCTGGGCAAGGACAACGAGAAGATTCTCGAGGCCTTTAGCGATAAGGTAAATCAAATCGCCGAAGCTTCTTCTGCAAGGGAAGCGGTGGGACTTAGCTACCAGTTTGCTGAAAAAGGAGATACCGTTTTGCTTTCTCCTTGCTGCGCGAGCTTTGACCTCTTCGACAATTATGAAGATCGAGGCCAGCAGTTCAAGCACTCGGTAAGAATGCTCTAAAAAAACCTTTTAAAATCATGTTCATGGATCCAAAAAACACGACGAAAGACCTTACAGAGAATCCACTGGTCCGCTCCAGAATGAAGGCGCTTCAAACGGAGCGACCTTTTTCTCTCGAGCCAGCGGGAATGATTAAAGGAGTGACTTTTGTCAATGATTCGGCTGCCACCAATGCCATGGCGGTGATCGAATCGTTGAGTCATTTTGAGGAGCCCATAGTGTGGATAACCGAGGCCAATGACCCAGGATTTGAATTGGATGACTACACAGAACTTCTGCGTGATAAAGTAAAAGCCGTCGTAGTATACGGCGAGCATACCGCAAGGTGGCACGATGCACTTTGGGATTACCTGGGCTTTTTTGTGAAGGCCAATAGTTGGGATGAAACCATCGAGTTGAGCCTGGAAATTGCGAAGGCAAATGATACGGTCATATTCTCGCCAGGATGTCGAGCTTCGGAACCGTTCTCCAATTTCAGGGAGCGTGGCGCCTATTTTAATCAGTTGCTTAAGATCAAGGCAAACGCAAAAGGATAAGGCATGGCAGAGGGCAAGTCATATACCATTCACAAGGGAAAGAAAAGTCAGTCGAAGACTTCCGTTGCCGCTCTAAATAGAATGTGCAAGAAATTGGAAGCCACCGCTTACAGAATGGATTTAGTCAGCGAAGTCGACGGTATTGGTTTTCTGAATGACAGCCGCTCAGTAGATCTGTTATCCACTAAAGACAGCTTTAAATGCTTGGCTGGACCAGCAGTTTGGCTTACCACTACTACACCTCACGAGCGCGATTTCGCGTTGATTGAGAAGTACATCAGTGAGAAGATTAAAGCCATTGTGGTTTATGGAGCTGAGGCTATTGACATGCGCTTTAAGCTAGAAAAGCTGGTGAATACATTTCTAATTGTTGCCGATTTAAAAGAAGCTGTAAATGCAAGTTTCAAAGTTGCTGAAGCAGATGATTTGGTGATTTATTCACCCAGTTGTGTTGCCCAGGACGGCTACCTCAATTTCGTTGATCGAGGTCAAGCATTTGATAAATACGTGAAAGAACTGAAGAAGAGTTGAATAAAATTTGGACGACATATCTTAAAGGGGACAAAGTCATTTGGATGGTCTGTCTCATTCTCGGGATGGTATCGCTTCTTGCTGTGTATTCCAGTATTTCGTCCTTGGCATACAAGTACACTCAAGGCAATACGCTCTATTATCTCTTCAAGCATGGCATTATGCTCGCTTCGGGCTTCTTTATCATGTACCTCATTCACAAAGTCAATTACCGCTCCTTCTCTCGCTTGTCGCAAATAGCGGTGTGGGTTGCGGCCGCCCTACTAGTGCTTACGTTGATTCTCGGTGTGAATATCAACGATGCTAGCCGTTGGCTCAAAATCCCCATTATCAATCAAAACTTTCAAACCTCAGATTTTGCCAAGATCGCTCTTGTAGCCTACGTGTCTCGGATGCTGGTCGTAAATCGGAACAATCTACACAGTTTCAAAGATGGACTTCTCCCTATTCTTGTTCCGATAGGCTTAATTTGTGGTTTAATCTTGCCCGCCAATTTCTCTACAGCGGCCCTCTTATTCTTCGTTTGTTTTACTCTGCTCTTCATTGGCGGGATTCCTTTCAAACACCTCTTGGCAGTGTTGGGAATTGCGGCGGCAGGCTTTGTTTTAATGCTCAGTCTTTCTTCGGTAGCCCCTAATTTGTTGCCACGTGTCGAAACGTGGAAGACCAGGCTCATGAGCTTCGAATCGGGAGATAGTGAAGCCAATTACCAGGTCGAACACGCCATGATGGCCATCCATTCGGGAGGCCTCTTTCCCTCGGGGCCAGGCTCTGGTGATTCCCGAAACTATCTGCCTCACCCTTATTCGGATATGATCTATGCCTTCATCATCGAGGAGTATGGAGCTATCATAGGAGGTTTTGGAATGCTCTTACTTTACCTGATTTTTCTCTATCGAAGTATCAAGGTCAGCAATGCCTGCGAACGCGATTTCGGCTCGCTGCTAGTCATTGGTCTGAGTTTTTTGCTCGCCTTTCAGGCATTCATAAATATGGGAGTCGCGGTGAGCATCTTGCCCGTTACTGGTCAACCATTGCCCTTGGTCAGCATGGGTGGAACCTCCATTTGGTTTACCTGCTTGGCAGTGGGAATGATATTGAGCGTAAGCCGCACAAATATTGAAGGAGATACCGTCAAGGGAAAAAAACGAGTTAAAAGAAAGAGCTATGCCGTCGCCTAGAGTCATTATAAGCGGAGGAGGTACGGGAGGACATGTCTTTCCCGCCATTGCTATAGCCGATGCTATCAAAGCCATGCGTCCTGAAACGGAGTTTCTTTTCGTGGGTGCCATTGGTCGAATGGAGATGGAACGGGTGCCCAAAGCAGGATATGAAATTCGAGGACTTGATATCAGCGGTTTTCAGCGCAGCCTTTCGGCAAAGAATCTGAGCTTCCCATTGAAGGTCTTGAAGAGTTTGAAGGTCTCGCGAAAAATTATCAAAGAATTTAAGCCCGATGTGGCAGTAGGTGTAGGCGGATATGCCTCAGGGCCCTTGCTCCACGTGGCTAGCCGAAAGAAAGTTCCCGCTTTGATTCAGGAACAGAATTCCTTTCCGGGAATTACCAATCGCCTTCTGGCGAAAAAGGTGAATAAAATTTGTGTCTCCTATGACGGGATGGAGAAATGGTTCCCGCAGGAGAAGATCATCATGACGGGAAATCCCATACGGAGTAAGGTGGTGGATATCGAAGGAAAGAAAGAGGCAGGATTGAAAGCATTCGATCTCGATCCAGAAAAACCCACGCTTTTAATCGTTGGCGGAAGCCTGGGAGCCAGAACCATCAACGAGAGTATTACTGGAGTTTTGGATGAAATAATCAACTCGAATTGCCAAGTCATTTGGCAAACGGGAAAACTTTATATCGAGAAAGCTCAGGCTATTCTCAACGAGAAGAATGCTAGCAACGTTCGCGTGACTGCCTTCATCGAGGAAATGGACTTGGCTTACGCTGCTGCTGATCTCATTGTGTCGCGAGCAGGCGCAATGGCACTCTCTGAGCTTTGTTTGATCGGTAAGCCATCGGTTTTAGTCCCATCTCCCAATGTGGCAGAAGATCACCAGACGAAAAACGCATTGGCCTTGGTGAAAAACGAAGCGGCCATTTTGGTAAGCGATGCCAACTCGCGCGCAGATTTGTGGCCGACGGTAAGCCAACTGCTCACGAATGCAGATGCCAGAGAATCTCTGGCCAAGAATGCCAAAGCGATGGGCAAGCCAAATGCGGCGAATAAGATAGCAGAAGAGGTATTGAAATTGATTGAAAAGAATTGAATTTAAGCGGCATACATAAAGTCTACTTTTTTGGTATCGGAGGCATCGGTATGAGTGCCCTTGCTCGCTATTTCCATCAATTGGGATTGGATGTAGCCGGGTACGACCGCACTCCTTCTCAGCTCACCAGTAAGCTGAAAGCTGAAGGTATTGAAGTGAATTTTGATGCAGCGCCTGAGGCTATTCCTTCGCGTTTCGTTGACTCACCGCTGAGCGAAATGTTAGTGGTTTATACTCCTGCTATTCCCGAAAAAAATGAGGGACTAGGATTTTGTAGAAGCCGAGGCTTTAACGTCATCAAGCGTTCGCAAGCCCTCGAAGCCATAGTAGGTCAGAAAAGAACATATGCCGTTGCGGGTACCCACGGGAAGACCACCACATCCTCGATGGTAGCTCACTTATTGAATCAAGGAAAGCACAGTGCTACTGCCTTCCTCGGAGGCATTGCAACGAATTTCAATTCGAACTTGGTGGTGGCCAAAGATTCGGATATGGCTGTCGTGGAAGCTGACGAATACGACCGATCCTTTTTGAGACTCCGTCCATTCGTCGCGGCGATTACGTCGGTCGATGCCGATCATTTAGACATATACGGAAACGCTGAAAGCTTGCGTTCGAGCTTCGAAGAATTTGCTCAACTCGTTCCCAAAGATGGGCTGCTTCTTATTCGAGAAGGCATCGAAATGAAGGTGGAAGCACCCGTTTGGACATACGCCGTGGAAAGCGAAACCGCCGACCTCACCACCAAGAATCTTCGAGTAGAAGACGGGGCCTACCTTTTTGAGGTTTGGCTCAAGGGCCAAAAGCTTGGGGAAATAATCATGCATTACCCTGGAAGGCACAATGCTGAAAATGCCTTGGCCGCCATTGGGATGGCACTCCACGCCAATATGAGCTGGGAAGAAATTGCCGAAGGACTAAAAACATTTCTTGGCGTTAAGCGACGCTTCGAATACCAAATAAGACGAGAGGACCGCGTGTACATCGATGATTATGCGCATCATCCTACTGAGATTAGAGCCTGTGTGAATTCGGCCAAAGAGTTGTATCCCGAAAAGAGAATTACGGGAGTCTTTCAGCCGCACCTTTATAGCCGCACACGTGACTTTTCCGATGAGTTTGCAGAGAGTCTTTCGGAGCTAAACGACCTTTTGTTGATGGATATTTATCCAGCACGAGAGGAACCTATTGAGGGAGTGGACTCTCAAATGCTATTGAATAAGGTGCGGTTGGTGAATAAAAAGTTGGTAGCCCCTGAAAACCTAGTGGAAGAAGTTCTGAGATTGAGCCCTGAAATACTCCTTACCATGGGTGCTGGAGATATTGACCGAATGATCGAACCTTTGAAAAACGCTCTTGATGAAGAAGATGAATAGAGCTTTACGTTGGTTGGGTTACTGCATAGCGATATGCGGTGCCATTGTCATGCTTGGCTTTATTGAAAGCTCCAAGTCAGACGCGGTCTGCGAAGGAATTGAGGTGGAGTTTGTTCGCAATGTGGATGAACCTTTGCTGACGGAAGATTTCGTTCGCCAAACGATTCTAGGTGTTTCCAACCAAATCGTTGGTCAGAATTTGCGCCAAGTCAATTTTGATCAACTGGAAGAGGCTTTGAACGAGATTCCTTTTTTGAATCATGCTGTGGTTTACACCACGATTGACAATCGGTTGAAAGTAAGGGTGACCGAGCGAACACCTATTGTGAGACTCATCGATGAGAATGGTATTTCTGCCTTGATCGATGCAGATGGATATTTGATGCCTGTTTCAAAGATTTCTGCTTTGAGACTGCCTGTGATTACAGGAAGTTTTCGATTGGAAAAGTCGCTAGTAGAAATGAATCTGCACACAAGCGATTCGTTGGTGGAGCCAAAATTAGTGGAAGCTTACGAGATGGGGAATCTGATTTACGGCGATAGTCTCTGGAAAGCTCAATTTCAACACCTGTCGTTTGAGAGAAATGGAGATTTAATTGCCTTCCCGCAGGTGGGCAATCACACGATAATATTTGGTTCTGAGCGTTTAGAAGAGAAGCTTGAAGTGCTTCGAATTTTTTACCGAGAAGGAATGAGCCAAGAAGCCTGGAATAAATACAAATTAATAAACCTGAAATACAAGGATCAAATTGTTTGCACCAAAAAACACCCTTATGGAGGAACCTGAAATCATCGTCGGACTAGACATTGGTACTACCAAAATAGCCTGCATCGTGGGCCGAATCAACGAGTTCGGTAAGGTGGAGATTATTGCTTTGGGTCAGTCTGAATCACTCGGTGTAAGAAGCGGAGTGGTAAGTAACATCAACCGAACGGTAGAGTCGATACAGCGCGCTGTAGATATGGCCGTTGAACAAACGGGTGAAGAAGTAGGAGAAGTAATTGTCGGCATTGCCGGCCAGCACATACGCAGCCTTCAGCACCGCGGGATTTTAACACGTAAGGCAAAAGACGCCGACGAGGAAATCTCGCAATTCGATATTGACAACTTAGTGGAAGACATGCACCAATTGGTGATGAACCCAGGAGAGGAAATCATTCACGTCCTTCCGCAGGAATACATCGTCGATAATGAGCAAGGCATCAAAGATCCCATCGGGATGGCGGGAATCAGGCTTGAGGCCAATTTCCACATCATCACGGGTAAGGTCAATGCCGTAAAGAACATTTACAAAAGCGTGAGCAAGGCCGATCTCGAAGTAGCCGAGTTGGTGCTGGAACCACTTGCCTCTGCCGAATCAGTGCTTAGTCTTGAAGAGAAAGAAGCGGGAGTGGTCTTGGTAGACATCGGGGGTGGTACCACAGATATCGCCATTTTCCAAGATGGAATCATTCGCCATACGGCAGTTATTCCTTTTGGTGGAAACATCATTACCGACGATATCGCTTCGGGTTGCAGCATTTTGCGAAAGCATGCCGAGCAGCTCAAGGTGAAGTTTGGTTCGGCCCTTAGCTCCGAAAGCATGGAGAACCAGATCGTTTGTATACCTGGATTCAGCGGCCGTGATCCAAAAGAAATTTCGATCCGCAATTTGGCGAATATCATCCAAGCGCGAACAGAAGAAATCGTGGAGCAAATCATCTACGAGATCAAAAGTTCGGGGTACGAAAAACGCCTCATAGCGGGAATCGTGTTGACTGGTGGAGGATCTCAACTTAAGCACTTGCCACAATTGGTGGAGTACTTGACGGGTCTGGAAACCAGAATGGGATACCCTACTGAGCACCTTGGGAAAGACAACAAAGCTGACCTTTCAAGCCCGATGTACGCTACGGGTATCGGCCTGGTATTGAA